>JAEEGL010018995.1_pt1 | contig 11206 bp, 9 predicted proteins | sample 9134231 | NCBI WGS metagenome assembly JAEEGL01 (sample SAMN16246548, study PRJNA631951) | gut metagenome | biome: gut microbiome; feature: rumen; material: fiber-attached | host: Bos | place: Iran: Karaj | collected 2018-10
GATCTCGCCGGTCAGATGCTCCAGGTCGATGACCATGCCCGTTCCCATGATGTTGACGGTCTCCTGACGCAGGATGCCGGACGGCAGCAGGTTCAGGATGAACTTGCCGCGCTCGTTGACGACGGTGTGGCCCGCGTTGTTGCCGCCCTGATAGCGCGCGATCAGGTCGTAATCGGCGCTTAAAAGGTCGACCATCCTTCCCTTGCCTTCGTCGCCCCAGTTGATGCCTACAATGGCTGTGATCATAACTAACGCTCCTTTTTCCGGCCTTTACGGCTTAGACATTGACCTGCGCGTCCACGCCGAGCAGATCGCGGTTTTCTTCGAGGATCGGACGCACGGCGGCGACGAAATCCTTCGCCTGCTGCGGCGCGATGCCGATGAATTTGCGGATATCGAGGATCCCGGCCAGCGCCGCGTCGTCGAGCCTGAAGCGCGGGTCGGCCTTGAGCTTGTCCAGAAGGTCGTTGTCGCCGCCCTCGAGCTTGATGCGCGAGGCGGTCTCGATCGAATACTGCCGGATCGCCTCATGAAGTTCCTGCCGGTCGCCGCCGAGGCTGACCGCGTGCATGAGGATGTTTTCGGTGGCGATGAAGGGCATCTCCTCGTCGAGGTGCCTGCGCATGACGTTCGGATAGACGCGGCAGGCGGAGATGACGTTGATCATCAGCGTCAGGATCGCGTCCGCCGCCAAAAACGCCTCGGGGATCGAGATGCGGCGGTTGGCCGAATCGTCGAGCGTGCGCTCGAGCCACTGCACCGCGGCGGTGTCCGCGGCGTTTTTCACGTCGTTGAGGATATAGCGGGAAAGCGAGCAGATGCGCTCGGAGCGCATCGGATTGCGCTTGTAGGCCATGGCGGAGGAGCCGACCTGACCCGCCTCGAAGGGCTCGTCCATCTCCTTGAGGTGGACCAGAAGCCGCATGTCGTTTGCAAATTTCGAAGCGCTCTGCGCGATGCCCGCGAGCACGTTCAGCACGAAGGCGTCGACCTTGCGCGTATAGGTCTGGCCGGAGATCGGCAGGCAGGCGGAAAAGTCCATCTTCTCCGCGATCAGCGTCTCGAGCCTGCGGACCTTCTCCGCGTCCCCGTCAAACAGGGACATGAAGCTTGCGCCGGTGCCGGTCGTGCCCTTGCAGCCGAGGAGCTTTAAGCGCGAAAGCTCGAAATCGAGCCGGTCGAGATCCATCGTCAGATCCTGCAGCCACAGGCATGCGCGCTTGCCGAGCGTCGTCGGCTGCGCGGCCTGGAAATGGGTGAAGGCCAGCGTCGGCAGATCGGCGTTCTTTTCGGCGAAATCGGCGAAGGCGGCGATGGCGTTGACCAGAAGCTTTTTGATCTGCCGCAGGCCCTCGCGCATCTGGATGACGTCGGTATTGTCGCCGACGTAGCAGCTCGTCGCGCCGAGGTGGATGATCGGCATGGCCTTGGGACAGGCGTCGCCGAAGGTATGGATATGCGCCATCACGTCATGGCGCAGCTTTTTTTCGTACTGTGCGGCGAGCGCGTAGTCGATATCCTCGACATGCGCGCGCATCTCGTCGATCTGCTCCTGCGTGATGTCGAGGCCGAGTTCCTTCTCGCTCTCGGCGAGGGCGATCCACAGACGCCGCCAGGTCGAAAACTTGAAATCCGGGGAGAATATATACTGCATCCGGTCGCTTGCGTAGCGCGAACACAGCGGGCTTTCGTAACGGTCCTTTCCAGCCATACGCGTTCCTTCCTTCATGGTTTTTTACCGTAAAAAAGCATACCATATCCGGGGATGCTTTGCAATTTTCAGATTTAACAGGATGAAGACGCAAATTGCAAAAAATTCATGCGGTTTTGTATAAAAAGAATTCTGCCGCCGCGAAAACGCGGCGGCAGAAGGGAGAAGATCCGTTTTTATTCGACGACAACGGCGGTATAGACGCCCGCCTCGGGCAGCGTCACGACAAGGCCGTCGGCGGTCTTTTCGGCTGTGAACGCGTCGGTCTCGCCGTCCAGCGTATAAACGCGCACGGTCTCGCCGTCAAGCTGCGAAAGCGTCACGCGCACGTCCTTCGCCGGGACGATGCGGTCGGCTTCGGCGTCGTAGGCGTAATTGAGCAGATGCACGAAGGTCCTTCCGTCCGCGTCGAAGCGCTGCATGCCCAGGCGCGGATCGGAGACCGAGACCGCCGAAACGCAGGCGTACATCGCGTCGAATGCTTCGGCGAAGCCGCGCATGGAGGCGGCAAGATCGTCCAGCATCGGCACGAAGCGCACGTTTTCGAGGCCCGCAAGTCGCGCGGCAAGATCGGTATTCTCGGCGAGACGGCCGTAGACGAGGAGTTTTCCGCCGTTTTTCGCATAGGCTTCGAGGATGTCCGCCTCATTTTCGGTCAGGACGTAACAGTCGGGCAGCACGAGCATCGGATACGGCGCAAGCGCTTCGGCCCTGAAATCGTCCGGGCGGAAATCGCCGTCCGGGAGCATCTTCACGTCATACATCGCGTTTTCGCCGCTTAATTGGCGGATGACGTTCCAGAAGGGCATCGGCGCGGCGGTGTTGGCCCAGTCTGTGGTCGTCACGTCGAGATGTTCGAGGTTCGAGCGGATGGAGTCGGCGTTGGCGTCGCCGCCGCGGTGGGCGTCGCGCCAGTAATTCGCGCCGTAGGCGTAGAGCACGCAGGCGCCCTTGACCGGGGTCTTCGGGAAGAAGTTCTCATGCTCGTAGAGATAGTCCTGGATCTGCGTTGTCAGGCCGCGCGGCGGCCAGAACGCGTCCTTGATCGTGTTGCCCATCCAGCCGCCGTAGGGAACGGACATATTGCAGCCGTAGACGGAGGCTTCGAGCATGAAGATGCGGTACAGATCATAGCCCTTGCCCTTGTCGAGCATCTCCAGAAGCTCCGGCACGATGCCGCCGTAGGGGTTTTCGGCGATGATGACGGGCTTGCCGTCGCCGAAGCCCGCGCTGTAGCGGTAGAAATAGGGCTGGCGGAACAGGGAATGCGCCATCTCGGTGATGATGACGTCGGCCTTGGGCTGGATCGGGTAATAGGCGGGCTGGAGGTTGTAGAAGTTGCCGGAGACCAGCACCTCGCGCCCGTACTTTTCGCGGGCGTACTGCTTGGCGAAGTCGGCAAGCTCGGAGAAGTATTTCCGGACTTCCGTGACCTGGAACTCCCAGTATTCGCGGTAAAACGGCGCGTTTCTCGGGTAGGGGTGATTGCCTTCGAGCAGATAATCCTTATAGTTGAAATGCTCGACGTCGATGCCGTCCCATTCGGAGGACAGTCTGCCCTGCTTTTTCCGCTCGACCAGATATTCGGTGAACTCGCGCATGCAGTCCTTGCAGAAGCAGCCGCCCGAGCCCATCGAGGTCATCGGCAGCTCGCACTCGTCGAGCTGGATGCCCTGCACGCCCGCGTCGATCTGGATCGAGATGATCTTTTTCAGGTAGTCGCGCCAGACGGGGTTGTTGCGGCACATCTGGTAGGCCTGCTGGGCGTGATCCTTCACCTCGACCCAGCGCGCGTGGATCGGCGTGCCGAAGCGGTCGCGCGTGCAGCACTCCTCCCAGAGGTCGGTGACTTCCTCGCCGAGGGAATTTTTGATGCCGTTCGGGTAGTAATCCTTTAAGCTCGTGCGGAAGGCGTTCGGGTACTTGTCCTGCGAGAATTCGCGCAGGCCGTAGGTCTCGTGCTCACCCTGCTGCGCGTGCAGGTTGAGCTTGACGATCTTCCCGTCCGCGTCGAACACGGCGGGGAATTCCCAGCCCTGCACCTCGAAGACGATGCCGAAGAGCTTGATGCCGTTCTTGCCGCACAGCTCGGCGAATTCGGAATCCGACATATAGCCGTAGAAGCGCATGCGCGGATCGACGGGGCCGTAGGCCTCCTGCTCAAGATAGGGCAGGCTGATGCTGCCGCCGCCCATGCCCGCCCAGACGAGCGTGGTGGCGTGGTAGCGCTTCAGATCCTCGAGATTCTGCAGGCTGCGCAGCGGGAGCGAGGGATGATAGCAGTGGTTGTGCTTGAACCAGGCGTCAAAATATACGCCTCTTTCCATAGTGCAGGCCTCCCATATATTTTTATTTGTCTCCAGTATACGGAGGCGGCGGAGGGAAGTCAAGGATAAGTGCAGATTCCCGCGTTGCTTTTCTTTCTCTTCCATGGTAGAATACAGGCAGGATAGAGCGCGGGCCGCGGACAGGCGCGCACAAATACAAGGAGGAACCCGATATGAGCGAACTTCTCTCTCTGGCGAAGGCCTATGAAGGCTATTTCAAGATCGGCGCGGCGATCTCCCCGTGGAGCATCCCGAAGAACCGCGAGCTTCTTATGCAGCACTTCAACAGCATCACCCCGGAAAACCAGATGAAATACGAGCTGACCGAGCCCGAAGAGGGCAAGTTCACCTTCGAGGAGGCCGACAAGATCGTCGCGCTCGCCCGCGAGATGGGCATCAAGGTCCGCGCGCACGCGCCGGTATGGCACAGCCAGACGGGCCCGTGGATGTACAAGGACGGCGACAAGCCCGCCTCTCCCGAGCTGATCTATGAACGCATCGACGCGCATTCCAAGGCGATCTGCGAGCATTTCAACGACGATGTGTACGCCTGGGACGTCGTCAACGAGGCGACGCTCGACAATCTGCCCGAGGGCGGCGCGGGCATCAACGGCAACACGATCTACCGTGAGAGCGAATATTTCAAGCTCACCGGCACCGGCTTCATCGAGGCGGCCTTCCGCTCGATGGACAAGTATTCCCCGAACGCGCAGCTGTTCTACAACGATTACAACGAGTGCCAGCCCGACAAGCGCGACCGCATCGTGGCGCTGATCCGCAATCTGCAGCTCAAGGGCATCCGCATCGACGGCTTCGGTATGCAGCAGCACTATTTCATGGCGCCGAACTACGATGAGCTGAAGAAGTCCATCGAGACCTATGCCGGCCTCGGCCTGCGTCTGCACATCACAGAGCTCGACGTCTCCATGATGGCGCTGGCCAACCCCGGCGAGCAGCGTATCCGTCCCGGCGAGCCCGGTTTTGAGGAGTATATGCGCGACGCGATGAACCCGTCGCCCGAAAAGCTCCAGAAGATCAGCGATATCTACGAGAAGCTCTTCGAGATCTACCGCAGCTACCGCGACGTCATCGACTGCGTCACCACCTGGGGCGCGGCGGACGACATCACCTGGCTCGACTTCTTCGGACAGGACCGCAACGCGCCGAGGATCAAGCAGCATCCGCTGCTGTTCGACGAGAACCACGATCCCAAGCCCTGCGTCTACCAGATGATCGAAGCGGTGAAGTAAGTTATATACGCATAAGAAAAGGCCCCGGCGCGATCTGCGCCGGGGCCTTGCGTTTTATTCTGCGGACGACAAGCGGAAAAAGCCGCGTCAGTCCTTGACGATCAGATCGCCGGGCTGCACGGCGATCCCCTTCCCCTGCACGACCAGCGAGCAGGGATAGCCGTTCTCGCCGACCTTGTCGGCCGGGTCGATGCGGCGCATCCATTCCTTCAGATCGGAACGCGGGATCCTGAATCTGTAATCGTCGATCGCGGCGATCGTCGCTTTTGTTTCCTTCCCGCCGCTGAGGATCGTCACGTCGTCGAGCATCCAGAAGCTTCCGTAGAGGACCTGCCCGAAGAAGGTCGTGAGCGGCGCGCGAAACAGGCCTTCCCTGCTCTCCGCCGCGGCGTCCACCACGAATACCGCGCTGCGGAAGCCGTAATTCTCCCGCAGGTTCTCGCGGTAGTCGGACACCTGGCCGCTGGCTTCCAGCGCCTGGTTCATATCCAGCTCCGGAAGCGGATCGTAGGTCACATACTCCCGTTTCTCCTCATCGAAGCTTCCCTGCAGCGGATACATGACCCGAAGCTTGCGGACGCAGGAGCCGCACAGATGGCTGCCGTCGCGCAGCCGAAGCGCTTCCGGCCCCCTGATCATGGTCAGCAGTCCCGTTGTGCCGTATTTGGCCAGCGCCGCCTTGCCGCAGATCGGACAGTAGCCCTGATTTTGTTCTATTTCCTGAAACTCCATGATCCTTCTCCCTTTCTCATCGCACCAGCAGCATGTCGCCGGGATAGACGAAGCTCATGTCCTGCCGGAAGATCAGGATGACCTGCGTCCCGGCGATCGCCTTTCCGACGGGCGTGCCGCCCGCGGACGAGCCGTCCCATGTCTGCAATTCCTCGATCTTTGCGCTGTACTCCCGGTCCCTGTGGGACACGGTCACCTCCACGCCCGGTATGAGCTGGCCGTGGACGACCCGGCCGTACACGCCGAAGAACCTGCGTTTTCCGTATTTCGGATTCTCCGCCGAGCCGATGTTCGGGAAAAACCGGCGCACATGATCCGTCTCGATCACGGCTTCCGCGCCGGCGTACCGGGCGGCCTGCGCTTTGGCGGCTTCCTGGGACTTTGCCATGGCTTCGCGGAACTGCTCCGCCGTCATGTCGCACAGCGGGTCGATCCTGCGCCCGGCGATCAGTTTTTCGTGATACGAAAATTTGCCGACATGCGTGAAATCTTCGCTCTCGGTCAATACCTTCGTGTAGCGGAACGGATACAGGATGCGCGTCTGATCCGCGCAGTCCTTACAGACGGTCTGCCCGTCCTTCAGCACGACGGCGCCTGCCTCCTTCTCCGCAAGGGATCTGCCGCAGAAGCAGCAGAAAACGGCCATAGGGTCTCCTCCTCTCGTTCCCGCGCGGCCGCGCGTCCCGTACGCCCCGCCGCGGGGCCGGGCTTTGCGCGCCGCGCCTGTTCCGATTCCTGTTGTTTCCAGTATACCATACGGTGCGGTTTTTGCAAGAAGATCCGACCGCTTCCGCCGCGTCTTGCAATCGGTCGGCGTACATGGTAAAATGGACGGGATAAAAATCGGGGTGCGGGAGGCTTTGCCAATGGATACGCAGGAAAAGATCGGCTTCATTATCGATACGCTGAAAGCGCGCTATCCGCTCGCCGAGTGCACGCTGTCCTACGACAAGGCCTATGAGCTGCTTTTTGCCACACGTCTTGCCGCCCAGTGCACCGACGCGCGCGTCAATCTCGTCACGCCCGTGCTCTACGGGCGCTATCCGACGCTTGCCGACATCGCCGCCGCCGAAGTCGAGGACGTGGAGAAAATCATCGCCTCCTGCGGGCTTTTCCACACCAAGGCGCGCGACATCGTCGCCTGCGCGCAGGTGCTCGTGAACGAATACGGCGGCGTCGTGCCGGACACGGTCGAGGAGCTGATCAAGCTGCCCGGCGTCGGGCGCAAGACCGCGAACCTGATCGTCGGGGACGTGTTCAAAAAGCCCGCCATCGTCACCGATACGCACTGTATCCGCATCGCCAACCGTCTGGGTCTGGCAGATACCAAAGACCCCTACAAGGTCGAGCTTGCGCTGCGCGCGATCGTCCCGCCCGAGGAGGGCAGCGATCTGTGCCACCGCTTCGTGATGTTCGGCCGCGAGGTCTGCACGGCGCGGAATCCCGCCTGCGGCGCCTGTCCGCTCGCGGCGGTGTGCGGGGAGCACGGCGCCGATGTATAACGGGATCCTGATCGTGAACAAGCCGGAGGGCGTGTCCTCGCACGGCGCGGTCGCGCGCCTGCGGCGCATCCTCGGCGAAAAAAAGATCGGCCACGGCGGCACGCTCGACCCGATGGCGCAGGGCGTGCTTCCGGTGTTTATCGGCCGCGCGACGCGCGCGTCCGGCCTTCTGCAGGAGGGCGGGAAGAGCTATCTTGCCCATGTGCGCTTCGGCCTGTCGACCGATACGCAGGACACGACGGGGCAGGTGCTGACGCACAGCGGCGCAGCGCCGGAGCGGGCGCAGATCGAAGAAGCGCTTTCGGCGTTTCGCGGCGAGATCCGGCAGATCCCGCCGATGTATTCGGCGCTGTCCGTCGGCGGCGTGCGGCTTTACAAGCTCGCGCGGCAGGGGGAACAGATCGAGCGCGAAGCGCGCGCGGTCACGGTCTACGGCCTGACGCTCGGCGAAAAACTCGAAAACGGCGACTGGCCGCTTTCGATCGACTGCTCCAAGGGCCTTTACGTGCGCACGCTGATCGACGATCTGGGGAAGGCGCTCGGCTGCGGCGCGGCTATGAGCGCGCTCGTGCGCACGCGCGCGGGCGATTTCCGGCTCGAGGACGCGCTGACGATCGAACAGATCGAAGCGCTTCATGAAAGAAACGAGCTTTCTCCGCATATCCTGCGCGCGGACTGCCTGTTTTCGGATCTTCCCGCGCGGACGGTCCCGGATGAGATCTGCGCGCGGCTGAAAAACGGCCAGCATATAGCCCTCTCCCTGTCCGACGGCAAAGCGCGCGTCTACTGCGGGGAAGAATTCGTCGGCATCCTGGAAACGACGAACGGCATTTCGAAGATCGAAAAATCATTCTATTAAGGTGAACAAAGATATGAACGGCCAGGCTTTGGCTCTCGGGTTTTTTGACGGCGTACATCCGGCGCACAGACAGGTGACGGCGCTTGCGGTGCGCTATGCCCGCGAAAACGGGCTGCGCGCGTCGGCGGTGACCTTCAAAACGCAGCCCGCCGCCTTTATCCGCGGCGAAAAAGAACAGCTTCTCTGCACGCTTTCCGACCGCATCCGCTTCCTGCAGGAGGCGGGGGCGGACAGCGTGATCGTCCTGCCCTTCGGGGAGGAGATGATGCGTCTTTCGCCGGAGGCTTTCATCGACGAGATCCTCGTAAAGCGCCTGCGCGCGCGCTTCGTCTGCGCGGGCTTCGACTACCGCTTCGGCGAAAAGGGCGCGGGGGACGCGGAAATGCTGCAAAGGCTGTGCGCGCAGCGCGCGATCGCCTGCCGCATCGCGGACGAATACCGCGCAAACGGCGATAAGGTCAGCGCGTCGCGCATCCGCGCGCTGTTGGTTGACGGCGAGGCCGAAGAAGCGGCGGCGCTTCTCGGGCGGCCCTTCGCCTTTTCAGGGACCGTACGGCACGGCAAGGCGCTGGGAAGGACGCTCGGTTTCCCGACGCTGAACGTCCCCCTGCCGGACACGCTTCTGTGTCCCGCGCCGGGCGTGTACATCTGCCGCGTGCTCCTGCGCGGGGCATGGCACGCGGGCGTGTGCAACGTCTCGCCCGAAAGGCTGTGCGAGGTGCACATGCTCGCCCACGATGAGGACGCCTACGGGCAGACCGTGCGCGTGGAGCTTCTGGCGCACACGCGGCCGATGCGCGCCTTCGAAAGCTGGGAGGCGCTGGCGAAACAGGTCGATTCCGATAAGGAAAATGCGCGGGATTGGTTCCTATCACGACCGGACGGGCTTTTTTGAGTTAAAAATGTGGCAGTTTTCCCATTGATAAGCAGGGGATTCTTTGATACGATGATACTTGTTATTCACCCGATCTGGAGCGATGTTTTATGGTTGTCACTTTTACGTTAAATCCGGCGGTCGACCGCACGATCAATGTTTCCAAACTTCGCGTCAACAGCGTCAACCGTGTCCTCTCCGCGCATTTCGATGCGGGCGGCCACGGCATCAACGTCTGCCGCGCGCTGAAGGTCATGGGTACGGAAACGATAGCCTGCGGCTTCATCGGCGGCCAGAACGGGCGCATGATCAAGGATTTCCTCTCCGCAGCGTCCATCCCCTATGATTTCATCGAAGTTCCCGGCGAAACGCGCGTCAACATCAAGATCGTCGAGGTGGACGGCAGCCATACCGACATCAATGACGCGGGCTTCACCATCTCCGACAGCGACTACGACCGCCTGCGCGTGCGCATGGGCATGTATATCGGCCGGGAGAATATCATCGCGCTGTGCGGCGCGCCGACGCCCGGCTTCACCGTCGAGCGCTACGGCGACCTGTGCAGGCTCCTGACCGGCCGCGGCGCAAGGCTGATCGTCGATACGCAGCCGGATTATATGCTGAAAAGCCTTGAGAGCAGGCCGGTCTTCGTCAATCCGGGTCTGGAGGAGTTCTCCGCCCTGATGGACCGCGAGGTCACCGAGGTCGACGAGATCGTCGTCGGCGCGCGGGAGCTGATTGGCAAGGGCGCGCAGAACGTGGCGATCGGCATGAACGAGCGCGGCGCGGTGTTCGTAAGCGCGGCGGAAGCGCTGTTCATCACGGCGCCGAAAGTCCCGATCGTCGGGCCGGTCGGCGCGGGCGCGGTGCTTGTCGCCGGCATCTGTCACGGCCTTGAAAACAATATGGATTTTGAAAGCCTCGCCAGGTATGCCGTCGCGGCCGGAACGGCCAGCGTCACGGTCGAGGGCACGGGCATGGCGCCGCGCCGCGAGATCGTGCGGCTCTACGAGAAAATGCACGCAGAGCGGATCTGAAAGGAACACAAAGACGCTTCCGAGACCTCGGAAGCGTCAAGTTTTATCGGATATGCGTCCGGATCCTTTCCGCATCGGGGTCCTTCTTTCTTTTTTCGGTTGCATGCAAAGGCTTTTTATGATAGTATAAAATGACTTATTTTGTGGAGGCATACTATGGATCATTCCCTTCTCGCTTCCCGCCTGTTCCCGGACGTCGTGCTGACGCCGCAGGACATGGAAGCGCGCTATCCCGCGCGCGATCTCCCGGAAGGCGCGGTCGTATCGCGCGCAGCCCCGTCGCCGACGGGATTCGTGCATCTGGGCAACATCGTGCAGAGCCTGACCAGCGAGCGGCTGTGCCACCAGTCCGGCGGCGTGTTTTTCCTGCGCATCGAGGACACGGACGCCAAACGCGAGGTGCCCGGCGCGGTGGAGACGCTGATCGAGGCGCTGAAGCATTATCATATCCTCTTTGACGAGGGCGCCGTCGCGGACGGCGACGAGGGCGCTTACGGCCCCTACCGACAGCGTCAGAGGGCGGAAATATACCACGTCTACGCGAAAAAGCTCGTCGAGGAGGGCATGGCCTATCCCTGCTTCTGCACGGAGGAGGAGCTCGACGAGATGCGAAAAACGCAGGAGGCGCGCAAGGAGAACTTCGGCTACTACGGCGCTTACGCCGTATGGCGCGACCGGCCGATGGAGGACATCGAAAAAGAGCTCGCCGCGGGAAAGCCTTGGGTGCTGCGCTTCCGTTCGACCGACTCGATCGAGAACAAGATCAAGTTCACCGACCTGATCAAGGGCAATCTCGAGCTTACGGAAAACGATATCGACCACGTGCTTCTGAAGTCCGACGGTATCCCGACCTACCACTTCGCGCACGCGGTGGACGATCATTTGATGCGCACGACGCACGTCGTGCGCGGCGA
>JAEEGL013754868.1_pt1 | contig 11206 bp, 8 predicted proteins | sample 9134231 | NCBI WGS metagenome assembly JAEEGL01 (sample SAMN16246548, study PRJNA631951) | gut metagenome | biome: gut microbiome; feature: rumen; material: fiber-attached | host: Bos | place: Iran: Karaj | collected 2018-10
TGACTCTCAGTCTGCACAGCACGCTCACATTCGTACCTACAGGAATCTTGTTCTCGTTCAGCGTACTAGCCAAATCGTCAGTAGCTTCAGCCACAAACTCATCAGAGCCATCCTTCAGTCTCACGGTAATCTTCTTGAACTTACCGTTACCGTCGCGTCTGTCCTTCTCTTCGTAATTACCAATTGCTTGGATTTTGCATACTTTTTCCATAAATGTTTTTTGTTTAAAAAATTCACGCAAGGGATATCCTATACGTGACAACCATTTTTGATTGCGATGCAAAAGTATGGACATAAAAAAGCATCCCATTGCCTTGCAACGGAATGCTAAAATTTTGCTAACGGATTGCAAACGGATTGCTAAATTACCTGCTTATAGTCCTTCGATTTTTGTAGTTCTTTGTCTAACTCCACCACTACTTCGCGCAGTTGAAAGAAAATGTGTTCGTCTTGTTTTGAGTACTTCACTGCCTCCAGTTCTCTTGCATCTTGATTCATAAACGACAAGGTTGACAGCAGCCTGATATTATTGTACTCACACTTTATCTGTGGTTCCTCTTCAAAAGGTAGTGCATTTATTCTCTGACAAAACTCCTGAGCCTTCACAGGGAAATTGCATCTCCATCTCAGCAGCCACATAGCTCCTGCCCATTTCTGCTTGCTGTCTATCGGTTTACCTGCACCTATAATATTTGTCAGAGCCCTTGCAATTTGTTCGTCACTATAAGTTGAATTGTTTTGTTTTTCAGTGGTATTGTAATAATGATTAACTCCACTATTAGTTATACTTCCATGATTTATCGTCAGATTATGAATTGTGACACCACTATGAAATATATTCGTGATGCCACTCTTCGACGATGGAATTTCTTCTGTCTCCATATTTTAAATTTAAAAAAATGTATTCGTTTAAAACAGGAGAGTGGACACTTTGGTTACAGCATGACTTTAGACCGCTAAGTACTGATGCGTGCTGAAACTGCCAATGCCCACGTCTCCGTTTGTGACGTGAGCAGGCAGACAATCCGTCTCGCAATTGTACTTTTGATTAGCGGTCTAAAGTCAACGAGAAAGCTGTCTAAGCTCTTTTTATTTTCAGTGTGCGAAGGTACGAATATATTTCATACCTCACACCTCTGCTTTGCAATTTTTTATTCGTTTATAGTAAGATTATTTATATCTCCGTGATAATGGTTCTGAATAGTAACATTAACTACTCCCTTTCCATTATACAACTGCTGCTGCATATTGAGGAAGAAATCCCTTATCTGATTTGGTTGCATATGCAGTTTGTTTATAGCATCAATAGGACTCTTGTACTTCATGTTTATTAGGGTAGGCAGTTTGTCTTCTCCTAACTCCTTGAAACCATTTAGCACATACAACTGCATAATGTAATCAACAAATTCCTTCTGCTGTTCTGTACATTCCTTTCTCATCTCCTCCATCAGTATCTGCGCTCTGCGCTGTCTGTCTATCGGAGTTGAGTTGTATGCCAAGAAAGCCAGAACATCCATCATGTCGCATTTCTCAAGTTCAAGAAATCTGCGAGTCATTTCCAGTTTATCCTCTGGGAAACCGCTCTGTTCAAGCAACTCCAGCAGTTGTTGTCTTGTTGCAGGTTGTGCCCATCTCTTACGTAGATCTGCTTCGCCATCTAAGAACTTGGGCAGCATACCAAACAGCTCATGAATATACTCGCTTATGGTTATCAGTTTATCTCCGAACTGCACTCTCTCATCCCAATCTGTATGCAGGGTCAGTTCTCGGAGTGTTGAGAGTTTTACAACAACAGTCTTCTTCTGAACTCCTCCACCTCCAGGACAAGTACAAGGTAGGTTACCACATACAGGACATGGTTTTGGTGGAACAGGTGGGCAAATACAAGGATATTGTCCACACTTCGGACATACTCTTTTTACCTTATTGCATGTACATGGATAATTTCCACATACAGGGCAGAATGGGTCTCCATCCCATGTTTCATCTTTGAAGTTTTTCGAAGCACCAACAAAGTCATATAGAGTAAAGTAATATTTTCCCTCAAACAATCGGGTTCCTCTACCTAATATCTGTTTAAACTCCACAATATTATTTATTGGGCGCATCAGCACAATGTTTCTCACATTTCTTGCATCCACTCCAGTAGATAACTTCTGTGAGGTTGTCAATATTGTTGGTCGCAGATTATCATTATTCTGGAACTGCTTTAACTTATTTTCTCCTTCCTGTTTATCATCACTTGTTACTCTTTCGCAGTAGTTAGAATCAGGCACTGTCTTATACTTATTCACCATGTCGCGAATAATCATTGCATGTCTCTGAGTACAGCAGAAAATCAGAGTCTTTTCATCCTTATCTATCTGTCCAAGCAGTTCCTTTACTCTGTGTTCATCTCTCGCCCTAATTTCAATATCTCCATTGTAGAAATCTTTCTCAGTATATATTCTATCTGTTTCTATTTCTCCATGTTCAACATCATCATTAGGGTCAAAGACATAATTGTCGATATTACTTGTTGAAATCTTCACGCGAAATGGAGTCAAGAAACCATCCTTGATACCTTGTTTCAGAGAATAAGAATATACAGGCTCACCAAAATACTTATATGTATTTGAGTTCTCTTTTCTTCTTGGTGTAGCTGTCATACCTAACTGCACAGCAGGACTGAAATATTCCATCAGTTGTCTCCACTCACTTTCATCATTTGCTCCACCTCTATGACACTCATCTATAATGATGAAGTCAAAGAAGTCGGGCTGATACTGCATGTAATAAGGCTGTCCTGATTTATCCTCCGACATGAAGGTTTGGAAAATGGTGAAGTACAGATGTCTTGCCTTTGGCACCTTATCCATGTGCTTCTTGTCATGCAGCAGCTCTGGAGTTATTCGCTCCATTGCATCCTCATCAAACTGTTCAAAGTCGTTCTTTGCCTGATTGGCAAGAATGTTTCTGTCAGAGATAAACAGTATTCTTGGCTTTTGGTCAGTTCCATGAGTATTCCAGTTCGTGTTATATAACTTCCAGCAAATCTGAAAGGCAGTATAGGTCTTACCTGTACCAGTTGCCATAGTCAGCAGGATTCTTTGCTTATTATTGGCTACAGCCTCCAACACCTTATTGATGGCAATTTCCTGATAGTATCTTGGTTCGCGACCTCCACCTCGATTTATTGGGCAAAGGTTAAACTTATCGCGCCATTCGTTCTGGGTTGGGAAAGTCATTTGCCACAACTCTTGTGGAGAAGGGAAATGGTCTATATAATCTTCCTTCGATGGTATTATGTAATTGCCCTGAGCATCTTTCACACCCATGTCAATTGCCCATATCTTATCACCATTAGAAGCATAGGTGAAACGAATCTTCAACATCTCGGCATACTCCTTTGCCTGAGCTACACCTTCCGATACATCCAGTTCGTCACTCTTAGCCTCTATGACTGCAAGTTTTTGTCCCTTATATTTCAGAATATAGTCTGCCTTCTTCGGGTGTCGGTTCTGGGGCAAAGCACTCACTTCGCCTGGAGTAATGTATGCCCTTTGCTCAGTCAGTATTTCCGACTCAGGCACTTGCTCCCAACCTACACCATACAGGGCAGGATCAATCTTCTTTCTTCTGGTTTCCGATTCGTTCATTTCTTTGATTTTATTTTAACAGAATAGGCTTTTCTGAATAAAAAATATATAAGTATAGCAAGAAGAAATATTATTCCAACACCTATCCATACATAATATTCATACAAGAATATAAATTTTTCTAATTCAATATGAAATGGTTTGTCAAAGTATAATCGCAATGTAAGATAAAAAATCAGGAACAAAAACAAGAACAAAATAATGAGCAGTTTTATTCTGAATGACTTTACTTTGTTTTCGTTGATTTCTTCAATATGTTTTTCTTTAAAACTTAAAAAGTGTTTTCTAATTCTATAGAACAGATTCATAAAGAATAATGTAACGAGTGCTGTAAGTAATGTTGTTAAAATAAGAGAACGTATAAGTTGGAAATTTGCAAGGGTTGGTAATTTGACATGAAATACATTCCATGATCCTATAGGCGCACTATTTTTTAATAATTTTCCATCAAGAACGAAAGAACTTGAATATGTATGCATACAACTGTCATACGGACTAATCTCAATTGGCAAATCGTATACAAATTCAACTCTTTTTATATAGCAATCAGACTTAATATTAAGTACATGAGTATATTGAGATACATCAGCGGTTGTAAGAAAATCTAAAGTACTAAAAACATAATCTTCATTCTCATAGGAAACAGTTTTTGTATCTTTAAAATCTATTGTATCCCCAATATTGCAGATAAAACTATAATATTTTGCAAAGGCTTCATGATTGGCCTTTTTTACTTGAATGTTTCCATCAGAATCCGTTATATAGTATTCCGCTTTTAGAGAGGGGGTTTTCAGAGATTTGAAATCGCTTTTTATTACGTCATAAACAAAACCCTCTACTGGATCACATGGGACGTTTTCTTTGTAAGAAGGTAATATCGGAAATATTGACGTGATGGCATTTTGATCAATGTGAATTTCATATAAATGATTATAGTAATCAATAGGTATATCATTGTAACTAAATTTTTTATATTTGTTTTTTTTATAAAAATCCTCGACTATAGGGCCTATTTTATAGCTACACGAATCATCATTATGTAAACTGTGTTCAATATAAACTGTACTTGCCTTTTGATAAATGTCCTCTTTTGAAGTTTTTAGTTTTCTCCAAGAGCCATTTTCTGTTATTCCAGAAGAAAAACAGTTCATTATTCTGATGACATCAATAGTGTCGATATTGTTGTTTGCGGAATCAACACAAGATTTATAGCCTGTAATATCTATATTAGTATTTATAGTTGCTACCTCGTATGATTTTAAGAAACAAACAAGTACAAAGGACATTAGAACACCATATACAATAGTTCTAGTCCAACTTGAAAGTTGGGTTTTTTCCTCAACATCTTTAGTAGATTTGTTCCAGAAAAAAAGTGCAGTAATTGCAGCAATAAACGTGTTAATCATAATTCTTTAGTTTTAGTGTTTTTATTCAAATACTTCTCTTAATAATGCTTGTTTCAGTGCATAGCACTCAGATATGGTTTTCTCCAGATTCTCTTCCAATGCCTTTATATTTGCTGAAAGATTATCAAGGCGAGTAACTATTTGTTGTTGCTCGGAAAGTGATATGAAGGGAATCAAGACTTTTTTTATTTTTTCTTGAGATATATTAGGTTGGGCTCCACCTTGTGCTTGAGCTGCCAAATCCTTTTGAATATTCAAAAACCAATAATATATAAATTCAGGCACATAGTCTTCGTTTGGTAAAATGCCACAAACTGCTTGATTTGATGTTGCTTCAAATTTCAATATTCCGACCTGAGCAGCTGTTGCACCATACATTGCAACAAGAACGGTGTTTATAGGATAATATTTTGCAGACGAATTATTCATCCCTTTTTCTGTAATATATAGCTCGCAACAATCTATATACTTTTGACATACTTCACCACTTCTTATCCAAGGTATAGTACCTCCTTCATAATATTTTTTTTCTGACTTTAGAGGTGTACCACCTGCATATGTTTTGAATAGGTCTCCTATTGTCTTCTCTTCCCATCCTTCTTTTGGTTCCATTGCTTTTTCGAGAGCTTTTTGGAATAGAGCCTTTGCATCGTTTAATTGTTTCTCTGCATTAGCTTTCAACTCATCTATATGGGCAAAAGAAGAATCAAGATAAGATACTATTTGTTGTTGCTCAGAAAGAGGGGCTAGTGGGATTACAATATTTTCAACAACAGTCTTAGATATTTCAGGAAAAGTTGCACCAGTGCCTAATGAGTTCAAATATTCTTTCTTCCCATATAGCCACCAATACAAATATTCGTTGAATAGGTCTTGTCCACATACAACACATTTAAATCCCTGATTGCAATACATAGGGACTTTGTTTATAGCAACCTTTCCTATAGGGGCTCTTGAAGACAAAATAACAGTCCCAGAAGGAAGTTGTTTTAAACTTTTGGAAGCTACTGCTTCTTTTGTGATTTTCTTTACAGAATCATATAAATAATGCTCACCATGCAACTCGGCTGGAGAAATCCAACACAAATCTCCACCCCAGAAAGCAGGATTAGAAGTGCTAGGGGTAGTACCTCCTATTACTTCTCCTACTTCTTTAATCTTCTTATATGTCCATCCTTCTTTCATGCCTCGTTTCTGTATTTATTGATGAGGTCCTTCATCTTACCATATGCTCCTCTGAACTCTTGCCTTAAACGTTCTGATTCCGCAGGGCTAGCTTTATCAAGCTTCTTTTCGAGTTCATCAGCTTGCTTCTGTAACTCGTCATATTCACGTTTCTCTTCTGCTGTCAAACAGTTTTGAACGATAAAATCCATACTGTCTTCATCTGGCCATAGAACACATTCCAATTCTTCCATGAGGTCACTTGCTTCATCTTGCAATTGTAACAGCGACTCGTAGATTTCCTTGGATGTTCGTTCATCTTTCTCCTCAACCTTATTAGGGTTCTTCACACTCAGGTCGTAATCCTCTCCAAGTGAATCTACATCAATAGTCCATGAGTTTTCGCTATCTGCCTTTGTCTTCTGCAACTCGATAAACTCAGCCAAGTCATCTTCATTCAGCGCATTGGTCTTACCCAGATTGCGACCTGGATTCAACTGATAGTACCATATCTTCTTTGTAGGAGTACCCTTGTCGAAGAAAAGAACTACTGTCTTCACACCTGCACCTTGGAACACTCCACTTGGCAAGTCGAGAATGGTATGTAGATTACATTGCTGCAAAAGCAGTTTGCGAAGTTCTGAGGCATCACCATTGCTGAGGAATGTATTCTTTATGACAATACCTGCACGACCACCAGCCTTCATCATCTTAATGAAATGCTGCAGGAACATATAGGCAGTTTCACTTGTGCGCAAGTCGAAGTTCTGAAGCACCTCTCCGCGTTCACTTCCTCCAAATGGAGGATTAGCAAGAACCACATCCTTGCGGTCTTTTTCCTGAATCTGAGAAAGGTTCTCTGCAAGAGTATTTCCGCGAATAATGTTTGGAGCAGCTACACCATGAAATATCATATTCATTGTAGCAATGATATATGGCAGAGGCTTTTTCTCTTTTCCGAAGAAAGTTTTTTCTTGAAGAATCTTATTGTCATTGGTACTCTTCTTCTGTTTATCCATATAGGTGAAAGCCTCACAGAGGAAACCAGCTGAACCACAGGCTGGGTCATAGACTGTTTCACCGATTCTTGGATTTACCACTTTCACAATAGTACGAATCAGAGGGCGAGGAGTATAGTATTCACCTCCATTTCGACCAGCATTACCCATCTTGGCAATCTTCGATTCATAGAGAACTGACATCTCATGTTTGTCCTCAGCACTCTGAAAGTGGAGTTGATCAATCTTATTGATTATCTCTCGCAGATTATAACCACTGGTTATCTTGTTGCGAAGCTCAGCAAAGATTTCACCTATCTTATATTCCAGAGTATTAGCGCTGCTGGCAGTCTGCTGAAACTTTCGCAGCTCAGGGAACAACTTAGTATCTACAAACTGCTGCAAGTCGGGACCTGTCATGCAGTTTATATCATCAGGAGTACCATCAGCTTTCTTTGGTGCAGCCCACTGACTCCATCGCATAAAACCAGTGATGATTCGTTTATACTCTTTGCCAGCCATCATAGCCTCCATTTCTCTTGTGACCTCCAAATCATCAAGATACTTTAGGAACAGAAGCCATGAAGTCTGTTCTATATAATCCAACTCAGTCGAACATCCTGCCTCATTCCTCAGGATATTGTCAATCGCATTAAATGTTGATTCGTATTGCATATATTATTTATTTATTTTTCAGTTCTATTTTTTTAATGTTATAAAAACGGAAGTAATATCCCCATGCGTAGCTATCATTTGTTTTTGGTTCTATCATGCCATCAATATCCGCTTGCAACATCTCATATGTTTTTGTATTTATAAACCATACATAAGCGTATTGTTTCATGATAAATGGAAAGTTTCCTCCATTTCTGTCCGTATAATCCAACTTTCCCTTTAATGAACTAAAAGTCTTATTCATACTCAACTCACCATCATCTTCGTATTCCAATAACTTCTTTGCATCATCGTCGTCATAGATACCGTGTGAATAAGTTGTTCTCGTTCCATCTTTTATACTTTCAAACTTTTTATTAGTTATGTATAAAACTAAAGGACCGTCTTCATATTCTATCGTCTCAAAATCTTCAGACATGTCAATATAACCATCCTCATCGATGCTATTCATATACTGTTTAACTACCTCATCAGCTATGATTTTGTGCGATGGAATTTTTGAAATCAAATGTATTCCTTTGAGTGTCCTGCATCTGCTTAAAGCAACATAGACTTGTCCGAATGTAAATGACTTGGCTGCATCAATGACAACTTCGTTAAAAGTGAGTCCTTGACTTTTATGCACACTTACTGCCCAAGCTAATTTTAATGGCAACTGGGAATATGTTGCTGTCTTTTCGGTGTAAATAGTCTTTGTTTTCTTATCTACTACATAATCATACTGCTCCCATAAAGCCTGATCTACATGAACTGTGTTACCATTGTCTGCATCTACTACCACACTATCATACCCTAATGTTTTTACCCAACCCATCGTGCCGTTCACATACAGTCCATTATCATTATCATTTCTGAGAAACATTACACGGGCTCCGACCTTTAAGTCTAGATAATACTCAGCAGGATTTTTATCTCTCCAATAGCCTGTTTTAGTTGCTGTATAGGTTCTTTCGTTACCACTTAACATGGCAAACATGGCTTTGTTTTTTCTTTTTGTTTGGTAGTTATGAGTCATTAATGTAACCACATCATCCTTTACATCAGATTGGTAGTCTGGCTCAAATCTGGAATTTAAAAGATTTATATCATTTATTGAAACCTCACCGAGGCGAATGTGGTTTAATAAATCTATGAAATCACATTCGTCCTGTCTGTATATTTTCTGTAGTTCAATAACTTTATATTTAAGGTGTTTTAGAGCATGACTACAGAAGAAATAAATTTCCTGATAATATTCATCAAGAGTCTTCTTTTCATCAGCCTTGGCAACAGGACACAACTGAAATAAATCACCAAACATCACGAGTTGTACTCCACCAAAAGGCTTGTTGTTTTTACGATAATGTCTAAGTATATCATCAATTGCATCAAGCATGTCGCATCTTACCATACTGATTTCATCAATGATTATCATGTCAAGACTTCGTAGGGTTTCTTCACCTTTTGTTCCATCAAGGCGATATAAATCAGGTTTTACTTTATGGTCTGGAAGGTAAAGGGTTGTTGGCAATTTAAAGAAACTATGTATTGTAAATCCATCTGCATTTCGTGCAGCTACACCTGTAGGAGAAAGAACAGCAACAACTTTCTTTCCCTCACAATTTTTTCTTATTGATTTCAGTACAAAAGTCTTTCCTGTTCCTGCCTTACCTGTAACAAATAGACTTTTTCCGCTATCTACGAGGTCTAGCACCCTTTGTTGTATTTCATCAAGGACAATCTCGTTCTTACTTTGGAGATTTGTACTATCTCCAAAGTCTTCTTTTTTTGCAAATATTTTTTTTAACGAGAATGCCATATATTTATTTCCAATTTTGTCTAAAGAGTCCTCGCTTTTCTCGCAAACCACGAGGGGTTAGAATTTTAAATCTAATTATTTGAAAAATTTCCTTTTTGGGGCAGTTGCCCCAATATTAGCTTCAAAGTTATTTACGAAGATGAATTACGTTATTTATTCCAGCCTGTTAGCAAGTATTAAAGCCAAAGTTTCTGTAGGACACTCACGTTTAGATTGTATGGTGCCATTTATCCCATGATTCTTTAATGCTTGCATGTTCAGACGTTTATCGTCTAATGCACAAATTAATTTAAATCTTGAATAAACACCAATTCCGTGATTGAATTTTTTCATGTCTTTCCAAAACATATCCTGATTAATACGGTCTGTTGCTTGGATGTTAGTTTTAACAACTTCGAACATGTATTTTATGCAAGCATCAGGCAAAGTCTTATACATGAATACGATGTCTCCTACAGAAACATTCTTGACTCTCCAATCAAGCATTCCGTCATTTGCTCTAAGGGATGCTTCCATGTTAAATTTCTTGCTGTTGCTTGGTATAATCCAGTATTTCATTTTCTTTTTCCTTACTAAATATTTTGATTACTTTTTTTACCAATCACTCAGTCCATATTCATGTTCTTCATAAATATTCTCTTTTTCTTGTTTTTGTTTTATCACAGGAATCACCTTGGGGATAACTGTCAATCCTCTGTTATCTTTCTTTTCATTCAGAAATTCATTTTTTATTTTATTGTCAGCATAGATACTTCGTAGTCTTTCAATAAAATACAGTCTCGCCACCTTGTTGTGAATATGTGATTTTATGTTATTGATTAATGCTTGATTTCTAATTTCATTCCTATTGATGAGATACCCGATTGTATCATCGACATCCTGAGTCGTTTGTATTGATACAGGTATTCTGATAGCAGAATTTAGTTCATCTTTTCTTCTACTTCGGAAAAAGGATGATTTTGCAGCCCTTTCCCTTGACCTCCTTAAGTGTTTAGCTTTTGCCATATATTTTATTTTTCTTATTTCTTACACAATATTTTAATATTTCGGGGCGTTTTTTTAATTACCTCCGCCGGTAAGGGGGGCTCCTTTATGGCTTGGATACTGAATCAAGAGAAGAATAAACGACGTGACTCGTCAGTTCCGTCAGCAGCCCTGCCTCTCTAAAAGTTCTCTTGAGCTGAAGGGGCTGTTTGATCTGAGGAAAGTTTTACAACTTCCGGTCTCCCTTACCACTTTATTTTTTATTATTTTATTTCCAATTTTTTCTAAAGAGTCCTCGCCTAACTTCGCAGTCTGGCGAGGGATTTATTAACTATTTAAAATTTTTTTTCAAGAGCAGTTGCCTGCTCAAAAATGAAAAAGCAAACGGGTATTAACCCGCTTTGGCATTACTCCATTTTTCGCAAATTTCTTTTTGTGCATAGGGCTACCGCCGACTGGCTCTATGTAGAAGCTGTCGGAAGCACACTGGGAGAAGTGCAGGGCTACTTCGTCGCCTGTCGCTTTTCCGTCCTCATCAAAGAA
>JAEEGL013895439.1_pt1 | contig 11206 bp, 8 predicted proteins | sample 9134231 | NCBI WGS metagenome assembly JAEEGL01 (sample SAMN16246548, study PRJNA631951) | gut metagenome | biome: gut microbiome; feature: rumen; material: fiber-attached | host: Bos | place: Iran: Karaj | collected 2018-10
GATGGCCAAGGAAGGCAAGGCGATAATCATCTCGACGCACATCCTCGAGGAGGTAGACGCCGTCTGCTCGAAGGTGGTGGTGATTGCCGGCGGGGAGAAGAAGTTCGACGGCACGCCGGCGGAGCTCAAGGCGATGGACCCGAGCGGCAGGCTCGACGTCGTCTTCCGCAACATGACGATGAAGGCATGACTTTGACTTCAGAAGGGGCTTTTGAAATGAAAAACATAAAGGCTGTGTTCAAGCGCGAGTTCAGGGCGTATTTCGATTCGCCCGTCGCGTACGTGTTCCTGACGGCGTTCCTCGTGCTCGTCGGCTTCCTTACGTTCGGCGTCGCCATGTTCTACGAGCGCCGCCAGGCCGACCTCGCGCCGTTCTTCTTCTGGCATCCGTGGGTCTACCTGCTGCTCGTGCCGGCGGCGACGATGGGGCTCTGGGCGGACGAGCGCCGCAACGGCACGGCGGAGCTCCTGCTGACGCTCCCGGTGTCGCTCGGCGAGGTGCTTGTCGGCAAGTTCCTCGCCGCGTGGAGCTTTGTCGGGATCGGGCTTGCGCTCACGTTCCCCGTCGCGTTCACGGCGGGCTATCTCGGCTCGCCCGACTGGGGCGCCGTCTTCTGCGGCTACCTGGGCTCGCTGCTCCTTGCTGGCGCGGCGGTTGCGATCGGGCTTTTCGCCTCGACGCTGTCGCGCTCCTCGGTGGTCGGGTTCGTCGTGTCGCTCGCGCTTGTGTTCGTACTTCTCATCATCGGCTTCGACCCGGTTATCGGCGCCGTCGCGGGATGGGGGGTGCCGACGGCGATTACCGACGCCGTGGCCGCCTGCTCGCTGCTCTCGCACTTCGAGTCGATGCGGCGCGGAGTCATCGACTTCTCCGACATCGGCTACTACGCCGCGATGATGGTCTTCATGGTCATGGCCGCGAAGACCGTGACCGACGGCCGCCGCGGGGCGTCGAAGGGCGTCGCCGGGCTCGCCCTCGCCGGCGCGATCGCCGCGTTCTCCGTCGTAATCCTCGCGAACCTCCCGCTGCGGTGCGACATGACGGCAGAGAGGCTCTACACGCTCTCCAACGGCTCGAAGGCCGTCCTTGCGCAGCTCACGGAGGACGTCACGTTCAAGTACTACGTAAGCTCCTCCTCGGCGGAGATGCCGATGGCGTACAAGACGTACGCTACGCAGGTAGGGAACCTCCTCAAGGAGTACGAGCGCGCCGCGGGCGGCAGGATAGTCGTCGAGACGTACGACCCGAAGCCCGACTCCGACGCTGAGGAATGGGCGCAGCGCTACGGCATCGAGCCGCAGATGGCAAACCCCTTCGGCTCAGGGATATACTTCGGCATCGTCGCCGTCTGCGGCGACCGCGAGGAGGCGCTTGGCGTCCTTTCGCAGAAGACCGAGTCGACCCTTGAGTACGACCTAACGCGCCTCGTGACCCGCGTCGCGTGGCCCGAGCGCCCGGTCGTGGGCGTGATGACGGCGCTTCCCGACGTCGTGGGCGGCAGGGCGAACCCGATGATGATGCAGATGGGCCAGCGCCCGCCGCAGGGCTGGGCCGCGTTCAACGAGCTTGCGAAGGACTACGACGTGAGGGAGGTGCCCGCCGACGCCGAGAAGGTCGACGACGACGTGAAGACGCTCGTCGTCCTGCACCCGAAGGGCCTTTCCGACAAGGCGCTCTACGCGATAGACCAGTTCGTCCTTCGCGGCGGCAAGCTCGTGGCGATGGTCGACCCGTTCAGCATAAAGGACATGCAGTCCTCCCGCCAGGCCCAGAACCCGATGATGGGCGGCATGGGCGGCGACGGACCGTCGACGCTCGGCAAGCTCTTCGAGGCGTGGGGCGTCAAGTTCGAGGAGGGCAAGATCGCCTGCGACCTCAAGGCGGCTACGAAGCTCAACGACGGGCGCGGCGGCGTGGAGTCGAACCCGGCGTTCCTCTCGCTCGGCGCGGCGAACATGGCCAAGGGCGACCTGATCGTCTCAGGGCTTACGAACGTCATGTTCCCGTTCGCGGGCTCGCTTGCCTTCGAGAAGAAGGAGATGGACCTTTCGTTCGAGCCGGTCATCACGACGTCGAAGGACGACTCCTGTTCGACCGACAAGATGGCGATCCAGTACGGAGGCATGAAGAACATGGTGCCCGACGGCAAGGAGCGCGTCCTCGCCGCGCGCATTTCCGGCACGTTCAAGACGGCGTTCCCCAAGGGGCCCGACGGCACGAACGACGTATCCAAGGCGCTTTCCGAGGGGAAGAGCTCCGTGCTCGTCTTCGCCGACAGCGACTTCCTCGCAGACGACTTCTGCGTGCGGATGCTGAAGACTCCCTTCGGCGCGATACCGCAGCTCGTGAACGAGAACCTCACGCTCTTCTCGAACGCCATGGAGCAGTTCGCGGGCCGCGAGGAGCTTATCGGCGTCAGGTCGCGCGGCGCCTCCGACCGCCCGTTCACGGTGGTGAACGAGCTTGAGGCCGAGGCCACCAAGAAGTGGCAGGCGAAGGAGGCCGAGTTCCAGGAGGAGCTGCAGCGCACGCGGCAGCGCATCTCCGCCCTCGAGCGCGAGAAGAAGGACAGCGGCGGCGCGCGCTTCGTGCTTTCCAAGGAACAGCACGACGAGCTCGTCAAGCTCCGCAAGGCCCAGGCCGACACCAGCAAGCAGCTGAAGAACGTCCGCAAGGAGCTTACAGCCGACATCGACTCGCTGGGCCTGAGGCTGAAGACGGTGAACATCGTCCTCATGCCCGTGGTCGTCGTCCTCCTGGGGCTTCTTCGCGGCTTTTTCCGCCGCCGTCACGCATAAGACCTTAAGGAGCTAAAAGAAGATGAACGCAAAGCAGCTTACAGTCCTCGCGGGCGCGGCAGCCGTTCTCGGCGCCGCCGCGCTGTGCCTTTCCTCCAATTCGAAGTCCTCCGCGCCGAAGCTGAACGGCAAGGCGATCTTCCCAGGCCTCGCGATCTCCGAAGTCGCGCGCGTCGAGCTCGGCGACAAGCTCAAGCTCGCAGGCGGCGAGGGCGGATGGGTCGTAGAGACGTACCACGGCTATCCGGCGGACCATTCAAAGCTCGTCGAGAACCTTATGAAGCTCTCCGAGCTCAAGGTCGGCCAGGTCGCGCGCGGCGTCAAGGTCGAGTCTCCCGACGTCCTTTCACTGAAGGACGCCTCCGGCAAGGTGCTTGCGTCGCTTCCGCTCGGCGAGAAGCACGCGAAGTGGGGGCATGGGCGGTACGCCACGTTCGCGGGCGAGACGGTGCTTGTCTCCGACGCGCTTGACGCGTTTGGCGCGGACGGCAAGGCGTGGGTCGAGACGAAGATAGTCGACACACCGTGGATTTCGTTCAACGACATCGCCGAGGGCGTTTCCGACGCGGATCTCGGGTTCGCCACGGGCGTGGTCGCCAAGGTCACGATTGCCGGCGACACTAACCGCGTCGCGACCATCGGCAACGTCGTCAAGGGCGGCAGCGACAGGTACCTGAAGCTCGACAACTCCAAGTGGGTCTACGTCGTCTCCGGCTATTCCGTCGACAGCCTCCTGCCGAAGCCGCCGCCAGAGGAGAAGAAGGGCGAAAAGGACGAGAAGAAGAAAGACGGCGGACAGTAAAGATTGGGCCGGCTTCTCATACTTCTTGTACGCGCCTACCAGGTGACTCTGTCGCCCATCATGGGCGGATGCTGCAGGTTCGAGCCAAGCTGCTCGAACTACATGATAGAGGCGATTAGGATACACGGCGCCTTCAAGGGCGTGCTGCTCGGCACGATGCGCCTTCTCCGCTGCCATCCGTTCGGCTCGCACGGCTACGACCCTGTGCCTCCACGCGGCAGATGGCGCGTGCCATAGGCCGACTTGTTTAATGCCACGGCGTTTGGTATAATACGCCCATATGAGCGAGAGAATAAAGATGGTGAACGGGCGCCTTTCGGTGCCTGCGAATCCGGAAGTGCCCTTTGTCGAGGGCGATGGGATAGGGCCTGACATAACGAAGGCCGCGATGCTTGTCTTCAACGCCGCCGTCGAGAAGGCATATGGGGGCGAGAGGAGGATCTGCTGGCGCGAGGTCCTCGCGGGCGAAAAGGCGTACAAGGCGACGGGCGAGTGGTTGCCGGCCGAAACGCTCCAGGCGTGCCGCGACTGCCTCGTCGCGATCAAGGGCCCGCTGACGACGCCCGTCGGCGGAGGCATACGCTCGATAAACGTCGCCATGCGCCAGGACCTCGACCTCTACGTCTGCCTTAGGCCTGTCAGGCACTTCAAGGGCGTGCCTTCGCCCGTGAAGAGGCCGGAGCTTACGGACATGGTCGTCTTTAGGGAAAACACGGAGGACATCTACGCTGGCATTGAGTGGATGAACGGCACGCCCGAGGCCGAGAAGGTGAAGGCGTTTCTCCTTGGCGAGATGGGGGTGAAGAAGATTCGCTTCCCAGAGACGTCTTCCGTCGGCATCAAGCCCGTCTCCGTCGAGGGCACGGAAAGGCTCGTCCGCGCCGCGCTCGACTACGCGGTTGCGAACGACAGGAAGTCCGTTACGCTCGTCCACAAGGGGAACATACAGAAGTTCACCGAGGGGGCGTTCCGCGACTGGGGGTATGCGCTCGCTAAGCGCGAGTTCGGCGCGACGGAGATAGGCGGCGGCCCGTGGTGCGAGTTCAAGAACCCGAAGACGGGGCGCACGATCATCGTGAAGGACTGCATCTGCGACGCATTCCTGCAGCAGATACTTACGCGCCCCGCCGAATACGACGTAATAGCCACGCTGAACCTGAACGGCGACTACATCTCCGACGCGCTCGCGGCCACGGTGGGCGGCATCGGCATCGCCCCTGGCGCGAACATCAACTATGCAACGGGCGTCGCTGTTTTCGAGGCGACGCACGGCACGGCGCCCAAGTACGCGGGGCTTGACAAGGTGAACCCTGGCTCGCTCATCCTCTCCGGCGAGATGATGCTCAGGTACATGGGCTGGACAGAGGCCGCCGACAGGATAGTCGCCTCGATGGAGAGAGTCTTCTCGTCGGGGAAAGTCACGTACGACCTTGCGCGGCAGATGCCGGGCGCGACTGAGGTGAAGTGCTCCGAATTCGCCGCGCTGCTCGCAGAAGCCGTGTAATTTTGATATAATACTGACATGGAAAAGGAATGGTATGTAAAGGCGTCTGACGGGAAGGTGTACGGTCCTGCGTCCCTCCCTCAGCTCGTCGAGTGGGCCGGCGACGGTCGCGTCGAACCGGCGAGCCTCATCTCGCGCGACAGGATCTCGTGGTTCCCTGCGCAGACAATTGACGAGCTTGAGATGAAGTGGATTGTGGAGACGGTGCCGGGGAAGCTCTTTGGCCCGTTCAACCGCGCCCTTGTAATACGCCTTCAGGCGGGCGGCCAGATGCCAGAAGGCGCGAAGCTCTACAGAATGCATGAATACAGAGCAGACGAAGACCCTCCGCCCGTTGTTGTCGAGAAGGAGGTCGTCAAGGAGATCCCCGTGGAGAGGATCGTCGAAAAGGAGGTGCGCGTCGAGGTCCCCGTCGAGAAGATAGTCGAGAAGGAAGTCGTCAAGGAAGTCCCTGTGGAGAAGATCGTCGAGGTCCCCGTCGAGAAGATCGTCGAAAGGGAGGTGCGCGTCGAGGTCCCCGTCGAGAAAATCGTCGTAAAGGAAGTGCCCGTCGAGAAAATCGTAGAGGTCGAGAAGGTCGTGGAGAAGGTGGTTGAAGTAGCCCCGCCCCCGCGCACGACGGTCGTGGCGGACGTAGTGGAGGACCCAGTCGGGTCCGCTCCGCCGGTCAGCCTGAGCGGGATATTCAAGGATGTTCCAAACGAAAGGCTGAAAGCACTTGAGGCCGCCGCGCAGCGCGAGATTGCCGCAGTCGGCAAGCGCAAGTTCGGCGGGTTCTTCGGCAGGAGGTAGTCAATGGACGAGGCGAAGTGGTATCTTAGGACTCTTGACGAGACGTTCGGGCCGGAGACGGAGGCGCAGCTCGTGGCGTGGGCGCGCGTCGGGCGCATCCAGCCGGGGCAGGAGATTTCGGACGACAACGTCATATGGCGCAAGGTCGAGGAAGTGCCGTTCCTCGACATGAGGTTTTCCATCGACCTTGGCGATGGCAATCCGCGCGGGCCATACAACAAGGCGGCGGCGGAAGCGCTCATCGCCTCGGGCAGGCTGCCGCCTACGGCCAGGATAGTCGAGACGAGGGAGCCATTCCCGGAGGATCGCGGGGAGACGCCGCCGGAGGGCGATGCGCCCGAGGCCGAGGTGCCCGCCGGGAAAGTCGTCGAGAGAATAGTCGAGGTTCCAGTCGAGAAGGTCGTCGAAAAGGAAGTCCGCGTCGAGGTTCCCGTAGAGAAGATAGTCGAGAAGATCGTCGAGGTTCCCGTAGAGAAGATAGTCGAGAAGATTGTCGAGGTGCCAGTCGAGAAGATCGTCGAAAAGGAGAAGATCGTAGTTGACGAGACGAGGGTAAAGGAGCTTGAGGGCGAGATTGGGGAGCTGAAGTCGCGGCTTGAGGACGAGCGCAGGATGTGCGCATCGCTCGGCGAGGAGGTCGAGTCCCTCAAGAAGGAGCTTGCAAGGCTGCCGCAGGCGGCGGCGGAGGTGGCGAACATGCAGGCCGCCGTCTTCTCCATAATCTCGAAGGAGGCGGAGGAGATCGCCGCGGTCGTCGAGGCGGAGAAGGCCGAGGCGGAGAGCGCCCGTCGCCGCCAGCAGGAGCGCATCGACCGCCTTGTCGAGCGCAGGCGCGATCTGCTTAAGATGTCCGGGGCGAGCGCGGCCGAAATGACGAAAAACGCGCTTCGCGAGCGCCCCGAAGACCCCCGTACCGCGCAGATTAGGATAGAATTCGACGAATACCGCAGGCTCGCGGAGAAGACGGCGTCTTCGAGGGAGCACAAGATATCCGAGCTCGAGGAGAAGGTTCGCTTCATGCAGAACGAGCAGGCGAGGGCGGCTTCGCGCGCGAAGGACCTTGCCGAGATAACGCGCGAGCTCGGCGAACTGCGCGAAAAGCTCAGCTTCCGGGAGAAGGAGGTTCTCTCCCTGCGACAGCAGAACGAGGATCTCCAGCGCCGCGAGGCGCAGAACAACCAGGCGCTTATGGCGCGCATTGCGCATCTCGAGTCCCCCTCGATCGGGACGGCGGCGACAATCTCCACCAACCAGAGCCGGGAGGCTGGGCTTGTCAAGATACCCAGCTGGATGAAGCTAGGCAGGAAGTAGCGCCGTGAACGGCTGGGCCATCCTTCTCGCGGTTCTTTCCGTCTGGGACTATCCCGCGCGCCAGGCGGAGCACGAGCGCCTCGCGGCGAATTTCCTCGGCGCATCGCGCAGGGGCGACACCGCCGCGATGTACGAGGCGAGCGAGAAGGGGGTGAAGCTCCTTCCGGAGGACCCGACCTGGGCGTTCAACCTCGCTTGCGCGCTCGCGTACAGGAAGGACCAGACGGCGGCGTTCGAGGCGCTTGAAAGGGCGATCGACCTCGGCTTCAGGGACGCAGACAAGATTACCTCCGACATCGACCTTTCACGCCTCGCCGACCGCAAGCGCCTCGCCGAGCTCGTTAAGTACGCTCGCGACACCGCGGCAAAGCCCGTCCTGTTCGGCCCTGGGGCGAGCGTCCCGACGACGTGCGTCGCGGGCGAGACGCTTTCTGTCGGGGCGCAGAACCTCGGCTGGAACTTCAAGTACGGGTGCTTTGAGGTGAAGGCGAAGGTCGCCCCGTCTGGTCTGGGCGGCAACGACCTCGACCTCTACATGAACCGTGACGTCTTCCATTCCCACTTGGGCACGAAGGAGTACCCCGGGCTTACCGAGGTTCTCGTCGACCAGGAGGGCAGGGCGCGCAATATGGGTGTCAACTTCCCCGACATGCTCTTCCCCTATCCCGTGTTCGGCAACTGCTCGCGGGCCTTCACCGACCCTGTCATGTGGAGGAGCCTGCCGCGAGCGCTCATGACGCGCGACAGGCGCCGCCTGCGGGCAATGGAGAAGTTCTATCTTTCGAACCAGATATGGGTCTTCCCGGCGAATGCGGATTTCCCTCCCGCGGGAATCGACGGCGACTGCTTCATGTCCGTCGCGCCATACTGGATCGTCACCGCCGGCGCGAGCTGGTCGGACCTGTACTACCTCAAGGCGGCGCTTGAGATTTCCCGCACGCTCAAGCCGCAGACGAAGAAGGAGGCGGTGTCGAGGGGGCTTCTCGCGCCGCTCGTGCAGAACATACTTAGGCGCTCGCTGCGCGGGGTGACGAACGAGGTCGACTATCTTTCCGCCCGAGCCCACCCGACCTGCATGCCACCTAACGGGCTTGACATGCTGCGCCTCAAGGGCATTGCCTCGGAGATGAAGCCCGAGGAGGTTCCCCCTGTCGCGTTTGTCGCGGTTTCCGGCCCGAGGCCTGCGCCGGACGACAAGAAAGTGCCGGAGTGCATCTTCGCGACAGGCTGCGCATCGTCGTTCATCCTCAAGGACGAGGCGGGGAAGCGCGAGTTCTTCCTGCGGGCGAAGGGCGGCGCGGGGTTCAAGTTCTCCGTCGTGCACGGCGAGGAGGCCGTGACGCTTGAGACGGTGCGGCCGGACGCCGTCAAGGTGTCGGTTGACACTGCCGTAATGACGTCCCGCGTGGACATTGCGGTCTTTGCCCGTTCCAATGCCTCCGGGTGGGGAGCGCCTAGCTTCGTCTCGTTTGCAAAGCCCGTAAACGACCACGGCTATTCAGACCCGGTTTTCTACCCGCCGCCAAAGCCGGCCGAGGAGAAGCCTTCCGAAAAGCCGCAGGAGATGGCGGAGCGGGAAAAGACGCAGGAAAAGACGCCTGAGGGGAAATGAAATACGTCCTCGCGCCGCTTGCGGACTTTACGGACGCGCCATTCCGCCTTATGTGCTTTCGCGGCGGAGCCGACGCCGCCTATACCGAGATGGCGAGCGCCGCCGCGCTTTTCCATGCGCATGACGCGACAAGGAGGCTCCTTGAGACGATGCCCGGCGAAGGACCGGTCGGCTGCCAGCTTTTCGGCTCGAATCCGGAAGAGCTCGCGTTTGCGGCGCGCCTTGCGGAATCCACTGGGCGGTTTTCGGAGATAAACCTGAACGCCGGCTGCCCGATGCAGCGAATCACACGTTCGGGAGCGGGTGCGAAGCTCGTGGAAAGCCCGGAGAAGGTCTATTCGCTTCTCAAGGCGATGAAGGAGGCGGTGAACCTGCCGGTGACGCTGAAGACACGTCTTGGCCCGAGGCCCGGGCGGACGAACGTCTTCGAGCTTGTCGACGCAGCCGAGCGCGCGGGTGCCGCGGGGGTCGCAATCCATGCGCGGCACGTATCGGAGATGCATTCTGGCCCGCTTCATCTTGACATCCTTGCAGACGCGGTTTCGCGCACAAAGCTGCCGGTGACCGGGAACGGCAGCGTTGTCGACCTCAAGAGCGCGCGGCGGATGGCAGAGACGGGCGTCAAGGCGATCATGGTTGGCCGCGCGGCACTTGCCAAGCCGTGGATATTCTCCATCCTGAAAGGGGAGGACGCGCCTGTCGATCCAGTTGCGGCTTGTGGGGAGCACTTGCGGCTCATTCTCAAGTTCCATGAAAGGCTCGCGGAGAAGTTCGGGCATTTGCCGTCGAAGGACGCGTTTGCCGCGATAAAGATGCATACGCATCTCTTCAGGTATTTCTCCGGCCGACCGGGGGCGGCTGCGCTTCGAGCCCGCCTTTCGTCGATTCGCACCCTGGCGGAAATCGAGCGCGAAATCGATGCCGCCAGGCAGCCGCTTCCCTCCACTTGACATTTCCACCAGTAGGTATGCTATAATACGCAAAAAGGCGATATGGAGCGCATGGAGCCGTAGGAGAAACAGATGAAACTTTCGCTTAGGAAATCGATCGACGAGATAAAGACGTTTTCTCGGACGTTTGTCGAGAGGCCGCGTTTTGCGATGGTCATCGCGATCGTCCTTTCGATGGCCGGCGGGATGGCGATCTTCAAGTTGCCGATTTCGCAGTATCCGCGCATAACCCCTCCGTCCATCCAGGTGAACTACACCTACCCGGGCGCGAACGCGAAGGAAGTGCTGAACACGGTCGCCATGCCGATCGAGGACGAGGTCAACGGCGTCGACGACATGCTCTACATGACGGGCTCGTGCGGCGACGACGGCACGTATTCGCTCACCGTCACCTTCGAGGTGGAGTCCGACCGCGACATGGACCAGGTGAAGGTGCAGAATCGCGTCGCGCAGGCCGAGGCGAAGCTGCCGAGCGAAGTAAAGCAGCTTGGCGGCAGGATCCGCGCACAGTCGGAAGACCACCTGGGCTTCATCGCCGTCCAGTCTCCGAAGGGCACCATGTCGCGCCTCCAGATATCGGACTATTGCTACGCGAACATCCAGCCCGTCCTCCTGCGCATTTCCGGCGTGGGCGACGCCACGGTGTACGGCCCGAGGCTTTCGATGCGTGTGTGGCTCGACCCGGCGCGAATGGCCGCGCAGGGCATGAACACCGAGGAGGTCATCGCCGCCGTCTCGAAGCAGAACGTCCAGGCCTCCTTAGGCGCGGTGGGCGCGGCCCCGAAGGGCGACCACGCGGCCCAGACTCTTTCGCTTCTCGCGAAGGGGCGCCTCATGAGCCCGAAGGAGTTTGATGAAATCGTCGTCCGCCGCGATGCGAACGGCGGCGTCGTTCGCCTGAAGGACATCGCCCGCACGGAGATCGGCGAGCAGAACTACATGTTCACCGGCCAGCTTGACGGCGGCAACGCCGTCTCGATTGCGCTCCAGCAGAAGCCGGGCGCAAACGCAATCGCCACGATGAAGGAGATCAGGGCGGCGATGGCGAAGCTCAAGGAGTCGTTCCCCGAAGACCTCGACTGGGTGATCCCCTATGACGCGACGGAATACGTCTCAAGCTGCGTGAGGGAGATTGTGTTCACGCTCGGCATAACCTTCCTGCTTGTCGTGATCGTTTGCTATCTCTTTCTCCAGGACTGGCGGGCGACGCTCATACCGTGCCTCACCATCCCGGTGTCGCTTTCCTCGACGTTTATACTGATGGCGGCCCTCGGGTACTCGATAAACATCCTTACGCTCTTTGGCCTAGTGCTTGCAATCGGCGTCGTGGTTGACGACTGCATCGTCGTCGTGGAGCGCGTGCAGTTCCTCATCGAGACGAGGGGGCTCAACTCGAAGGAGGCGGCGATCCAGGCGATGAGCGACGTGACGAGCGC
>JAEEGL014080034.1_pt1 | contig 11206 bp, 8 predicted proteins | sample 9134231 | NCBI WGS metagenome assembly JAEEGL01 (sample SAMN16246548, study PRJNA631951) | gut metagenome | biome: gut microbiome; feature: rumen; material: fiber-attached | host: Bos | place: Iran: Karaj | collected 2018-10
ACGGCGGTGGTGCCCTATCATTGTCCTTACCAGCGAACTGATGATAGACGTCTTACCGGTACCCGCATAACCCTTAAGCAGAAAGACCTGTCTTGGAGTGCGGTCATTCACGAATCCGGCCAGACGGTTTATGGCAACAGTCTGCTCTGGGGTGGCCTCAAAAGGGAAATTGGCCATAATATCGTGAAAAAGAGGGTCAATCATATGCCTGAAAAGCAAAAAAATGTTGTTTTATGGATTAATACGGATAATTGTTCTATTTTTGCGATGCGAAAATAAATAAAAACATCCGATATGAAAAAAGTAGTCAACATTCTTCTTTCACTCTGCATCATAGCAATGATATACGTTGTTTATGAAAGCATTATGGGACCTATCAGGTTCGCTCAGGAGAAAGAAATACGTGACAAAGCCGTAATAGAGAAGCTCCTGGAGATCAAGGCTGTCCAGAATGAGTACAACAACCTTCTCCGCGGTGGTTACTGCGACAATTTTGACACTCTCGCAGCTTTCATCAGAACAGCTCAGATTCCTATCGTAAACAGAAACGGTGAGTTGACCGATGACCAGTTGGATCATGATTGGACAGAGTCCAAGGTCCTGACCCTTTACGCTAAGGCACGCTCAGCAGAAATCGAGGCTGAGAGACTTACCGGCCGTAAGGCTGCCAACAAGAGAATAGAGGCCGACACACTCTGGCAGCAAGCCGCCAGGGAGGGCTTCATCATACTCCATGAGGACGGTACCAAAGAGTTCCTCTTTAGCCGTGAGACAGAGTTCGTAAGCCTTTATGACTCTATTTTCAAGGGTAAGGTAATCGATCCTGATTCACTCCGTTACGTACCCTACGGCAACGGTGCAATGTTTGAGCTCTCAATTGAGTCAGACACATCTGCAACAGATGTAGTTTCACACTCATTCCAGGCTCAGACTTCATTTGAGAGCTATCTGGGACCCAACAGCTACGGCGGCGGTCTGGACCGTCAGGAGCTCATCAACCTGCTTGAGGATTGTGACGACCGTGGCCGTTACCGCGGCATGAGAGTTGACAACAACTCAGGAAACTGGGAATAACCCTAAACAACATTTATACCGGAATCCATCTACCTGAAAGGCGGATGGATTCTTTTTTCTTTAAACCCTATAAGATACAGAGACAATGCGTGTAATAAGCGGAATATACAAGCACAGACGGTTTGAGATACCCCACACATTCAGTGCCAGGCCCACCACGGATTTTGCCAAGGAGAGCCTTTTCAACATTCTGGCCAACCGTATAGACCTGGAGGATGCCACCGCGCTGGACCTCTTCTCTGGCACCGGCAGCATAAGCATTGAACTGGTATCAAGAGGCTGTGCACATGTGGTAAGCGTTGAGAACAACCCCGCTCACCACAGTTTCATCTGCAAGGTCATGGAGACCGTCAAGACTGACAAATGCATCCCGGTAAAGGGCGACGTATTCAAATACATTGCCAGCTGCAACACTCAGTTTGATTTCATATTTGCAGACCCTCCCTATCAGCTTGAGAACATAGCTGAGATTCCGGACCTTATCTTTGAAGGGAACCTGCTGGCCCCGGACGGCATATTCGTCCTGGAGCACGGCAAGAGCAATGACTTTAAGGATCACCCGCACTTTACTGACATGAAAGTGTACGGGTCAGTACATTTTACATTTTTCAAATGAAAATGTACAAATACTTTTCATTCTTCAGATAATCAGAAACGGGCACCGAATCCGCCGCCACCCATCATGGCTCTTGACTCCTGACGCATCTCCCTACGTGCAGCACGTGTACCGAACACATTGGCACGCAATATAAAGTGTACCATGATGTAGCTGTGGATATTGTTGTTCTTTGTATCGGTACGTCCGGTTGTTGATACGGAACGGGTTACGTTAGTCTCGTCATTCAGGATATCGTAGTACTGGATCTGGATTGTACCGGCATTACCCTTAAGGAAGCTGAATGATACGTTGGCATTCCATATCAGGTCATTACGGTTGTATGCACCGCTATAACCACGACGGCTCTGCATGGTCAGGTCAGTACCCAGGTTGATATTCCTCCAGGGCAGACGGGCGTTGGCACGTCCACCATAACTGAACGTATAGGTATCCATGTTTGTGTTACCGGTCTGACGACGCTGGTTGTTCTCTGAATGGTTGTAGGTGAAACGGCCGTTGGCTGTAACCTCCAACCATTGGTTGCGGTATGTGACAGAACCGTTCTCACCGGCTGATATTGTATTGGTCTTACTCAGTTCACTGTTACCGCCGGTTTGCTGGCCGTAATTGATGCTACCGGTTCGCATAAAGCTCTCCTGATGACGGTATGATGCGTTTGCACTCAGATTATAACGCCATTTTGTATTGGGAATGGTCTGGTTATAGGTCAGGTTGCCCGATGTGCTCCAGTTGGTCCAGAAACCGTCCATGTTCTCCGGCATGGTTCTGGATATACCGGTGGTAGGATCATACTCCGTACGTTGCGATATATTGTACAGTGAGTTCTCAAGAGATACACGCAGGTTGATTGTCTTCTGGGTCTCCTGGATGTAATCCTGGAAGTTGGCCTCAAGGTTGTTCCTCAGGGTTGTACGCAGACCCGGGTTACCCTTACGTATATTGTTGGGGTTACTGTTATCCTCAATATCCATCATATCCTCCATGCTGGGCTGGCTGGTATTGGTACGCAGGGTCAGCTGAATGCTCTTCTGGCGGTTGAATCTGAAACGGTAGTTGATAGAAGGACTCCAGTTGTATACCACGCGTGACGTATCACCTATTACCTTACCCATATACTGGAAATTGTCCATTCCGGTATACTGAGGCATGAAGTTGAATCCTACGTTGAAGTTTGACCTGTCTGTATTGTAACGGAACTGCAGTGAGAGAGTGTGGTTACGTGACACGTTCGTAGCGGTACGGCTCAGCTCTGAGTTACGGTAGGGCTCCAAATCATCGGGCAGATTCCATGAATCATACCAGTCCTTATAGTTATCACCCCACAGTACATAAGTCTCACGGTTGGTGTTACGGTTGCTCACCTGGATCTGATAGCTCACCTGCAGGTTACCACGGCCTGAGTCAATAGGCTCACTCCACATTACACGTCCTGACCAGTTACTGTTATCAGTAGGACTTACGTTGAAGCGGTTCATCACCGTATCACGGTTATGACTCTGATAGTATGTCTGGTTTGAGTATGAGTAACTGTCATTGGTACCCTTGGTACTGCTGAATGTGAAACGTACCGTAAAGTTACGTCCCAGGTCATTGAACCTCTTGTTGAACTGGAACTCACCGCTCAACTGGTTGTTACCGGTCTCGCTATGGTTATAACTGCGCTGTGAGTTTACACCGATGGTGTCCAGGCAGAGGCTGTCATAATCCTCATACTCATCCAGTATGTTGGTCATATCGGTAAACAGATAGGGATCACGGTTGAATGTGACAGACCTGCTGTTTGAGTTGTTGTTGTTACGGCTTATCTGGAAGCTGGGGCGGAATATGATATTAAGAGAGGTGTCGGGTCTCCACTCCAAACGGAACTCACCATTCACGCTACCGCTGCCGCTGTTGCTTTTTGAACCGTTGTTGCGGAACTGTGACGGGCGCTGTGATGTAGCGAATGTCTCTGACTCGGATTCGCTTACAGAACGTGATGAAGAACCGTTATATCTGATATTACCTCCTACTACCAGCGGGAACTCATTACGGCGGCGCGGGAACTGCTCACCAATGTTCTTGGAGAAGTTCACACCAATCTGGGTAGTGTAGCTTACGCCGTTGCCACGACCTGAGTTCTGGGTGTTTGCATTGACTGAGAACTGTGTGTTGGCCTGGAAGCGGTTAAGTGTGTATCGGCCCGACCAGAGATACTTGATCCAGTCACCGTAATCGTTGTTACCTACAGGCTTTCCTATACCTCCGTCTATGTTATGCAGCCAACCGTTACGCATGTTGGGCTTGATCTCAAGGTCCATCACAGTCTCCTCCTCACCGTCATCCACACCGGTTATACGGGCCAGGTCACTCTGACGCTGGTAGGTCTTGATACGGCGAATGATATTTACCGGGAGGTTCTTGGTAGCCATCTGGCGGTCATTTCCAAAGTATTCCTGACCGTCAACCAAAATACGTGATACGGTACGGCCGTTAACGGTAATGCCACCGTTCTCATCAACCTCAACGCCAGGCAGACGCTTGATAAGTTCCTCCAGGACAGAGCCCTCAGGTACGCGGAAAGCACTTACGTTGTACATAAGGGTATCATCCACAACCTGTGTGGGAGGCAGCGCATCCTCAATAACAGCCTCAGTAAGCATGATACTGCTCTCATACATCTTAAACACGCCCAGCTGGCGGTCACGATCCTCCTTGAGCACCTTGAAATCAAAGTCAACTGTATTGTAACCCATGAAAGAGTAACGCAGCAAGTACTCTCCCTGCGGAACCTTCTTAATGGTAACCCAGCCCTCATTATCGGTAACCGTACCATATATAAATGAGGTGTCAGGCAGTTGCAGCAGCTGTACTGTTACCTGAGGCATATATTCAGTGGTGGAGCCGTCAATTACACGTGCTGTAACGGATGTCTTACCTGTCAGTTTGGACTTTTCTTTTTCTTTAGTGTTATTACTCTGAGCCTGGCCCAGCTGAGGAACCGAGAAAAGGAGTATGGTCAGTAAAAGGAATGCTTTGTTCATATCTAACTAATGTGGTCTTATGACACCCTACAGTCAAAATGGTTTAATCTGTTTTACATTATTATACACATCCATGCCCCAATTATATTATTTTTGCAACCTGATGACACAACAGGATTTCTCTCAGATACTGAGCCGGTTATTCAGCGATGCCGCATCGCAGCACGGTCAGGAATACCCGGATGGAGGCGCCGATGCATGGGGCCTTACGGGTGCCTCATATCTGGGATTCGCCCTTTGCGGACTCTCCCAGGCACAGCTGCGCAATGTCCAATACCGTGCGCGTGACCTGTTCGGCCCCGTTATCCTGGACTGCCGCTGGTATGATGACCTTACTGCAAAATGTTTTACAGGCAGTGACAGCATCGATGTCCTGCTGCCCGGCAGTGACGGCACAGCATGTCATGCCACACTCTCCGTCAGCCTGTTTCTGGAGATGCTGGATTTTTGCCGTGAAGGTTAAAATCGGCGGGATACTTGACAAAGGCAAATCTTTATATTATCTTTGGTTTGTTATCCAATTAAATGCGCTTATGAGAAAGTTTATTGCAATATGCATTGCCGCCATGATGGCAATAACGGTTCAGGCACAGTTTGTAAATTTTCCACGTTTTGGACGCAGCCTCAAGATGAGCAATGACCCGGTTCTGGGACTGCGCGGTCTCCATGTGGGCGATGAGGGATATGTCACATTCAACGTAACCAACCAGGGTGACAGCGTCTATGTAGGCCCCATATACCTTAGGATAATAGAGCGTGAGCACAGCGTTCAGGTGCTTGCCGCCAAGAAGATCAAGATCAAACCCGGCAAGACATACTCCATTACCACGGTATTCCCCACGGACCGTCTCAACCCCTATGCCCGCTACCATGTAGGATTTGAGTATGATGAGGACGGACATACCGTTCCCATGGGATTTACTGAGGCCAAACCTCTGCAGAGTTTCATGCTCTTGCCCACCATAATTAACAATCCTCCCAAGAAGGCTCCGGTCAAAGCAAAGATAAAAGAGGTTAAAGCCGCAAAAGACAAATAAAAAAAATATCCTTTTTATTGGATAATATCACAAAAAGGAATACCTTTGCGCCGGTTTTGAAAGCCGCAAGGCTCAAAAACGTCAGCGGGGTGTAGCTCAGCCCGGTTTAGAGTACGCGTCTGGGGGGCGTGTGGTCGCTGGTTCGAATCCAGTCACCCCGACTGGAAAAAGGTGAATCCGAGAAATCAGATTCACTTTTTTTTCTTATGTTTGTCAATTATTATCAGGACTATGCGTAAAACCATCATCACCATAACAGCATTATTACTGTTTGCAGTATCGGCCTACACACGGGCCCAGGAGGTCAGCATGCCGGTTCTTGAGATACATCTGACCAAGACGATTGAAAAAGGCATGGACTATGCCGACGGCACCATGAAACTTACCGATACTGACGGAAAGACAATTGAGCTGCCCGCCCGGTTCAAGACCCGCGGCGCCACCGCACAGCAGTATATGATGAAACCGTCACTCAACATGAAACTTTGCAGTGCCGATTATCAGACAGAGGTTGACAGCACCCTGCTTGGCATACGCTCATGCTCGTCATGGATACTTGACGCCATGGCAATTGACCGCATCTGCATGCGTAACCGTGTGGCGTTTGATATATGGAATGAGTTCTCACGCCTGCCCTATGACACGGAGTTCGGAGGCCGCAACGGAACCGAGGGACGATTTATAGAGATGTACATAAATGATGTCTACTACGGAATCTACTGCCTGAGTGACCGCATAAACCGCAAGCTGCTGGACCTTAAGAAGGTTAAGGAGTCAAGCGGCAGCATGCAGGTACGCGGCGTGCTCTACAAGAGCGGCACAAGTGACATTGAGAACCAGAACGACCCCGGTTACAATTCGGACTATACCGCATGTACCGTTGAGTGGCACAACGCATGGGAACTCACATATCCCGATGACTACGCCAGCGAAGCCATTTGGCAGCCCCTGCAGGATGCCATCCTGAACGGCCGCAGTACGGATTACGTAAAGAAATACTTCTATCTTGAGAACCTGGCGGATTACCAGATTCATACAATGGCTCTGGCCATAGAGGACAATATGGGCAACAAGAACCATTACCTCTCCATCCGTAACATCAACAAGAATATTGACGCAGCTGACCCTGATGACGCCAACCGCCGCCGTTTCGTACTCACCCCGTGGGATCTGGACACCAGTCTGGGCGGCAATTACCGCGGTGACTACTATGGCGGGAACTACTCTGACTGGGCAGTGCAGGATGTGGCCAAGAATGCATTCTACCCGCTTTATGTACTCCAGGCCGATGACGAGTTCAAAGCCCTGCTCAAACAGCGCTGGACGCAGGCCCGCACCGGAGCTTTATCGGTAGAGTCCGTGAAACAGAAACTGGAGGCCTACCGTGACCTTTTCATCGGGAGCGGAGCCTGGAAGCGTATGACCGACCATTATGCCCAGCAGTCAAACAAGCCCATGCTGGTGGATGACCTGGAAACAGAGATCAGCCTCATAGAGCAGTGGTATGAGAACCGTTTCCGTCAGATTGATGATTACTTTGGCATAACTGACGGCGTTGATGACATAGGCATAACCTTAGACCCCGACCAGCCCGTCTACTACATGAACGGGACAGGCGCAAAGGATGATGCAAAGGGCCTCCTTATCCGTCAGAACATGAAATTCTACTTTGAATAACCCCCAATAGTGACTGATACCGTGATTCTGAACCTCTTTTTTTGTACCTTTGGTAATTTTAGAGCAAATAATACGTTATGAACAATGTATATGTGATTTGTGCGGCTGCATTGCTGCTGATTTTTGTGCTGTACTATCTGGACAGATGGAACAAGATTCACAAGACAGCCGCTGACGCTGCACCCCAGACACCACAGACTGATCCCGCCGCCAGCGGAGAGTGCTGCGGCAAACATGCCGTATGTGAGAAACAGAAACTGGCCGAGGCCCGTCTGCGCAGCGCACAGTATTTTGACGATGAGGAGCTGGACCGTTTCCGTGGCCGCAGTGCCGACGATTACAGCGACCAGGAGGTTGAGGAGTTCCGCTACGTCATGTACACCATGCAGCAGAATGAGGTCAGGGAGTGGATGGAGTGTCTCCAGGCAAGGGAGATAGAACTGCCCGACGAACTTAAGGAGGAGTGCTACTCCATGATGAATGAGATAAACTGACATAATGATATTGAGACGGACAGCCTTTTACGCCTTTATGTTGCTGCTTGTTGCAATGGCGGCAGGCTGTTCCACATCCCATAACACCACCGTATCGCGTTCCTACCAGGCACTTGTAACCAAATACAACGTCTATTTTAACGGCAACGAATCATACAAGAAGGGATATGAGGCGCAGGAGAAAGCCAAGAAGGACAACCTGCTTGAGATACTTGACCTCTACCCCATAAATGACGACAAGGTACTGAGCACCGGCAAGGGTGATTTTGACTATGCCATAGAGAAGGCCCAGAAGGCCATCAAGCTGCACTCCATATCGGCCAAACCCAAGAAAAAGAAAGGCACGCTCACGGAATCCGAGAAGGCGTTCCAGAACCGCAACGAGTACAACCCATACATGTGGCACGCCTGGTTCCTCATGGCCGATGCACAGCGCCAGAAAGGTGAATTCATCGAGGCTGCCAGCACCTACTCATACATAAGCAAGCTCTATTTTGACGACCCCGAGATTGTAGCCGAGGCACAGTACAAGATGGCTCAGTGCTACTCACTCATGGGCTGGAACTATGAATCGGACGAGCTGTTCCAGCGGTCGGGCAAGACAAAGATGAGTAATGCCCGCCATCAGGATTATCAGGCCAGACTGGCATCACACCTGATTGGGCAGGAGCGTTATGAGGAGAGCCTGCAACCCCTTGAGGAGGCCATGGACCGCAAGGGCATAAGCAAGTACCAGCGTATACGTGAGCGCTACCTGCTGGCCCAGCTCTACAAATCCATGGACCGCAATGACGATGCATACCGCATGTTCGGCAAGGTGATACGCATGAGCCCGCCCCATGAGATAGAGTTCCATGCCCGCATACAGCAGACCGAGACCATGGCCGGTAGCAGCAGCATGCGCAAGATAATGCGTAAGCTCAAACGTATGGAGCGCGACCCCAACAACAAGGAGAGTCTTGACCAGATATACTACGCAATGGGTAACATCCACCTTATGCGCGGTGATACGGCAACGGCGCTCCGTCTCTATAACGAGGGTGCCGCCAAGAGTGACAAGGCATCGCCCGAGAAAGGCATCCTTATGCTCACCATGGCCAACCTCTACTGGGATATGACCGATTACCCCAATGCCTCCCGATGCTACTCGCAGGCAGTGGGCATGATAGGTCAGGACCACAAGCAGTACCCCACCGTAAAACTGCGCTCCGAGGTGCTGGAGGACCTGGTACGCTGCACAGAAACGATAAAGCTGCAGGACAGCCTGCAGTGGCTCTCCACCCTACCCGAGAACACGCTCAACCCCATATTGGACAAAGTCATCGAGGACCTTATTGAGCAGGAGCGCCTGGAGGAGGAACGCCTTAAGAAAGAGGCCCGTGACGAGGCCCGCAAGGGAGAGGCTGACAAGATGTCAATAGACAGCGATGATGAGAGCGGATCAGGTGACTGGTATTTCTATAACAAGAAGGTTGTGGAACGCGGTACCAAGGAGTTCCGCAAGCAGTGGGGAGACCGCAAGCTGGAGGATAACTGGCGCCGTCAGAACAAGAGCACGCTGGCACCATCGGGCTTTGAAACAGAGATGGCCGGCACAGCCGATGAGCCGCAGGACACCCTGCTGACAGCAAAGGTTGACTCAATCAGCACGCAGCAGGAGACTGACCCCCACAAACGCGAATACTATCTGCAGCAGATACCTTTCAGCACAGAGGCAAAAGCCCAGTCAGACAAGCTCCTGACAGCCGCTCTGCTGGAACAGGGAATCATCTACAAGGACCGCCTTACAGAATACCCCGACGCCGAGCAGTCACTGCTGCGCATAACCACGGACTATCCTGAGGCCGATGAGGCCGATGAAGCCATGTACAACCTCTATCTCATGTACTCCTTGTGGGGCCATGAGACCGATGCCGACAGCTGCCGGGCCCGCATGCAGCGTCTCTACCCCGAGAGTGACTACACCGTCATGGTCTGTGACCCTGATTATATAGACAACGCCCGTTACGGCAAGCACCGTGAGGACTCCATATATGCCTATACATATACCGCGTTCCGCCAGGGAGACCTGATGACCGTAAGGCAGAACTGTGAGATATCGGCCACGAAATACCCCAAGGGACAGCACCGTGCCAAGTTCATGTTCCTGGATGCGGCGCTTGACCTGCAGGACGGCAATACGGACCTGTTCCTGGAGAAGCTCAGGGAGATAGTATCCAAGTATCCCGAGAATGAGATAAGCCAGCTGGCAGGCCTCATAGCACAAGGTATCCAGAACGGCAGGATACTGCAGTCCACGTCATTCGGCTCCATCTGGGACCGCCGTAACGGCACTGCCGATGAGGAGGTGGCCGACAGCATAAAGCCCCAATTCAGCGATGACCGCTACCAGCCGTTCATATTCCTGCTGGCATACCCCGACGGGGAACTGGACCGCAACCAGCTGCTGTTTGAGGTGGCCCGATACAACTTTACCAACTACATGATGCGTAACTTTGACATCAGTTTTGAAACTGATCAGGGTATTGGCATGATGATAGTCGGAGAATTCCTTAACTTTGACGAGGCATTCGTCTATCAGCGCAATCTCTATGATGACGCCGACATGGCAGGCAAGCTGAGCGGAATAAAGGCGGTCGTAATAACCCGCCGCAACCTGGAGATACTGCTCAAGAACTACAGCTTCAATGATTATCAGGAGTTCTATGAGGAGCATTTCCTGAATATCCCGGAGTTTGACATAGACGGATACACACTGTTTGAAGAGTATACAGGCGATGGAGAATAAGAACGGCACACTCCTCTGGGTCGATGATGAGATTGACCTGCTCAGAGCCCATATCATGTTCCTTGAGAACAAGGGCTATGAGGTTGACACCGTGACCAACGGGCACGATGCGCTTGACATGTGCCGTGCTCGCCAGTATGACCTGGTTCTCCTGGATGAGCATATGGTGGGCATGAGCGGTCTTGAGACCCTTTCACATATCAAGGAGATTGACCCCAACATACCCGTGGTCATGGTCACCAAGAGTGAGGAGGAGAACATCATGGACCAGGCCATCGGCTCCAAGATTGCCGATTACCTTATCAAACCCGTCCACCCCAACCAGATACTGCTGTCACTGAAAAAGAACATACACAAACGTGACATAGTAACAGCCGAGACCGACCGCAACTACCAGCAGAACTTTGGACGTCTGAGCATGCAGATCAATGACTCCCTCACCGCCGATGACTGGGTGGAGGAATACCGTCAGCTGGTCCATTGGGGGCTGGAAC
>JAEEGL014553072.1_pt1 | contig 11206 bp, 8 predicted proteins | sample 9134231 | NCBI WGS metagenome assembly JAEEGL01 (sample SAMN16246548, study PRJNA631951) | gut metagenome | biome: gut microbiome; feature: rumen; material: fiber-attached | host: Bos | place: Iran: Karaj | collected 2018-10
AATGACAAAGGGGCGTTCGTTGTCACTTGGAAGATTCAGTTTCTCTAATTCCAGTTCCATATCTTTATTTTTTATAACACAGAGACACAAAGATACAGAGATCATCTCTGTGCCTCCGTAACTCTGTGTTTATATAATTATTCCTTTTATTCTCTCGAGGGCTTCCTGTATCTTCTCCTCCTTGGCACAGAGGGAGATGCGGATGTAGCGCTCGCCATTGCTTCCGAAGATGAACCCTGGGGTGATGAAGACGCGAGCCTCATGCAGCACACGCTCCGTCAGGTCCTCGACGTTGGCATAGCTGTCAGGAATGCGCCCCCAGAGGAACATGCCCACCTGGTTGGGGTCATACTTACAGCCCAGCACATCCATAATCTGCTCAGCATACTTGCGACGACGGCTGTAACGCCCGATGTTGGCCTCACGATGCCACTCGTCGCTGTTCTTGTAGGCCTCGGCAGCAGCCAGCTGGATGCCACGGAAAGTACCACTCTCAATGTTCGACTGCACCTTCAGTATCCACGAGATGAACTCGGCATTGGCAGCACACAGTCCCACACGCCAGCCTGGCATGTTGTGCGACTTCGACATGGAGTTGAACTCTATGCAGCAGTCTTTGGCGCCAGGCACCTGCAGAATGCTCAGGTGCTCCTCGCTCAGGATGAAGCTGTAGGGGTTGTCGTTGACCACGACGATGCCATGCTCCTTGGCAAAGCGCACCAGGCGCTCGTAGGTCGCACGACGGGCTCGCCCGCCTGTAGGCATGTTAGGATAGTTCGTCCACATGAGCCTGACCTTTGAAAGGTCCATCGCCTCCAGCTGGTCGAAGTCGGGCTGCCAGCCATTATCCTCGCGCAGGTCGTAGTTCACGATATGCGCACCCAGAATCTTGCTCAGCGAGGTGTAGGTAGGATAGCCAGGGTTGGGCACCAGCACGCTGTCGCCAGGATTGACGAAGGCCAGCGTCGTATGCAGGATGCCCTCCTTCGAACCTATCAGCGGCAGCAGCTCCGTCTTGGCATCCAAGTCAACGTCGTACCAGCGCTTATAGAACGCTGCCATGGCCTCGCGCAACTCGGGCGTGCCCTGCGTGGGCTGGTAGCCGTGGGCGCCAGGCTGGTGCGCCACCTCACACAGTTTCTCTATGGTCTGCTCTGAGGGCGGCATGTCAGGACTGCCTATGGCCAGACTGATAATGTCCTTGCCTTCGGCATTCAACTGTGCCACCTCCTTCAGCTTCCGGCTGAAGTAGTACTCCTGTACTAAACTCAATCTGTCTGCGGGTTGTATCATAATGTTCAATCTTCAATGTTCAATGTTCAATGTTCAATTCGTTTGTCTACCGTCTTTATATTCGCCTAGAATCTTAAAGTCCTTGGTCAGTGGGATAATGGCATCTATCGACTGCCTGTATCGCGTCAGGTCGTCGTACATCACGTCGACATAGAACAGGTATTCCCATTCCCTGCCGATGATGGGCAGCGACTGAATCTTCGTCAGGTTAATCCTGTAGAACGACAGGATGGCCAGCACATGCGAGAGCGAGCCCTCCTCATGAGGCAGCGAGAAGACGATGCTGGCCTTGTTGGCCTCTGTCAAGGGGCGCAAGAGGTCGGCCTTGTTGGGATTCGACACCACCAGGAAACGCGTGAAGTTATGCTTGTTGTCCTCAATATGGTCCTCGAGCACCTTCAGCCCATACAGTCTGGCAGCCTCAGCATGGCAGATGGCCGCCCACCCGCGATGTCCGCCCTCGGCTATCATCTTGGCCGAGCCTGCCGTATCCTCTGCCTCCACATGCTTGATCTGCGGGTGCTGCTCCAGGAAATGACGGCACTGCATCAGGGCCACAGGATGGGAGTGAATCTCCGTGATGCTGTCCCAGTCGTCCTCAGGCAGACAGCAGATGCAGTGGGTGATGTGTAGCTTATGCTCGCCCACAATCGTCGTACCAGAGTCACGCAGCAGCTCGTAGTTGTGCAGCAGCGAGCCTGCTATCGTGTTCTCAATAGCCAGCATGCCGATGGCCGTAGGGTCCTGCCTCAGACTGGCAAACACCTGCTCGAAGGTGCTGCAGCACAACAGCTGTATCTGCTCACCCTCATAGAACAGGTGTGCTGCTATGTCGTGGAACGACCCCGTCTGTCCTTGTATCGCTATTCTCTTCATCTCTTCAATGTTCAATGTTCAATGTTCAATCTTAACTATTTATTCTTTACTTATTCTCGCCTCCCTCGCAGCGAGGGGTCGGGGGAGATTCGAAAAAACTCCGCTTTCACCTTTGAAGTGAAGCGGAGCCCTATTTCATTGTTTTATCTTACATCTTTAATTTACTTCATACGGCCAACCGCTTCACAGCATCCTGCAAAGTAAAAGTAATAACCGTAAAAGTAAGCGTTCAACACTGTCATATTTCTCGTATTTCTTTGAATTCGGTTGCAAAAGTAACACTTTTCCATGAAACAAACAAACACTTTGCTTTTTTTAACAATGGAAGAACGAAACTAATCAAAGAAAATGCATACATTTGCACGATAAAAAACAAATATCAAACATTTAACACTAAGAAATAACACTATGAAGTGCTGGTTATTGAACGACATGGACATCGATGTCGCACTGAGAGAACTGGGAGATTTCCTCAACGAGATGACTGACGCCGCAAGAATCATGCCCGAGTGGTGCCAGTTTGTCAACATCTACGACATGCGCGTAGAGGTGGGCACCAACCCCGAGGGCAAGATATGGCTCAAAGACCGCTATGTAGAACGCCCTGACGCAGCCATCTGCTTCTTTGCAGGAAACCTCGTCAGGGGCGGCGACCTGCTCTTCGCCCGCCAGATAATCGACCAGCTGGAGATGCTCGGCACCTTCTGCCTGCAGTCCACTCGCCAGCTCGCAGTGACTGCCGACAAGCTGAAATGCTCGCAGATACTGGCAGCTGCCGGCGTCCCCGTTCCTGCCACCATCCTCATTACCGACAACACCCCAGCCTCGCTGCTCATCGAGAAGCTGGGACTGCCACTGGTGGTGAAGCCCAACGACGGACAGGAAGGCCACGGCGTATGCCTCATCGAGACCGAGCACGAGCTGAAGAACCTGCTCGAGCTGCGCGACCGGCGCGCCACACTCATTGCCCAGCAGTACATCAGCACCAGCCGCGGCCGCGACATGCGCATCGCCCTGCTCGGCGACGACATCATCTATGCCATGATACGCGACAACACCAAGAGCGGCGACTTCCGCTCGAACATTGCCCAGGGCGGCACCACACAGTCGCTGACACCCCCCGCCGACGCCCTGGCCATAGCCCGCAAGGCCCACCGTGCGCTGGGACTGAACATCGGCAGCGTTGACCTGCTCTTCGGCGACGGCTGCTACTATGTGGGCGAGGCCAACTCCATACCCGGCTACTCCAACCACCAGCAGTACGAGGGCGAAGACGTGTCAGAGCGCTACAAGCGCCTCATCATGCAGTTCATGGCAAAGACACTCAACATTAAACAATAAACCACACAAGCACCCACACCCCACCATGACCATCATCGACGAACTGATGCAGCTGGGCAACCCCGAGCTGGCCGCCGCCTCACAGACGCTGGCTGCCGACTGCCAGCAAGTACAACGGCGCGTGCTACAGGAGATACTCCAGCAGGCCAAGGATACCGAACTGGGACGTAAGAGCCGCTTTGCCGACATACACGGCATTGACGACTTCCGCCAGCAGATGCCCCTGACGACATGGGCCGACTACCAGGCCTACGCCGAACGCCTGAAGAAGGGCGAGACAGACCTGACCTTCCCTGGCAAGACACTCTATTTCACGCTGACCTCCAGCACGACATCCTCACAAGGGAAGTACGTCGCCAACGGCGACATGCAGACCAAAGCCTTCCAGCTGATAGAACGCATGCGGCAAATATGCTACTTCATGGCCGAGCCCAGGCTCCTTGACGGCATGCTGATGCCACTGGTCAACACGCCCGAGTCAAGTACCACCGAGGCAGGCATACCCTGCGGCAACGCCTCGGGCAGGTCGGTCGTGCGCACTGGCATGGAGGACAAGCTGGCCTTCCCCCTGTCGGTCTTCCAGATTGCCGACAACCACGAGCGCGACTACCAGATGATGGTGGCTGCCATCAGTCACCGTAACGTCTACGTGCTGGCAGGCAACAATGCCGGACGCATGACCCTTCTGGCCCGCATGGCCCAGGAACGCCGCGACGACATCATTCGCGACATAGCTGCCAAGGACCCTGCCCGTGCCGAAGAGCTGCGCGCCCTGAAGGACTTTACCCTTGCCGGATACTGGCCCGACCTGAAGCTGGCACTCTTCTGGCTCTCGGCATCAGTAGGCAAGTATGTCGACGAGCTGCGCCCCCTGCTGCCAGCCACCACGCGCTTCATGGACGTGGGCTACGGTTCCAGCGAGTCGAAGTTCAACATCCCCCTGAAGCCCGAGGAGCCCTCAGGGCTGCTGTCGACGGCGACGGCCTTCTATGAGTTCCTCCCCGTCGAGGGCGGCACCCCCGTGCTGGCCCACCAGACCCAAGCCGGCCACGACTACGAGCTCATCATCACGACCTGGGGTGGTCTCTACCGCTACCAGATGCAGGATGTCGTGCGCGTCACGGGCTTCGTCGGCACCACGCCCAAGATAGAGTTCCTCTATAAGAGCGTCGAGATGCTCAACATGGTCGACGAGAAGCTCCCCGCCAGCATCATCAACGACCTGCTGCGCGAGTACTTTGCCAATCAGGGCACTCCCCTGCGGCAGATACAAATCTACCAGGACATGCAGGCCATGCGCTACGTCTGCTACATCGAGCCCGTAGCAGGCCACCTGCCCATAGGTCCTTCGACTGACGAGAGCATCGACGACCTCCTGGCCGAGGTCTTCATGGGCTACAAGATGTTCAAGAAGGAACAGCACCTGCTGAACACGCTGACCGTCATTGAGATGAAACAAGGCTGGCAGGACTCGCTCTATGCGCAGGTCATCAAGCGTCCCGGCATGACCAACTCGCAGGTCAAGCTGCTGCTTATTGCCAAGGAACCGGCCGACAAGAAATGGTACTACCATGAAGCATAGCCAACTCAGGACATGGCTGGTGATGATTGTCACCACGCTGACCATCTACTCAGCCAGCGACATCTTCATGCCGGCCATCGCCCACATGGCTGCCGACCTCGGCATCAGCGAAGCCCAGGCCACATCGAACTATACCTTCTACTATCTGGTGCTCATGCTCAGCTACGCCTTCCTGGGTCCCCTGTGCGACAGCATCAACCAGCGGCGCATACTGCTGTGCAGCGTAACGGCATGCCTGATGGGCTGCGTGCTGAGTGCCTCGGCCCAGAACATGCTGATGATGAACACCGGCCGCTCCCTGCAGGCACTGGCAACGGGCCTGACGATGCTGACGACACAGCTCTGGATAGCTGGCTTCTCAGACAAGTCGAACATGGTCAGCCGGCTGGCATGGTTTACGCTCATCACCACCCTGGCGCCCGTATTGGCGCCCGTGCTGGGAGGACTCATCACCGACCACCTGTCATGGCGATACAGCTTCTGGCTCATAGCAGCCGCCAGCATCGTCATCATCATCATCCTGGCCACCACCACTCGCTTGGGAAGAGAGAGAGAGGGAGAACAGCCCTCACCCTCCACACAACAGACACCACACATCTGGCACAACTACGTCAGCAAGACGGCACGCAGCTACTGGTGGGCCCTGCGCCACTCACCGCTGGAAGGCTTCTCGCTGACCCTGCAGGGCCTGTACATGTCGCAAGGAGTCTTCATCAGCGTGGCCTCCTTTCTCTTTACACGCGAGCTAGGCATCAGTGCCAGCAGCCTGGGACTGCTCAGCAGCATCATTGTGGCGGGCTTCGTCGTAGGGCGATTCCCCACCATGTACCTGCGCAAGCACCATTCCGTGCGTACGGCATACCTCTTCAACGCCAGCTTTGTGCTGCTGTCGGGGGCGGCCCTCGTGGTCTACTACCTCATCACGGGCACCCACAGTGCCACGGGCGTCATAGCGGGGCTTGCCGTACAGGCCATAGGCTTCAGCGGCATGGCCATCCTGTCGCTCAACAACTGCCTGCTGACGTCAGGCGAGGCCAAAGGTGCCGTATCGGGTCTCTACAACTTCATGAACCAGGGTGCCTCGCTACTGGGCATCCTGCTCGTGCAGCTGTTCTTTGCCATGGGCCTCAGCGGCATGCAGATATTCCAGGCCACGCTATGCCTCCTGCTGGCCATCGCCCTGCTGGGCACGTGGCTCTTCCTAAAGACATATCCCAACTATAAAGACCTCATAGAATGACAAGCATCAAAGACAAGCTCATCATCAAGCTCATCAACCACAAAATCGTCAGCGAAGGCAGCAGAGCCCGCAAACACCTGGACGACATCACACGCCGCCCCATGCAGGTGCAAGAGGAGTTTCTGATGAAACTGCTCAACGACAACAAGGATACCGAGTACGGACGCAAGTACCACTTTGCCGACATACACAGCCTCGACGACTTCCGCCGGCAGCTGCCGCTGACCATCTACGACAGCTATGCCGAGGCCATTGAGCGCATGGCACTGAAAGGCGAGAAGAACGTGCTGACGGCATACGACGTAGAGCACTACTCGAAGTCGTCAGGCACCATGGGCAATCCAAAGCTCATACCCTTCTCCGAAAAGTCGAGCTTCGTCTCCAACCAGTACGTCAAAGGCTGCTCATACGCCGTAGCCGGGCGCCACAACATGCTGGGCTGCACGAAGGGGCTGAACCTCGTGGAGAGCCGCATGGAGACACTGCCCTCGGGCGCCACCGCCGGCTCCTATACGGCCCGTCTTATCAAGAACTACCGCAAGGTTTTCGAGTTTATCCAGCAACCGCCCATCGACGTCATGATGCCCCTAAAGCCCATGAACACACGCTACCTGCTGTCGCTCTATGCCCTCAAGACGCCCGACCTGGCCTACTGCCTCTGTGCCTTCTACAGCTACTTCGTCGAGGACCTGCGCTTCATAGAGAGAAACTGGGAACAGCTATGCGACGACATAGAGCTGGGCAGAATCAACCCCACCGTCGAAATGGACGAGGAGGTGCGCCAGCAGCTCAACAGCAAGATGCGCAAAGACCCGGCACGCGCCGAGGAGATACGCCGCATCATGCAGCAGCACGAGCTGGGAACACTGCTCGTACCCCTGCTGTGGCCTAAGTTCCGCTGCATCATGGGCATCGGCACAGCAGGATTCAGCACCTATACCGACATGCTACGCACCTACTGTGGGCCCGACATACACTTCCTGCTGCAGGGCGTCATAGCCTCGGAAGGGGTCTTCTCGACCATCACCGACATCGACAACCCGCAGTCAGTGCTGCTGCCCGACAGCGTGTTCTACGAGTTCAAACCCGAGGAACAGGAGGACTACGACAACCTGCTCACCATGGATCAGCTGGAGACAGGCCACAACTACGAGCTCGTCATTACCAACCTCTCAGGCTTCTACCGCTACAAGATGAAGGACGTCGTGCGCGTAGTAGGCAGATACCACGAGACCCCCACGGTCGAATTCATGTACCGTGCCAACCAGACAGTCAACCTCATGGGCGAGAAGACCACCGAGATAGCGCTGCGCGAAGTGGCCAAGGAAACAGCCAAACGCTGCGGCTTCGAGATGATAGACTACTGCATGTACCCCAACCCAGAGGCCGTCCCCGTGCGATACGAGTTCCTCATTCAGCCAGACGGCCTGCCCGACGACTTCGACTGGCAGCACGCACGCGACGTGCTCGACGAGTGCCTGTCAGAGGCGAACCCCTCCATGGGCGACAAACTCGCACGCGGCATAGCCGGAAAAAGCAAGCTCTTCTTCCTGGACGAGGAGACCGACCTGCTCTACCGTGACATGATGGCCCTGAAGGGCATCTCCACGGCACAGCTGAAGCCCGTACGCGTCATCGACAACGTCGTACGCCACAACTTCTTCTACGCCCTCGTCGACCCCCGCTTCGACACCCCAGAGGAGCCCATAGAGTTCAACCCCGCCAACATCATCACGGGCTGACAGCCCCCAGCCAAGGACGACGCATTAGGGAATAATGCGTAAGGAAATAGGAAAATCCCTACCTCAAAATAGGAAAAACCACTTGCACGGACGACGGAAACAGCCTATCTTTGCATCGTGAAAGTTAAACAATTAAATCCATTACGACTATGAAGAAGATTTATACACTCCTGATGACAGCCCTGGCAGCCATGACGGCCATGACGTTCACAGCATGCGACAACTACCGCGACCACGAAGACCGCGAAGAGGCATACACCCTGGAAGGAACGTGGATAGGATATATCGAAGCATACATCTACGACCGTTACGGACTCAGAGGCAACACCTATCGCACCGCCATGTACTTCGAACGCCAGAACAGCTACGGCGGCTGGGGCTACGAGGTAGACTACGACACCAGGTCACCCTACGATGACTACTACTACTGCGACTTCAGATGGGACGTATCAAACGGCGAGATACGTATTCAGTACGCCGACAGTTCGTACCCGGTCTACATCTACGACTACGGACTGAACGGAAGCCGCTTCTGGGGGTACATGGACGACGGCTACAACACAGATATCCGCTTCGACCTCTACTACGACGGACGCTTCGACTGGTCAGGCTGGTCACGCGCAGGCAACTTCACCCGGGCAAAAGGCAAGAACTACTACGCCAGCGGCGTCTTCGCCAAGACCACCGACCAAAAGGCAAGCGCCGCCAACGACAACAAAGAAAAGGCTTCCGAATAGGGAAGCCTTTTTTATTTGAGGAAAACCGACAGCAAAATATCTTAACACGTCCACCTCAGGGACCCTACCCTTCCTATACCCGTCTAACTCCAACCCAACAAGCGCCCAACAAGCGCCCAACAAGCGCTTATGAAGATTTTTCTACACTAAACCCGGGCGGGAGGAAAATTGTTGACAGAAGTGATTTGGGGGCTGGGCAACCGTGCTACTCGTCCATTTGGAAGAGGGGGTCCTCAGGCATCACCATGACGGGCTGCTGCTCGTAGTCCTTGAGGAGCTTGTCGGAGACGTACTGCTTGTCGACAACCAGGCGGAACATGTACTCGCGGAACCAGCGGGCGGTCATGATGAGACAGCCCTGCTGACCCCAGTCCTGGCCCCAGGAGTTCTCTACCTTCCACTTCAGAGGCTCGCCGTTCTGGTCGAGGTCGACGGCACACAGCGTCATGGCGTGCGTGGAGCCGCTGTCAAAGGTGGCTATGCGGTCGGCTTTGTCCATGCCGAACGTGGTGTTGAAGAGCGAGGCATAGTCGTAGTTGTCGAGGTCGCAGTAGCCGCGTTTACGGTCAAGCTGCTTGCCGACGTCGTAGGACGAGTAGAGCTTGCGGCCGTCCTTGAGCGAGGCAATGGCCAGCGTCTCAATGTCGTCCATGGGCAGGTTCAGGTACTTCCAGTTGTGGCCGTCGTAGGTGTGGCGGTCATACTCTACCTCGTAGGTCTTGTAGTACGGGCGGCGCGGGTCGTTCATCACCATGATGAAGGTGCCGTTCAGGGGGCCGCCGACAATCTCCTGGTAGAACTCGCGGGGGGTATACTTCCTGGGGGCGCCAATGGCCTTGCCGTCCTTGTCGCGGAAGGCGTAGGTAAACTCCTTGACGGGCTCGCCGAGGGTGATGACGAGCATGTGGTATACCTCGCTGAGCATCTGGGTCTTACGCTGCTTGACATCCTTGGTTTTCTTGCCGTCGGCAACCATGCGGCGCAGTTCGAGACCGTACTCGCGGAGCTTCGACTTGATGATGCTCGACATCTTCGACGTGTTGTCGGCAGAGAAGGTCTCGGGCTGGACGGCAGAAGGCACCAGACCGTACTTCTCGGCCAGGTCGGCAACGCCGCAGAAGGTGCCGCCGTCGTTAAGGGGATAGTGGAAGAAGAACTGCACGCGCTGGGCGTCAATGGGCTCGTTGGCAGTATCGATGACGCCCTGAAGCATGAGGTTGGCTTTCTCTAACTGGTCCCAGAAGAAGAGGTAGTCCTGCGACAGGGAGACGCTGAGCGAGTCGGTACGCTTGGCAAAGTTGGCGCGCAGCACGTTCAGGCCGCTGAACATCCAGCAGCGTCCGGAGGACTTCTGGTCGGTGATGGTCTGCTTCTTGGTCTCTACGCTGAACCAGGTGTCGAGCTCACCGGCCTGGGACTGGTTCTTGGCCAGATTGTCTATCGCATTGGCTGCCAGGGCATTGCGGAGGGCACGGTCGGAGGCCGTGGGGGCGTTCTGCTGCTCTATCTGCTGCAGCATCTGCGCGCTGATGCCGCCGTCTTTGGTCTGTGCTGACGCGTGACTCAGGCTGAGCGCAAAGAGGAACGTGAAGAGTGATAGCTGCTTCATGTGTGTCTACTTCTTTTTGCTTGAAATGTGGATGGTCTTGGTGGTTTTGGGCGTGGTGGACTTGCCCGATTTGCCTGACGTAGTGGTGCCGCCTGCACGCTTGTAGTACTTCAGGGCCTCAGGCATCCAGCCCTGTATCTGCTGGATGCGGGTGGCGTCAGAGGGGTGGGAGCTCAGGAACTCAGAGGTCTTGTTGGTGCTCTGGGCTGACATGCGCTGCCAGAAGCTGACGGCGACCTGGGGGTCGTAGCCGGCCATGGCGGCAAAGATGAGTCCCAGATGGTCGGCCTCGCTCTCGTGGTTGCGCGAATACTTCAGACTGGCGAGGCTCATGCCTTGCGAGGCTATGGCCTGACCGATGGAGACAGCATTGCTGCCTGCTCCCAGGGCACCGGCAACGGCAGAGCCTATCTGCAGACCGTACTGCTGACGGTAGGCCGTGCTATACTGCTCGGCTGAGTGACGGGCTACGGCGTGGGCTATCTCATGGCCGAGGACGATGGCCAGCGAGGCTTCGTCCTGCGTGACGGGCAGCAGGCCCTCGTAGACGCAGATAAGGCCGCCGGGCATGCACCAGGCATTGACGTTCTGGTCCTGGACGAGGTTGAACTGCCACTGGTAGTTCTTGACGTCTTCGGCCATGCCGTTGTTGCGCAGGTAGTTCTCGACGGCTGTGGCCAGTCGCTGCCCTACCCGCTTGACCATGGCGGTATTGGCGGAATTGGTGGAGGGCTTCGCCGTCTTCATGTATTCACTGTACTGCTGCGTGGAGAGGCTCAGCATCTC
>JAEEGL015076841.1_pt1 | contig 11206 bp, 8 predicted proteins | sample 9134231 | NCBI WGS metagenome assembly JAEEGL01 (sample SAMN16246548, study PRJNA631951) | gut metagenome | biome: gut microbiome; feature: rumen; material: fiber-attached | host: Bos | place: Iran: Karaj | collected 2018-10
CATCTTGTCGGCCGACAGGTCGATGCCGGTCTCGGCGCGGTAGCTGGTGACGATCCAGTTGATGATGCGGTCGTCGAAGTCGTCGCCGCCCAGACGGGTGTTGCCGTTGGTGGCCAGCACCTCAAGGACGCCGTCGCCCATGTCCAGGATGGACACGTCGAAGGTGCCGCCGCCCAGGTCGTAGACCATGACCTTCTGCTCGGTCTCTTTATCCACGCCGTAGGCCAGCGCCGCGGCGGTGGGCTCGTTGATGATGCGCAGGACTTCCAGGCCCGCGATGCGGCCCGCGTCCTTGGTGGCCTGGCGCTGGCTGTCGTTGAAGTAGGCCGGGACGGTGATGACCGCCTGGGTGACGGGAGAGCCGATATAGCTCTCGGCGTCCGCCTTCAGCTTCTGCAGGATCATGGCCGAGATCTCCTGGGGCGTATAGCCCTTGCCGTCGATGCTGATCTTGCGGGAAGAGCCCATATCGCGCTTGATGGAGATGATGGTGCGGTCCGGGTTGGTGATGGCCTGACGCTTGGCCGTGTTGCCCACGAGGCGCTCGCCGGTCTTGCCGAAGGCGACGACGGACGGCGTGGTCCGCATGCCCTCCGCGTTGGCGATGACGGTGGGTTCGCCGCCTTCCATGATGGCGACGCAGGAGTTGGTGGTTCCAAGGTCTATACCGATGATCTTTGACATGTTGTTGTTCCTCCGTTTTCGTTGTTGTTGGGGTTCGATCTATGGGATCCGGCTTTCGCCGGGGATCGGTCCGATGCGTTCAGTTGGCGACCTTGACCATGGCGTGGCGGATGACCTTGTCGCCGATCCGATAGCCCTTCAGCAGGACCTCGGTCACCGTGTTCTCGTCGTAGCCGTCGTTCTCCTCGTGCATCACGGCGTTGTGCAGCGCGGGGTCGAAGGGCTTCAGCAGCGGGTCGATGACGGTGACGTTCTCTTTGGCCAGAACGTCCGCCAGCTGCTTCATCACCTGCTCCAGACCCTTTTTCAGCCCGTCGCCGTCGGAAAACGCGACCGCCCGCTCCAGGTTGTCGATCACCGGCAGGACCGCCGTCAGAGCGGCGGCAAAGCCGTCGGCGTAGAGCGCCTCTTTTTCCTTGACCGTGCGCTTGCGGAAGTTATCGTATTCCGCCGAGACGCGCAGCAGCGACTCGCGGTTGGCCGCGGCCTCCGCCTTGGCCTTTTCCATCACGGCCAGCGCCGCTTCGAGATCCGCCTTCGAGACGGTCTCCTCTGCCGCGGCCTCCGCCGTTCCGGCGCTCCCGGCGGCCTCGGCGGGACAGGTCTCTTCCGCCTCGGCTGCGGGCTCAGGTCGTTTCTTCTCTTGCTCGGCCATGTTCCTCGTCTCCTTTTTCTTTGTCTTCCTCCGCCGGGGCGTTCACCGCCTCGCCCAGCACGGCGCTCAGGCCCCGCGCGAAAAACGAAAGCCTGGCGGCCAGACGCGAATAGTCCATGCGGGTGGGCCCGACGATCCCCAGATATCCGCGGTATCCGCCGCCCAGCGAGCACCCGGTCACCATCAGACTGGCGTTCTGCAGCGGCCCGGCCGGGTTCTCCGCGCCGATGCGCACCACCACGGGGGCGTCGCCCGGCATGGGCAGCCACTCCACGTTGTCCGCGTCGTTGAGGAATCCGAACAGCTCTTTGGCCTTGTCGGGATCGCGGTATTCGGGATAGCTCAGCAGATTGCCCTCTCCGGCGGTGGCGATCTCCATCTCGCCGGAGGCCTCGGCCAGCTCGGTGAGAAAGTCCGTCAGCTGCGCCATGATGTCGCCGCAGCCGTACCGGGCGGCCTCGTTCAGCGCCTTGAGATGCCCGACGGTGACCGCCGAGGGCTCGAGGCCCACCAGCATCCCGTTGACCGTGGCCAGAAAGTCGTAGAGCGCCGCGGTGGACGGCTTTTCCGCCACGGTGATCATCCGGTCCCGGACCACGCCGTTGCCCAGCACCACCAGCAGCACGCAGATCTGTCCGTCGCAGGGGATCACGTCGATCCGGCGGATGGTCCGGCCGGAGGACAGCTTCGGCGCGGCGGCCACGGCGGCGTAGTTCGTCAGCCGCGAGAGCACCTGGCCCAGCTCTTCGGTGAGCTTGTCGTACCGGGCGATCTTCAGCCGCAGCGCGTTCTTCAGCTCCGCCGAGTCGTCCGGCGTCAGGGAATAGCCGTTCATCAGCTCGTTGACGTACAGCCGATAGCCCTGATGGGTCGGGACCCGGCCCGCCGAGGTGTGGGGCTGTTCCAGATACCCCTGGGCGATGAGCTCGGCCATCTCGTTGCGCAGCGTCGCCGACGAGACCCCGAAGTTGTATTTGCCGGAAAGCGCCTTGGAGCCCACGGGCTCCGCCGTCGCGATATAGGTCTCCACGATCGCCTTGAGGATGCTTCTCTGCCGAAGCGTGAGCATGCGATCGCCTCCCGACGGCGCCGCGGTGCCGCGGCCCGATTGCTCCTCCGGGGGCTTTTAGCACTCTGTCTCCCGGAGTGCTAATATAATGTACCACGGATCCCCGGATTTGTCAAGTATAATTTGACCAATTCTTACCATTGTTATGCGAAAATCTGCCGCTGGTTTTTCCGGTTTCCCTTGTCTATTTTGCACAAGTCCCGTCCGGCGGCCCGGCCGCGGCGCCCCCGCACACAAAAAAAGACGCCGGGAGCCGGATTTTCCGGTTCCCAACGCCGACAGATCTGTGATATAATAGAGGATGCGCCGGGCCGATGCGGAGCGGGTCAGAGCAGGAGCGGCGTCCACTCGGTCTCCGGCGCGGCCGGAAGCGGCTCGGCCGGCTCGGCGGTCTCACACCGCGCGCCGGACATATAGCCGGCGTAGGGCATGAACTTCGGCTTGTTCCGCAGGAACAGATACCAGCCCAGCCAGAGGAACGCGAACAAAAGGGCGCAGATCACAACGGTTATCGCCAGCGCGCGAAGCGCGACGCAGCTTCTTCTTCCCATACCCCAATCACCCCGTGTTTCGTATGGCTCCATTATACCCGAACGCGCCGCGTTCGTCAAGGTCTTTCCGCGCATTTTGGATATTATTTTTCAAGAAGTTGTGGTATAATATCCCTGTCGACCCGTATATATGGTGTCGCCGCCCTGTCCGGCCCGGTTTCAGACCCCGTGGATCCGGACCGTTTTCCACACGTTTTTTCGGAGAGGAGACCCCCCTGTGGACAGATTCAAACTCGTTTCGGACTTCCGGCCCACCGGCGACCAGCCGGAGGCCATCGACCGGCTGGTCGCCGGGATCGAAAACGGGCTCGACGAGCAGGTCCTGCTGGGCGTGACCGGCTCGGGCAAGACCTTCACCATGGCCAACATCATCGCGCGGGTGAACCGCCCCACGCTGGTCTTCGCCCACAACAAGACGCTGGCGGCCCAGCTCTGCGCCGAGTTCCGCGAGTTCTTCCCGGAAAACGCCGTGGAATACTTCATCAGCTATTTCGACTATTACCAACCCGAGGCGTACATGCCGCTGACGGACACCTATATCGAAAAGGACTCGGCCCGCAACGAAGAGATCGACCGCCTGCGCCACTCGGCCACCATGTCGCTGTTCGAGCGGCGGGACGTGATCATCGTGGCCAGCGTCTCGTGCATCTACGGCCTGGGCGACCCGGAGGACTACACCGGCATGGTCATCTCCCTTCGTCCGGGCATGGCGTACAGCCGGGACAGCCTAGTGGACCGGCTCAGCGAGATCCAGTTCACCCGCAACGACGTGAACTTCACCCGCTCCACCTTCCGCGTTCGGGGCGACACGGTGGAGATCCTGCCCGCCTGGAGCGACACCACCGCCGTGCGGGTGGAGTTTTTCGGGGACGAGATCGACCGGCTCAGCGAGGTGGACGTGGTCACGGGGCGCCGGATCTCGGACCTGAAGCACGCCATGCTCTACCCCACCAGCCACCACGCCACCACCGAGGCCAAGCGCGTTCGCGCCCTGACCGAGATCGAGAACGAGATGTGGGAGCGGGTGAAGTTCTTCGAGGACGAGGGCAAGCTCATCGAGGCCCAGCGCATCCGCGAGCGCACCATGAACGACATCGAGATGATCCGTCAGCTGGGCATCTGCGGCGGCATCGAGAACTATTCGCGCCCGCTCTCCGGCCGCGCGCCGGGCAGCCCGCCCTACACGCTGCTGGACTATTTCCCCAGGGACTTTTTGATGTTCATCGACGAGTCCCACGTCTCGCTGCCCCAGATCCGCGGCATGTATGCCGGCGACCGGGCCCGGAAAGAGGTGCTGGTGAAGTACGGCTTCCGCCTGCCCAGCGCGCTGGACAACCGCCCTCTGACCTTCGACGAGTTCAGCCAAAAGGTGAACCAGGTGGTCTGCGTCTCGGCCACGCCGGGGGACTACGAGCTGGAGCGGGCCGGACAGGTGGTGGAGCAGGTCATCCGCCCCACGGGCCTTCTGGACCCGGAGGTAGAGATCCGCCCCGCGGAAAACCAGGTGGACGACCTCATGGGCGAGCTGCGGCTCCGCGCCGACGCGGGCGAGCGCGTGCTGGTCACCACGCTGACCAAAAAAATGGCCGAGGACCTGACGGACTATTTAAAGGAAAACGGCGTGCGCGTGCGGTATATGCACCACGGCGTGGACACGCTGGAGCGCATCGAGCTGCTGCGGGACCTGCGTCTGGGCAAGTTCGACGTGCTGGTGGGCATCAACCTGCTGCGCGAGGGGCTGGACCTGCCCGAGGTCAGCCTGGTGGCCGTGCTGGACGCGGACAAGGAGGGCTTTCTGCGCAGCGCCAACTCGCTGATCCAGACCATCGGGCGCGCGGCCCGCAACGTTCACGGCAAGGTCATCCTCTACGGCGACACGGTGACCGACTCCATGCGGCGCGCCGTGGACGAGACCGCCCGACGCCGCGGCATCCAGCAGCGCTATAACGAAGAGCACGGCATCGTGCCCAAGAGCGTGGTCAAGGGCATCCGGGACCTCATCGAGGTCACGGGCGAGGCCGCGGAGGACGGCAAGCAGGAGACCTATATGACCGAGGGCGAGCGGCGGGCGCTCATCGAAAAGCTCGAGCGCGACATGCGCCGCGCCGCCGAGGTCATGGAATTCGAATATGCGGCGCTGCTGCGGGACCGGATCATCGAGCTCCGCGGCGAGAGCGCCCCCGCGGGAAGCGGGCGGCAGACAAAAAGAAAGACGGGAAAGAGAGCATGAACGACACCATCACCGTGCGCGGCGCACGGCAGAACAACCTGAAGAACGTGACGCTGACCATCCCCCGGGACAAGCTGGTGGTATTCACCGGGCTGTCCGGCTCCGGCAAATCCAGCCTGGCCTTCGACACGATCTACGCCGAGGGCCAGCGGCGCTACGTCGAGTCGCTCTCCTCCTACGCCCGCATGTTCCTCGGCCAGATGGACAAGCCGGACGTGGACGCCATCGACGGGCTGTCCCCGGCCATCTCCATCGACCAGAAGACCACCTCGAAAAACCCCCGCTCCACCGTCGGCACGGTGACGGAGATCTACGACTATCTGCGGCTCCTGTGGGCGCGCATCGGCGTGCCCCACTGTCCCAACTGCGGCAAGCCCATCGCCCAGCAGAGCGTGGACCAGATCGTCGACGCAGTGAACGCCCTGCCCGAGGGCACGCGGATCCAGATCCTGGCGCCGGTGGTCCGGGCCCGCAAGGGCGAATACGCCAAGGTCTTCGACGACGCCCGGCGCAGCGGGTACGTGCGCGTCCGCGTGGACGGCAGCCTTTACGACCTCTCCGAGGAGATCAAGCTGGACAAGAACAAAAAGCACAACATCGAGGTGGTGGTGGACCGGCTGGTGGTCAAGCCCGAGATGACCCGGCGGGTCACCGACTCGGTGGAGACCGCCTCGGCGCTGGCCGGCGGCATCGTCCTCGTGGACGTGGTCGGCGGCGACGAGCTGACCTTTTCCCAGAACTACGCCTGCGAGGACTGCGGCATCTCCATCGAAGAGCTGGCTCCCCGGTCCTTTTCCTTCAACAACCCCTTCGGCGCCTGTCCCGAATGCACGGGGCTCGGCGAGCTGATGCACATCGATCCCGACAGGGTCATCCCGGACCGGTCCCTCTCCATCCGCGGCGGCGCCGTCGCCGCGCTGGGCTGGCAGTACAACCCCCGCAACATGATCTCCACCATGTTCTACAACGCCATCGAGCGGGAGTACGGCATCTCGCTGGACAAGCCCGTCCGGGACATGTCCGAGGACGAGCTGAACGTCTTCCTCTACGGCACCAAGGGCGCCAAGCTGCACATCCCCCGCTCCGCCGAGCACGGCGGCGGCACGTGGAACGCCGCCTTCGAGGGGATCATCCCCAACCTGGACCGCCGCTTCCGCGAGGCGGCCAGCGAGGACCAGAAGGCCGCCATCGAGGAGTTCATGAGCGCCTCGCCCTGCCGCGCCTGCGGCGGAAAGCGGCTGAAAAAAGAGGTGCTGGCCGTCACCGTGGGCGGCATGAACATCGCGGACTTCTGCGACCTGACCGTCACCGCCGCCCGGCGCTTCCTGGCGGACCTGACTCTCACCGGCACCGAACGGCTCATCGCGGAGAAGATCGTCAAAGAGATCCTGGCCCGCCTGTCGTTCCTGGAAAACGTGGGGCTGGACTATCTGACGCTGTCCCGCTCCGCCGGGACCCTTTCCGGCGGCGAAAGCCAGCGCATCCGGCTGGCCACCCAGATCGGCTCGGCGTTGACGGGCGTCCTGTACATCCTGGACGAGCCCAGCATCGGCCTTCACCAGCGGGACAACGAAAAGCTGCTGGAAACGCTGAAGAACCTGCGGGATCTGGGCAACTCGCTGATCGTCGTCGAGCACGACGAGGACACCATGTACGCCGCGGACTGGATCGTGGACATCGGGCCCGGCGCCGGGGTCCACGGCGGCGAGATCGTCTGCGCCGGCACGGTGGACGACATCAAGGCCTGTCCCCGCTCGATCACGGGCCAGTACCTGCGCGGGGAAAAGAGCATCCCCGTCCCGGCCCGCCGCCGCGAGGGGAACGGCAAGGTCCTCACCGTCCGCGGCGCCCGGGAGAACAACCTGAAGCACATCGACGTTGCGTTCCCGCTGGGCAAGCTGATCTGCGTCACGGGCGTCTCCGGCTCGGGCAAATCCAGTCTGGTCAACGAGGTGCTGTGCAAACGGCTGGCCGCGGACCTGAACCGGGCGCGGACCCGGCCCGGCAACTGCGACCGCATCGACGGCATCGAGAACCTGGACAAGGTCATCGTCATCGACCAGTCCCCCATCGGGCGCACGCCGCGCTCGAACCCGGCCACCTACGTCGGCCTGTTCACGGACATCCGCGACCTGTTCGCCCAGACCCCGGACGCCCGCGCCCGGGGTTACGGCGCGGGGCGCTTCTCCTTCAACATCCGCGGCGGCCGGTGTGAATCCTGCACCGGCGACGGTCTGGTCAAGATCGAGATGCACTTCCTTCCGGACGTCTACGTCCCCTGCGACGTGTGCAAGGGCAAGCGCTACAACCGCGAGACGCTGGAGGTGCGCTATAAGGGCAGGAACATCTCCGAGGTGCTGGACATGACCGTGGACGAGGCGCTGGCGTTCTTCGACGCCATGCCCAAGATCCGCCGCAAGCTGGCGACGCTGTCCGCCGTGGGGCTGGGATACATCCGGCTGGGCCAGTCCTCCACCACCCTGTCCGGCGGCGAGGCCCAGCGGGTCAAGCTGGCCACCGAGCTGTCCCGCCGGGCCACGGGGCGCACCCTGTACATCCTGGACGAGCCCACCACCGGCCTGCACGCGGCGGACGTCCACAAGCTGGTGGAGGTGCTGGACCGCCTGACCGACGAGGGGAACACCGTCGTGGTCATCGAGCACAACATGGACGTCATCAAGGTGGCGGACCACATCATCGATCTGGGCCCGGAGGGGGGCGACCGCGGCGGCTACGTGGTCTGCACCGGGACCCCCGAGCAGGTGGCCGAGGATCCCTCCTCGTACACCGGCATCTTCCTGCGGAAATATCTGCGGCGATAGCGCCCGCCGGCGGCCGTTGCTTTTTCCGGCGGGATCGTGTATAATAAAGAGGATGGAAAGGCGGTGAGGACACCATGAAGACCAAACGGATCCGTTCGGTGGTCCCGGTCTACGCCGCGGCGGCGGCGTGGGTGCTGTGGTCGCTGACGCTGCCGCTGTTCCGGCTCCACCACATCCTGCTCTGCGCGGGGTTCTCTTTCCTGGTCTGGTTCATCGCCCGGAAGATCTGGAAGGACAAGATCGTCGAGCTCCCCGCGGACCCCGTTCCGGAGACCACGGGGAACGAGGCGCTGGACCGGTTCGTCGCCAACTGCGCTCTGGCCCAGGGAGAGTTCCTGCGCCTGTCCGGCGCCATCCGGGACGACGCCATGAGCCTGTGCGCCGCCCGGCTGTCCGAGCTGACGGGAAAGATCTCGGCCCGGGTGCGCCAGTGTCCGGAAAAGCTTCCGAAGATGCGCCGGTTCGACTCGTATTTCCTGCCCTCCGCCGTCAAGCTGGCGGACGCTTACGAGCGCATGGGCGCCGAGGGGATCGAGGGCGAGAACATCGGCGGCACCATGATCCGCATCCAGAACGCCGCGCCGACGCTGATCTCGGCCTTCGAGAACCAACTGGACTCGCTCTATTCGGATGAGGCCGTGGACATCTCCACGGACATCACGGTGATAGAAAATCTCATGAAGGCGGAGGGACTCTCCTCCGACGGAAAGGAACTCAAATGACAGACAGAACGCCTCTGACGCTGACGCCGGACCTCAGCGGACTGGAAAACCAGCCGAAGCTCGCGCTGGACCTGCCGGAGAAAAAGCAGGAGCTCAGCACCTACGACGAAAGCCTTCTCTCTCCCGAGGACCGGGAGGAGATCGAGACTTTTTCCCGCCAGATCGACATCCGCGACTCGGCCATGGTCCTGACCTACGGCGCGGCGGCCCAGAAGAACATGGCCGACTTCTCCCAGGGGGCGCTGGACCGCGTCCGCACCAAGGACATGGGTCAGGTGGGCGGCATGCTGACGGATCTGGTGACCGAGATCAAGGGCTTTGACCCCAACGGCCAGCGCCGCGGCCTGTTCGGCCGCTCCCGCGCGAAGCTGGCCCAGCTCAAGGCCAAGTACGACAAGGCCGAGGCCAACGTGGACAAGATCGTCGGCGCACTGGAGGATCACCAGATCACGCTGATGAAGGACATCGCCACCTTCGACCAGATGTACCAGCTGAACCTGGACTATTACAAGCAGCTCACCATGTACATCATCGCCGGCAAAAAACGGCTGGAGGACGTTCGGGCCAACGAACTGGAGCCCCTGCGGCAGAAGGCCATCGAGACCGGCCTGCCGGAGGACGCCCAGGCCTACAACGATCTGGCCGAGCTGTGCAACCGCTTTGAAAAGCGGCTCTACGACCTGGAGCTGACCCGGGCCATCTCCGTGCAGATGGGCCCGCAGATCCGGATGCTCCAGAACAACGACGCGCTGATGGCGGAAAAGATCCAGACCTCGGTCATCAACACCATCCCCCTGTGGAAGAGCCAGATGGTCCTGGCCCTGGGCATCGAGAACGCCCGCCGCGCCACCGAGGCCCAGCGCGCCGTCACCGACACCACCAACCAGCTTCTGAAGCGCAACGCCGAGCTGCTCCGCACCGGCACCGCCGACGCGGCCAAAGAGTCCGAGCGGGGCATCGTCGAGATCGAGACCCTTCAGCACACCAGCTCTGAGCTGATCGCCACGCTGGACGACGTGATCCGCATCCAGACCGAGGGCCGCGAAAAGCGCGCCGCGGCCGAGACGGAGCTCGCCAAGATCGAGGGCGACCTCAAGACGAAGCTGCTGGAGCTCCGGGGCTGAGCGTTTTCCCCTCCCTTCCCGGAGAGGACCGACCCGCGGCAGGTCCCCCTGATCCGCAGAAAGGCGGCAAACCATGAAGATCTTCAAAAACCGGGCTTTCGCCATCGCGTTCTGCGCCGTGGTCTGCATCGGCGCGCTCCTGCTGGGGGCGCGGCGCTCCATGGTCCGGCGCTATAACAAGGTCGCCAAAGAGTATTCCGGCGGGCTGGAAGTCCTGCTGGAGGAAAAGGCCGGGCTGGCCTCGAACTTCCTCGTGCTGGCCCGGCGCTATCCCGGCGCGGACGCGGCCCTGACCGCCGAGCTGGAGGCCTCGGTCGCCGCCCTGCGCGGCGCCGAGGGGCCCGCCTCGGCCTATGCCGCCTCAACCCGGCTGGACACGGCGGTCACCGCCCTGTACTACGAGCTGGACGAGCTGGAGCTCTCCGAGCGGGACGAGGGCCTTCTGGCCTCGAACCTGGACAACCTGAAGGCCAAAAACATCCAGATCGGCTATTCTGAATACAACGACACGGCGCGGCGCTATAACGACAAGGTCTCCGGGCCCGTGTCCGGCTTCCTCCGCCGCGCCGTCGGAGTGCGTCTGGCGGAGCTGTTCTCATGACCCGCCTCCGCGCGCGGCGTCTGCTGGCGGCCGCAGCCGCGGCGCTGGTCCTGGTGCTGTCCGCCTGCGGCAAGCGGTCCGGACCGGTCCTGATCGAGCCGCCGGACGAGGTCTACGTGCTGGACCGCGCCGACCTGCTGTCGGCGGACACCGAGCGGTACGTCCTCAGCCGGGGGCGGGCGCTGGACCGCGCCTGCGGCGCGCAGATCGCGGTGCTGACCGTGGACTTCCTCGACGGCATGTCCATCCAGGACTTCGCCGCCCGCGTCTTTTCCGACTGGGGCGTCGGGGACGCCGAAAAGGACAACGGCGTTTTGCTGCTGTTCGCCGCGGGCGAGCGGCAGTACTGGGCCCTTCAGGGCAGCGGCATCGAGGCCGATCTGACCGCGGGAACGCTGGGCGCGCTGCTGCGCGAGCACTGCGAAACGCCCTTCCTCGAAGAGCGGTATGACGACGCCGTCGTCGACACCTACGCCGCGCTGGTCCGCTGGTTCGAGACCTACTACGGCATCAACGCCGCCGGGATCGACGTCAGCGGCGGCCCGGTCGTCGTCGGCCCGGACGATCCGGACGGCGGCCTGTTCGGCAGCGGCGGCTTCTTCAGCCGCGGCGGAACCGTCTGGGGCAAGCTTCTCCGCATCGTCATCGCGCTGGCCGTGCTGGGCGTCGTCATGCACCTGATGGGGCGGCTCGGCGGGGCGCTCTTCCGCGGGACCACCCGTTCCGCGGGGCGGGCCGTCTCCCGCGG
>JAEEGL015354505.1_pt1 | contig 11206 bp, 1 predicted proteins | sample 9134231 | NCBI WGS metagenome assembly JAEEGL01 (sample SAMN16246548, study PRJNA631951) | gut metagenome | biome: gut microbiome; feature: rumen; material: fiber-attached | host: Bos | place: Iran: Karaj | collected 2018-10
AAAGCTGTACCATCATATACTTTTGTGGAAGTTCCTGATGTTACTGTTACTTCTCTCTTATTAACAGTTAAAGTGCCTTCGATAAATGTAATATTATAGTTATTAGATGTTACTCCACTTGGTGTGATTGTGTAGTCACCAACTGAACGTTTTTCTTCATCACTTGTATCATATGAATATGTATAAACAATACTACCTTCAAAGATACCAACTGTATCATGTGATTCTTCATTTACAAATCCACTATAATCAATACCATTATTAGCCGCTTCTTCACCATAAACTATTGTCTTATTAAGAGCGGTAATAGTTAGAGGTGCTGGGTTAATAGTAAGTATTCCACTAGTGTATGTAATATCATAATTGTCAGTTACATCGACTTCATCTTCCATCACTTTGATTGATTCAACATCATTATCAATAGATAGAACATCTCGATTAATATCTCTTAATACATTAGTGATAGTTGAAGAGTTAACGACCACTAATTCATGATTAAAGGCTAGATCATATAATCTTTCTTCTAAAGATTCATTATCAGTATCAAGATTATATAGATAATCATGATTGATAAGTGGACTACCATCATATACTTTTTCTGTATCAACAGTATATAAACTAACTTTTCTCTTGATTACTTCAAGTTCACCACTTTGGAATTCAATTTCATAGTTATTAGCTTGAATTCCAGAAGGAGTAATTACATATTTTCCAACATTACGTTTTTCTTTATCATTTGCATCATATGTGTATTCATAACTAATTGTGCCAGTGAAGATGTTTTCTGTTTCTTCATTTTCACCTTCCGCAAATCCAGTATAACTTACACCATTATTCGATGCTATAGAGCCATAAACGATTGTGTTATCATTAGCTTTAACGATTAAAGATTTCTTAGTGATCTTTAATGTTCCCGCAACATAACTACAATCATAGTTTTCTGTCTTATCAACATTACCCGCTACAACTCTAATTTGTTTTACATTATTATCAATTGAAATGATGTTTCCTTCATTATCATATAAAACATCAGTAATTGATGATTCATTTTCAATCTCTAATCCATGGCCACTAACAAGGGCAAATGTACCATCATTTATTTCATCAATACTAAATAAATATTCATAATTTGTAAGTGGAGTTCCATCATATTCTTTTTCTTTATCAAGAGTGTATAGAGATATCTTTCTCTTCTCAACGGTTAAAGTTCCGGTTTCTGTTGTAACTTGGAAGTTACGACTATCAATTTCTTGGGCTTCGCTATCAAGAACTTTCCAACTTGAAACTGATAATTCAACTGTTCCGACATCTTCTCTTGATCCATTTAGAACACAACTTACAGTTGTTCCATCTAGTAAACTAGATGTAGAAACTAAATCACTATGTCTCATCGTTCCATCATAAATGAAACTAATATCAGCTGGAGTGATTGTAATTTCATATGGAGTGATTGTAAGAATACCAGTATTAATTGTAATGTTGTAGTTTTCAGTTACATCTTTACCACTCGCATCAAGAATTTGATATTCTAAAACATTTGGTGTGTTTGTTTCAAAGACATTAGTTATTTCTGTCCACTTCGTAACAACAATATTATCACCAGGGGCAAGTTCACCAACTAAATCATATCTCTTATCAAATAAAGCTGTTCCATCATATATCCTATCAATACTAATACTTGTTAAAGTGATATTACGATGAGTGACTTCTAGTTCACCATCAACATAAGTAATATTATATAGTGGTGTAACATCAATATCACCAACCATAACAACTGGACGAGATTCACGGTTGATTGTGCTTGGACTCTTACCAACATATAGTTGAGATCCACTATAGTCAAGTAATAAGACTGAATTGCTATCAACGAACTCACTATCAATTAATGTGTATTCTTCATTAGTTAGAGGAGTACCATCATAAATCTTAGTTTGATCATTTAGTTTGAATTTCAAATCATGTGGTAGATATGTCATATCTTTTTCCACAAAATTGAATTTATAGAAGCTTGTGACATCAGCTCCTTCACTTGATGTGATAACAACATTCTTAACTACTACTTTTGTACTAGTGACGTTATCTTTATTAAGGCCTGTAAATTCATATTCAACTTCTGATAATTTGTCACTACCAACTAAATCAATCTTTACATTTTCAAGAAGTGGTTCTTCTCCATAAATAACGCTATCTTGATCAATCACTACATCAACAACTTTTGGAGCGATTGATATAGTATTGGTGCTCTTATAAGATAAATTACCAAAACCATTTTGGGTTACAACATGGTATTCATAATCACCAACAGGAAGAGAATCCCAATCAACATTAGAAAATTCTACCCATTCACCATTGATGTTGATTTCCATGTATGTATCACTATTTAAGGCATTAGCACTACCTTCGACTTTAGTACCACGTTCAATTGTGGCAGTTCCATCTTCATTAAAGGCTATTTCATTACCTTCTGTTGATAACGTTACATTCGTAACTACACCTTTAGTTCCGACTAACGCACCAATCGTGATAAATAGGACTGCGAGTAATATGATTATTGGTATTTTGTACTTAATGACAAAATTTCGAACAACTTTAACTTTCTTTATTCGATTTACATATGAATCATATAACATAAATAGAATAACCTATTGTCAGGTTTCCTCCTTCCCTTTAAATTTCAAACAGCTTTCAAAATATATAATTCTTCATTATCCAAATTATATACTTTGAACGCTGTCCATCTTGCGATGGATAGCAAATTTATTTCTCAACATTTTATTATTTAATAAATTATTTCTAAATAACCTTCAACGAAAGTAATCTTATAACAGTCAGTTACATCTTCATCAGAAGAATTTCTAATGATTACTGAATCTATTACATTTTCCGCAAAGTCTTGATCTTCACTTAAATAACTACCACTATTAAATTCAATACTAGATGGATCGATATAATCTCCAGGACGTAAGCCAATAACTGATGCAATTTCTAAATGATAATAATTATCTTCACCAGTTAGAGCTACATAATCTAGATAATCTTCATAATCAAGTTCTAAATCTTCAGCGGTAATTGTTAGATTATTAGGTTTAACTTCTAATATTCCACCAGCACTTGGAACTACCCAATATTGGTATGTAACATCATTACCAAGGGAATCAGTGATTAAGTTAGTCGATAAACCAATATTAAATGTATTAACAGTCTTACCTGCTTTGGTAATAGATTTATCGAATACCAGATTTTCTGGATTGAATGTATGTCCAGCATGAATATCTTCAGAGTTATAAGAAGCTATTTCATGACATGTAAGAGGAGTTCCATCATAATATTTAGTCGCTCCTTGCGTTGTGATTAAGATCTTTTCTAGATATAGTTTATTGTCAGTTCTTGGAAGTAATGTGACATTAAATGTTCTCGTGACATCAACACCAAGTTTATTACTGATTCTATATTCTGTTATTACTGATATATTATCATCACCAAAGTTATTAGTGATTAATTGTGCTCTACCAGTAATAGTGTAATTAGATGCTTCTTCAAAACTTAAATCAGATAATAATACTGTTGTTTCGATTGTGCCACTTTCTGGGTCATATTTTGCTTCGATTGGGTGAGGTTGTAATGTAATAGAACGAACATCACTTGTTGAATCCCAGTCGATATCAACATCTTCTTCACCTTCACCAAAATCAAATCTGGCACCAGCGGCAGCTCCTGTCACTTCAAGTGGACACCAACCCATACCATCGATATAAACTTCAACCCAAGCATGAGCACTAGAATCACGAATGGCGACAGTCTTGTTCTTTAAAGCATCATCATTACTGATGTTCGCAACAACACCACATGTGTAACGTGCCGCAATTCCTAATCTTCTTAAGATTAATGTTCCGGCCATGGCGTAATGTTGACAAACACCTTTCTTTGTAGTGCTTAAGAATGATAATGCTACATCACTAGATAAGCTATAATCATAATCAAATGAATAAGTAAGTCCAGCATCTTCTTGGAGATATTTTTGAACTTTCTTAATCTTTTCAGCGGTAGTTCCAACATTTAATCCATTAGCAGAAATGATACTATCAAGGTAAGCGAGTAAATCACTACTTGCGCCATCCATTGACTTATACATTGAATTAACATAAGTACGGTAAGTTAGTTCTTTTGATACAAATACTCCGCTTAATGCTCCCACAAATTCATAACTTTCATATGGATATGAAATAAAGTCAACCGCATATTTACTATTATAATTACCACATAAATATGTATCATCACTATCACTAAAGTTATCAACTGAATAATATGGAGTAAGACGAGCTTTAAATCCGGCACCCTTATTTGTGATATACATACGGTTTACTTGGTAATTTGTATTCGAAACACCAACATATGTAAGTGGGTTATAAGATGGATCAGTATAAGTATCAAGTGGATCAACAGTATCAAATCCAGCACCATTGTAATTACCAAATGACTGGCCACGAAGATAGAATGTACCAGAATGATTTGATTTAACTTCTAAGATTACTTTGTTTTGTGGAGCATGTGGAGTTTTATCCACATCACCACTAAGCAATGAATCACTTAATGATTCACCAGAGTCACCACCATTAGAAATATTGATTTCAATAGTTGGAGTAACTTCAACTGGAACCCAGCCCATACCATCAATGTAAATCTCAACCCAAGCATGAGCTAAAGTTTGATTAACATTGATTTGGGTATCTGGACGGTATGTTCCGTCTTCCGTAACGCCACAAACAAATCCAGTAGTGAATCTTGCTGGAATACCATAAGCACGGTATAACATACAAGCACTAGATGCGAAGTCTTGACAAGTTCCTCTTCTTCCTTTGACTAAGTCAAATAAGAATAGTTCAACTATATCTTCAGCGGCTTTTCTATTCTCATCGTTATTACCATAGGTGAAACGATTACTACGGATATATTCCGCAATCTTAACGATTAGATCTTCTTCATCACCTTTAGGTGCTCCTTCAAGTTCTTTAAAGATCCTATTTCTTAAATCAGAACTAATCGTTAAATAATTTTCATAAACATATTCACGATATGCGGCTTCGAATAAAATATAATTTTCATCACTTAATTCTTTAGGAACTAAATTATATTTATAATTAAATACATCATATTCATATGGTGAAATATTGTTGTGAGCTTTAGCCACATGAGTATCACCACCATTAGTGTTAGTATATAAATCAGCACTTGTTGCATAATATGGTACTAAATATGGCATATTAGGGGAAACTGATAATATCATATGCGATGAATTAGAATAACTATTATCATCTAATACTTTTGATAGGATTGTATTACCATTAATATCGCTATATTCACCACTATAGTCAGGAATATAATCCCAACCTAAACCATTGAAATTACCATATGAACGGTCACGTAAGTAATATGTACCAACTTTATCCACTTGCATTGCGAAACTTGTTACTAATGGATCTGATTCATTATCATAAGCTACTAAGTTACCAGTACCAGTGATATATGGGATAACCTCTAAATCACCATAAACTTTAGTGATAACTACTGATGACGCAAATTCACCAGTTAAATAATTATCGCCATTACTATCACGTAAGATGACAGTAAATTCATTCTTACATTTACCAATACCATCTTGACTAGCCCAAGTCCAACTAGAGATATCATCAAAATACCATCCAAGTGGCAACATTGATTCAACTGTACTTAAATCCATGATTTCTTTATATTCTAGAGTTGGATCAAGTGGATCATAAATCTTAGTCTTCGATTTAGATTCCATAGTGATTTCAAGTTTCTTAACTTCGAGTTTATTCTTAGCTTTTTCAATGTTCGTTACTTCAAATGATTTCGATACATCTTTTCCAGTGCTATCAGTAATCACAAATTCATAAGTGCTTTCTGATACACCAACAGTGTACTGTTCACCAGTTGGAACAATATCCCAAGTGAATCCCGCTTCAACATCATTTAAGAAATCTAAATATTCACTACTAATCTCTAAGAAACCATTGTCCATAAGTTCATTCTTATAAACTTTATTACCACCAATGATTTCATAATATCCTTGAAGTGATAAGACATATCCATTGAATGTCATTTCCGCACCTTTGAAACGGATTTGAATCTTCTTTGGAAGGATAGTAATCTTACCATTTACAGTTCTTGTGTTGAAGTTACTAGTTACATCAACACTATCACTATTTCTAGTTACCAATAGAGTATACTTAATATCATTTTCGTATGCTCTACGGATTCCACTCTTATCAACGTCTCCACATTCAGTGAATGATGGAACATCACGACCATCTGATGTATCAATTGTGTAATCAGCGATATCAAGACTAGAATCACCTGAATCAACATCATATAAATCTAGAACATCATATGAATGAGGTAGACCATCATAATCAAATTCATATGATCCACTCTTGAATGTTAAGACAATTGGATTAATTCGCATATAACCATAATCAGCGTCAATTATGAAGTTGTTAGTGACATCATCACCATGAACATTCTTGAAACTGATATTGGCTTCAACTTTTTCTCTTTCAACTGAGTTCTTATCACCACGTTTAACGTTAGTGATACTATTACAACTAACTAGTTCAATAAATGGATATACTTCATTAATATCGGCTACACCATATAACTCAATTAATTTATTTTTACTAGTAGTATCAAAAATAACATCAAGGTTAGATGTGAATGGATATAAAGGAGTTCCATCATAATACTTAGTTAAAGTTGTTTCGGTTTGATCTTTAGTATTCTTACAGTAAGCTTTAATAGTAATACGGTTAATAGTAAACTTACCATTGGCATGAGTTTCAAACTTAATGTTAGTATCGCTAGTACTTAGATATTTAGTGATATCAGTACTATATCCATCTTCTTTATAATTAACCATTGTTGATAAGTATTGGTTGAATCCATCAACATCAATCTCATAATCAATGGTATTATCACTAAGTTCAAACCATCCATCAGCGATGATATAGTCTTCTGATAGATAACTATAAGCATCACCTTTGTAATTCTTAGTAATATTCTTATTCGTAACAGTTATCTTCTTATAATCAATGATAATTGTATTGTAGTTATAAGTAATATGGAAATTATCTTGAAGAACTGGTTTATCATCTTTATAGAACTTAATAGTGAATTCATTCTTTTGATTCATGAGATTATTAATATTAACATTAATAAATTCTTTCTTAATGAAATCATAAGTATAACCAAGAGGACAACCAACCACTTCAATATTAGTTTTGTATGTATTCCATACTGAATCATTTTCACCCCAATAAGATTCACCAGTATAATTTGTCATAACTAGTGGATTATTGTCATTAACAACTATTTCAATTTGTTCAATAGCAATCTTTCCATCGCCACATTCAAATTTATAATTGTCATTAATCTTATTATCGCCAGCTTTTTCGATTCTTAGTTTCATCTTGTAGCTATATGTTTTAGTTGAACTATAGTCTACATAACTCTTGATGGAATCATTTAAACCAGATACATCAACTTTGATGTATTCACTAGCGTTAGTCTTAAGTTCAGTTGGAAGATCTTCAAGGTTACTAATAACGAACCATGAATTACGGTAATTTTGTAAATCACTACCCGCAAGTCCCGTTTCATTATAAACAACTGGATTACCATCATATTGATGATATTGATCAAGTGATGAAACAGAAATAGTGAATGGACTAACGATTACTTTTCCGTATTGTTTATCAAGGTTGTAGTTCTTGGCATCGACAACTTCAAATCCATTAATCGTTCTAATGTATAATTTGAAATCACATTCGTTGTATTCACCAGTCTTATTAGCGTCTTTAAATTTTGTGAAGTTACTCAATTGACAGTAGAATTCTCTTCCATCACTAGTAACAGTTGGAATATTTGAATCAGTTGAGATATTGTAATAAACTCCATTATCTTGAACTTTTAGGAACGCATTATCCGTATAAGTTCTTTCAACTCCATCATATACGGCATCCACATTTGGAGTTTGAATACGAATATTTACTTTCTTAATAACTAAAAGTGGTTTTGAGTTATCAGTTTTTACAACATCAAAGTTATCTGATATATCTTTTCCTGATTCATCAGTAAATACTAATTTAACTTTATATTCAACACCACTAGTTGCATCTTTCTTATCCTTAATCGCATTGTTAAGGGCAGTTTCATCAAGACTAACAGTAACTGTTGGCATTGTAGTTAATTTACTTTGAGCGTTTATGATGTTGTTTCCTTCTTGGTCTTGAAGTTCAAACCATGTCGCAACATCACCAACTTTAAATGGGGTACCATCAAAATCTTTCTCATGAGTTTCTAGATATTGATATACTTTCATCTTTCTAACAACAACTGAACCCCACTCTTCATTAGGAGTGTAGTTGCTCTTATCAACGATGATATTTCCGCCACCATCAATCGCCATCATTAGAACCCAAGTACATTTATTTTCTCTTGAGCTTGCAGTACCTGATTCATTAGCGTTCACAAATTTAGTGAAGTTAAGATTTCCAATACTAAATTTTTGTGATTCTTCTTCCGTTAAGTTTGTATATAAAACTTCATATTCGCTATATGTATGTTCAAGTCCATCATAGATGAATGGATCTTGAGGTGATAAAGTGCGGAAGTTGATGATAACTGGATAAATTGTAAGGATACCTTTCTTTTCATAAGAAATATCATAATTACCAGTTACATCTTGATTAGCACTATCACGAATAACGAATTCAATTTCATTATTTCTTGATTTCTTTTCAACATTTACATAATTGGAAACAGTTGAAACTGAATCAATATGATCTCCACCACGAAGACCAGTGATTGACCAGTCACTATCTTTTACGACAAGTGGAGTTCCATCATAAACTTTATCCACATTTTCAGTAGAGATAAATAAACTAACAGGATTTACTTTTAAGTATCCGGCTTCAATCTTAATAATGTAGTTATTAGTAATATCATTGTTATATTTATCAATAACAACTACTGTTGGTTTATTTTCAACTGATAATACTTCTCCTGTCTTCTTGTTACGTAAAACATTAACGTAATCATTAGGCCAAGAATAAATAATGGTATCAGTAGTACGTTTATTTCCAGCAATTACTTGGGCATCATGACAAGTAATCATTTCACCATCATAATCACGTTCATAGTTTCCTGTTTGGATAGTCATTTCTAGTGGGTTAATTTGTAATTTACCCCAAACCTCCGAGGAAACTGTGAAGTTATCTTGGTAATTCTTATTCTTCGAATCAAATACTTTATTATTTGTCGCATCATAAATGACATATTCTGGTTTATTATCAACAGTTGTTGTATTACCATTCTTATCATATACAACATTTGTTAGAACTGGCCATTCATAAAAGACAATGTGGCATGTGTTAGGAAGTCCACTAACATCTGGGTCATCCGTTGCCGAATGTTCTAAGCCATCATAATCCCATGTGCCACTGGCTGTTGCAATTTGGATTGATGTCTTAGTGATTTCTAAGTTACCTTCATTCTTTTGAATGTCATAATTCTTAGTAACATCATTACGTTTGCTATCAATAATAACAACTTTATCAACCGTATTTAAGGTATCACCAACATCAGATATCTTCTTTCCAAGTGTGACATCAATTTCATGACCACTAGCAAGTGTTCCTGTTGTGATTGAATAATATTCATTATCTTCATTTAATACATCACGACCAACAATTGGAGTACCATCAAATGGTTTTGATAAGCTATAAGTCGTAATTGTGATTTGTCTTTTTACAACTTCTAAAGTACTGAAGTTATATTCAATATCATAGTTTTCAGTAACATCTTCACCCTTCAAATTATAAATAATGATTTCGGCACTATTTTCTACTTCTCCAACTTCGGTAATAGATGCAAGCATCTTAACTTCATAATGATCAGTTCCTGGTGCTTGTGTCCAGTTTTGAACTGAATAATGATTTCCACCAGTAAATTCTTCACCATCATATACATGAGGTGCTAGTTCATTAGTCACAAGTGTTAGAGGAATTGGGGTAATTTCATATGTTCCGAAATTTGAATTTGGGTCAATTGTATATAGAGATGTGACATCACGACCCATCGAATCGACTACTTTAAATTCATATTCATTTAATTCATAAGTACCCGCATTGATTCCACTAAATGTCGAGTGGATATAACTAACAGTTTCCCCACTTCTTAGTTCACTACGACTAGTTATGACTGTTGGGTCATTAACTGTATGTGGGTTACCATTGTAATAATGGATTTGATATTGGTTATTTACTTGCATATTCACAAATAAATATCGAGGTCTAACTGTTATTTCTCCTCTTCCTTCTTCATAAACAACTCGATAGTTATCTGGATTTATTGGGTTATTGTTTTTATCAAATACTTCAATATCAACGACAACTGGTGATGAACCAATTTCTGTTTGCGTTCCTGATGCTGATAAATTCCAGCTTTGTCCAGCCGCTGCTTCACCAGAAATAACTTCAAATGGAGTAGCGACTGATGAAACATCGATACTCGATCCATCATAAGCTTTTTCCGCACCATACGTTCTAACCGTGATAGTTCTTGGTGTGACTTTAATCGTCGCTCCGGCAACGATTATGTTATATTTCGATGTAACTTCCGCATTGCTGTCATCGAATATTAAAACTTCAGGGTAACCTGTTGATTCACCAACGTCAGTTTGACTTCCCGAAAAACTTACGCTTTCAACATGACCATTTTGCTCTAAATATTCTTGACCTTCCACGATACGGTACTCTTTTAGATAAAGTGGTGTTCCATCGTATTCTTTTTCACAACTTATGGCTTCGATACGGATTGTATATTTTCTTCCCGAAATCGCTCCGGTAGATATTAGTATTACATATACTAATAACATCGTAACGAGTCCTAGGAATATCGATCCGATAATCATTAATGCTCTATTTTTTTGTGCCATAACTATCACCTTAAACTTAAGAATAATCTTAAGCCTTTCTTATAGTTTATTTATTATGCATTTTGTTCAAAGTTAATTATGTATTCTTTACATTGTGCCATCATATCCATACCAAATAAGTCATCAATAAAGGCGATTAATCCTTGTGATGCATTCTTGACATATACTGGATTCTTGGCTTCTAGTTTTCTTAAT
>JAEEGL015554760.1_pt1 | contig 11206 bp, 10 predicted proteins | sample 9134231 | NCBI WGS metagenome assembly JAEEGL01 (sample SAMN16246548, study PRJNA631951) | gut metagenome | biome: gut microbiome; feature: rumen; material: fiber-attached | host: Bos | place: Iran: Karaj | collected 2018-10
ACGTCGAAGTGACAGAACTGATGGGTTCTGAAACCTATCTGTACCTGAGCACCACCGGCAAAGAAGGCAATATTATCGCCCGCGTTGATCCCCGCACCTCCAGCAAAGCCGGCCAGAAGATCAAGATTGCTCTGGATACCAACCACCTGCACTTCTTCGATAAGGAAACCGAGAAGACGATCCTGAACAGATAATCTTACGGTTATAATTCCATTCACAAAAAGGGCCGCCCCGGAAAACCGGGACGGCCTTGTTCATTTTGAATGGAATTATTATTCCGCGGGATGGTAGCGTGAGATTTTCAGGCCGGGCAGCGCTGAAATCTCTTCAAGGGAAGTGACGTTTTCCACATTTCCGTCAGAAAAGCCTTTGCCGACGGAAATGCGGTTATAATTACCGCCGGAAACCTGGAGAAAGAGTATTTCATCCCCGTTAACGGAATATACCACAGCGCTGTGGTAATACATATGATTCTTTTTTTTGTATTCCACACGGACAATATCGCCTACAAGAAGCCCGCGGGAAGCTTCCGTGCTGTAAAAGAATTTCCACCTGCGCTGGGGATTTTTTTCTCCGGACAGAAGATAACCGATAAACTGTGCAAAAGCGAAACATTCCGCGTAGCCGCCGCGATCGGGTGAAGTTTTGAGAACCATGTCAATCGGCCATCGGCAGCCGTACCATCCGGACAGGTAATTTTTCAGGTTCTTCTCATCGACGGTCGTATTCCATCCGGGTGTTTCCGGATGTCCATGGAAGTCCTGCATGACATTGGCCTGGGTTGTCCAGTACCAGCCGTCATACAATTCATATTCATCAATAATTGCGTCCAGGTTTTCCGTGGTCAGCCTGTCCCTGAACCTGTCATCGGAAAAGCTGAATTTTGCGGCCGCTTCGGATATAAACAGGCAGGCAAAAAGCAAAGCCAGAAAGAATGAAATCCTTCTTGTATGCTTCATGCCGCAAAAACCTCCGAAAAAATTTATCATTTATCATTATATTATATCTGCGTTTCCGGATTGTTTCAACCGGAGGAATATATGACAAAGAAGAACACGGATGTTTTACGGACGTATGTTTTGTGTTATAATTTTATAAAACGGAAGCAGGGAGGCGGATCAGGGTGACCGGAAAAAAGGTGATGACAGAAGTCTTTTCCCTGAATGATATTCCCGGAGAGATCCGCGCCGGAATAGAAAATTCACCGGAAAGAATATACAGAAGTGACGGATGGATATACCTGTTATTGGAAATGACAATCATCAGATGTGAAGATACAGCCGCAGGGAATGAAATGATACATGGTATTATTTCCCGCAAAGAAGCAAATGAACAGCCCGGGAGCAAGTCGGCTGTACTGAGGAAAATCATGTGTGATCCGGATTACAAACCGGACCGGAAGCTGCTGAAAAAATATGGAATCGAGCAGGGAACAGGCGGAACGGTTGCGGTTTTCAGATCATATATGCCCCAGGAAAATGACCTGAATGAACTGATCTGCGATATGGTTCCGCTGGAGGCGGGTGATCTGCCTGTGCCGATTGACAGGGTCACAGTTGCGCTGGTCCGTAAGAACGGGCATATGGGCACTGATGAGCTGAAAGAATACGCGGAAGCAGTCATATGTACAATGGAAAGCGAGGGAATTGTCGGTATCAGGACCGGAATCGGACGGGACTATAATGGACTGGCAGAACTCCGGAACAGCTATCTCGAAGCAAGGGAAGCACTTTCCATCGGGATGAAGTTCCAGGGAAAAGACAACGTTTTCTGTTATGACAGTCAAACGCTTGAAAGGATACTGGACTGCATTCCGGCGGAAAGAACAGAACAGTTCAGGAAGGAGTTTCCGGGAATATATTCGCCTGACATCATGACAGACGAGATGAAGGAAACTGTACGGGTTTTTTTCCGGAATGACCTGAACCTGACTGCCGCGGCAAGACAGCTTTTTGTACACAGAAATACCCTGAATTACAGGCTTGATAAAATACGCCGGGAAACCAAACTGGACCTTCGCTCATTCAGGGATGCCGTGATTTTCAGTATACTTTCCGGACTGACGGAAAAGATATGAGAGCCAAGATACCGCAATGGAGGAATTATTATATGAAAAAAACAATGCTGATGGTTATTGTAATCGTGATGGCGGCAGTACTGAGTTCCTGCTCCATGATTCCTGCATCCAGGCTGGAATCAATGTTCGGCAATGATTCTGATTCATCTATAAGCAGCGGCGCTTATACGAACGGCGGATCAGGAACTGATACGGTGACTATCAGCCGGGAAGAATATGAAAAATACAGGCAGTTCGGTGAAATGTACGCAATTATGGATGCTGCCAAAGAAAGTTTTTATCAGGAAGTGGACGAAGACAAGCTGGTGGAATACGCAACACGCGGACTGATGGCCGGACTGGACGATCCTTATTCCTTTTATTACAACCCTGAGGAATATGCCCAATTATGGGAGGAAGACGAAGGCAACTATGTGGGCATAGGCGTTATGATCCAGGCCAACATGGAAACCAAAATCTGTACCATTATACGTGTATTCAAAGGCGGCCCGGCTGAAGCAGCAGGCGTGCAGCGCGGCGATATCCTGTACAGGGTGGGTGAGGATCTGCTGGTTGATGCTGGCAATCTGGATGAAGCGGTTAAAATTATGCGCGGAGAACCCGGAACTGACGTTGATGTTACTTTCATCCGCAATGATGAAGAGATTACCTACACAATCAACAGGCGCGAAGTAAATGTCAACCAGGTGGAAAGCACAATGCTTGATCCGGGTATCGGTTATATTGCGCTGTATGGTTTTTCCGGCCAGTGCGAAAAGGAATTCGAGAACGATCTGAACCAGCTGCTTGAGAAAGATGCGAAGGGCATTATTATCGACCTTCGCGACAATTCCGGCGGATGGGTTGAACAGGCCAGGTATATCGCGGATCTGTTCATGGACGAAGGGGAACTCTGCTACCTGAAATACAGGGATACGGAAGATCACGGAGAAGACTACAGGACGAAAGACGGAAAAGCGGACGTTAAGCTCGTGATCCTCATCAATGAAAACAGCGCAAGCTCCTCTGAAATCCTGACAGGCGCCCTTCGCGACTGTGCGGGCGCTGTAACAGTCGGCGTGAAGAGCTTCGGAAAGGGTATTATCCAGGGCGTCATTCCCGTCGGCAACAAGGGCGCAGGATACCAGATGACTGTTGCTCAATATTTTACACCCAAGGGAGATGCTGTTCACAAGATCGGTATAACACCTGATTACGAGGTACCGCTGCCGGAAGGGGACAACGGTATGTATACGTTTGCAGATACTGTGCATGACATTCAGCTGAATAAAGCACTTGAAGTCATGAAAGAAGCTTTGAAATAATACAATTCATTTGCATAATGTAACCACATAAGGTATAATGTCACAGTATTGAGTTCCAAAAATGCTTCGGAGGTCATTGGATGTACAAGCTTTTGCTCGTATCTGATCAGGAAGAAGTACTGAACGCTTTCGCTCAGATCCGGAACTGGGAGTTGCTCGGATTCAAGCAGCCTCATATCCGTCACGATTTTGAAGGCACAAAGGACAGCCTTGCCAAGCACCATGCAGACGGTATCTGTATAGCTGTAGATCCTGAGGAAGAAGAACTGATACTGGCTTATCTGCAGCAGTATTTCCCTGACGTATCCATTTTCGAAGCCGGTCGTAACGAGGAAGAAGTTCTCAGATATCTCAATGAGCTGAAAATTCTGCTGAACAGGATACATGCAGACTTCTACAATGAACGTTCAAATACCAGGGACGTACTGCAGATGTGCAGGCATGAATTCTTCCGGAAAGTCATTAACGGAAAAATAAAAAGCAGTGTTGATTTACATCGCAACATGCGGCTCCTGCGGAGCCGGATGGACGCGGACCGCCCGTGCCTGCTGATCCAGCTGGATCAGTCCGCTCCATGTGACAAGCTGGAAGGAAGATGGCATGACAGCAAAGAACGTCTGGAAGTTGCCCTGCGTACGTCCTTTGCCGGAGATCTGAACGGGATACACATTCTTCCGACGATTCATTCCGACGGAAGGATCCTTGTACTTGCCTGTCCGCTGCACGGTGTCGATACGGACATGACAGTGGATTCAATGACAGCAATGCTGACAGCATATACAGCTGACAGCATTGAACATATGAAGGAATACTTCGGTCTGGAACTGCATATCATCGGTATCCGCGTATTCCCGGCACTGACTGCTCTGTGCGGGAATACGGAAGAAGCATAATTATTTAAGGGAGGAATCACGATGGGTATTCTGGATGCAATCAAGGGACAACTGATCGATGTAATCGAATGGTCTGACAATTCCGGGAAGACAATGGTACACAAGTACGACATGAACGGAAAAGAGATCATGATGGGCGCCCAGCTCACCGTTCGTGAGAGCCAGGTTGCCATATTTGTGAATGAAGGCGAACTCGCGGATGTGTTCGAACCCGGGCGTTATGAGCTGAAGACCAGCAATATGCCGGTCCTGACGGCGCTGAAGAGCTGGAAATATGGTTTCAACAGTCCTTTCAAATCCGATGTGTATTTTGTGAATACCAAACAGTTCCTTGATATGAAATGGGGAACCAGCAATCCGGTGATGATGAGGGACGCGGAATTTGGCATGATCCGTGTAAGGGCGTTTGGTATTTACAGTTTCAAGGTTTCCGATCCCGCGAAATTCCTGAAGGAAGTATTCGGGACAGCAGCTTTGTTTACCGTGGAAGGCGTAGAAGGACAGATTAAACGGACGCTGGTCAGCGGACTGAGCGATGCCATTGCGGAAAGCAAAATTCCCGCCCTTGACCTTGCGGCAAATTATGAAGAGCTCGCAGCGTACGCTATGCAGGCCATTAATCCCAAACTGGCTGATTTCGGACTGATGCTGTGCAGCTTTGTCATAGAAAACATCTCCCTTCCTGAAGAAGTGGAAAAGAGTATTGACAAGCGGACTTCCATGGGCGTACTTGGAAACATGGATCAGTATGCCAAATACCAGGCTGCCGAAGCAATGCGTGACGCAGCGAACAATCCTAACGGTATGGCGGGAATGGGCGTAGGAATGGGCGCAGGAGCTGCCATGGGACAGATGTTTGCCCAGGGGATGGCACCCGCTGCGGCACCCGCTGCCGCACCCGCGGCCGGCGCGGTGTGTATTGCCTGCGGAAAGCAGATTCCCGCCGGATCCAAATTCTGTCCGGAATGCGGTGCCAAACAGACAGCCAGCGCTTTCTGTACAACCTGTGGCAAGGAAATACCGGCCGGAACGAAATTCTGCCCGGAATGCGGAGCCAAACAATAAGATAAATTTATAAAATGAAAAGCAGGACATAAAGTCCTGCTTTTCATTTTGCATATCTTTAATGAATGGAATAATCATAATCGTTTTCTATTGCGTAATCCAATGCAAAAGATCCGGCGGATACCTGGAGCCTGAGTTTCCTGCATTCAGCAAAGGCACTGGGATCAATTTCAGTAATTGAAGGCGGAAGGGAAAGGGTCATCAGTTTTTCACAGCGGATGAAAACCTCAGCCCGAATGCACTCCACCCCATCAGGAAGAAAAACACTGTGCAGGTTTTCACAGCGTGCGAATGCCTGTACAGGAAGAATCATAAGCTTTTTGTCTATATGAACTTTTTCCAGCATAATGCAGGAGCCGAAAACATGTTCACCAATACATTCAACAGAATCAGGCAGGAAAATTTCCGTAATGGAGCGACAACCCTCAAAAGCTGAGTCTCCTATGTCGATCAGGCCGTCCGGAAAGTTAATACCGGAAAGAGAACTGCAGCCGCTGAAGGCACAGGGGCCGATAATACGCAGGGAATCTGGCAGGGAAATGGATTGAAGCGCATTGCATGCATAAAAAACAGAATAATCTATCACTGTCAGGGAGGCCGGGAGGGAAAGATACTGCAGAGATGAACAGCTGTGGAATGCACTGCTCCCAATCCGGTTAATGCTGTCCGGAAGATTAATACTCTTCAGTCCGCGGCATCCGTAAAAAGCTTTGGTTTCAATTGTTTTCAGGGTGTCCGGCAGAATAATGTCAGTAAGGAAGTTACGTCCGGAAAAAGCTTCTTCAGCAATAGATAAAATCCCGTCCGGAATCCGGATTTCTTTTTCCGTTTTTCCGTAGGGACAGAAGAGAACGTTTTTTTCTTTTTTATTGATCAGCAGTCCGCCCACATCCCGGAATACCGGATGATCCGGAGAAACGGAAAGGGAAGTGAGTGAAATGCATCCTGAAAAAACATTGTAGCCGAGATCTGTCAGATGATCCGGAAGACGGACAGATTCCAAAGCCTCACAGGCACTGAATGCGTTATCCCCGAGAGAAGTGAGTGATTCAGGAAGGCGGATACACTTCAGGTTCCTGCATTCGGAAAAGGCTTCAGGTCCGATAATACGAACTGAATCAGGAATATAAACATCCGAAAGTGAGGAACAGGATTGAAAAGTAGAGTAATTAATCCTTTTAAGTCCCTCAGGAAGCCTGATGCTTGTGAGGGATGTACATCCTATGAAAGCCCACTCACCTATGACTTTAACTGAATCGGGAAGAACGGCTTCAGACAGGTATTCGCACCAGGAAAACGCGGCTTCTCCGATCTGGGTTACAGTATCCGGAATAATAATCTTCCGGATGTTTTCCGACCATGAAAAGGCATTGTCGCCGATGGCTGTAACCTGACGCCCTTCATATTCAGACGGAATGGAGAGGACCGCAGATGTCCCTTCGTAACTGTCCAGCTGGTAACTGCCGTCACGTCTTCGACTGAATGAATACTCTGACATCTGCGCCAACCTCCCTTTTCACAAAAAAGATCGGGTTATGCGTTCAATACAGGTCAGGATAACATTGCGGCTCCGATAATGCCCGCTTCAGATCCAAGCACAGCCAGTTTAACCGGGGGAAGGGGCTGATCATTGAACAGTACGTATTGGGGATATTTTCTCAGTACGGGTTCAAGCAGGAAATCTCCGGCTTTACTGACTCCGCCGCCGAAAACAATCATTTCAGGATCCAGCAGATTAACAACGCTGGCGACAGCCTGCGCCAGGCAGTCAGTATAGTAATCGTATACTTTCACCGCAACAGGGTCACCAGCCCTGGCCGCGTCAATAACTGTTTTTGCTTCAATCCGGGATGGATCCTGTCCCGCTAATGCCATCATCATGGATTCAGGCTGATCTTTAACAGCTTCCCTGGCCATCCTGATGAGGGCGGTGGCTGAACAATAACGTTCAAGGCATCCATGATTTCCGCAGGTGCAGGGGACGCCGTCCAGATCAAAAATGACATGACCCAGTTCACCGCCGATATGATGTGCGCCGCTCCAGATTTTTCCGTTCAGGATGATGCCGCTGCCGATTCCGGTTCCAATGGTAATGAAAACGCTGGAGGATGTTCCCGCACTGTTGCCGATTACGCTTTCAGCGAGCGCGGCAACATTGGCGTCATTATCAATGAATACAGGTTTGTCCAGAAAACGGGAAAATACTTCACGAAAAGGAACATGAAACCAACCCATATTGGTACATTTGATAACTTCACCGGTTTTTGCGGATGCTATACCGGGAATTCCTACACCGACAGATTCAATATCCTGTGTTGTAAATCCTGCTGACTCTACTGTGGAAACAACACATTCAGAAATCAGCCTGACCTGTTCTTCAAAGGGAAGATCCTTCTGAGTCGGAATTGATCCTTCCTTTATGATAGAATAATCTTCGCTGACAACACCGATCTGAATACCGGTGCCTCCAATATCTATACCGATTCTGATCATACAATATGAACCTCCTTAATCGTTTGTATCATCCTGAAAACTGGCTGACAGTTCCCGGGCTGCATTGTATCCTGTGCGTTTCAGGCTTAAATTTCTCGCGGCGACTTCTACAATAATTGCAAGATTTCTGCCTGGTTTGATCGGCATGACCTGATGCGGGACAGATACGCCCATAATCTCCGTCGTCTGTTCCTGAAGTCCGATCCGGTCATAGGCTTTATTCTCATCCCATGCTTCCAGCTCTATAATCAGGTCAATGGACTTGCTCACAGTAACTGCGCCGATACCGTAAAGAGCTTTGACGTCAATGACACCTATACCGCGGATCTCCATAAGATGGCGGATTTTTTCAGGGCATGTACCGATAAGGCGGTCATCAGAAATGCGGCAGATATCAACCACATCATCAGCAACAAGCTGGTGGCCACGCTTAACCAGTTCAAGCGCGGCTTCACTTTTTCCGACGCCGCTTTTACCGGAGAGAAAAACACCTATTCCGTAAACATCAATCAGTACCCCGTGACGTGTAATATGCGGGGCCAGGCGCCTGTTGAGGTAATTAATTGCAAGAGCTGTAAATTTACTGGTTACCAGAGGGCTTGAATAAACTGGAATATCATGGTTCCTGGCTGATGAAAGCAATTCCTGGGGCGGAACAAGACTTCGGCAGATAATGACGCAGGGAATCGGATAACTGAAGTATTTTTCCAGTATTTCAATGCGCTTTTCAGGTGTCTGCCTGTCAAGATAAGCCATTTCAGCTTTGCCGATGAGCTGTGGACGCTCAAAAGCAAAGAATTCATAAAATCCGCAGAACTGCATTCCGGGCCTGTTCAGGTCAGGAGTACGGATATCCCATTCTTCCCTGGAAGAAGGAATCAGGCAGTCCAGGTGAAGAGCGGATTCAAAATCAATGGCTGAAATCATGGAACAACCTCCCCGTGAAGGCAGTAATTGTTCAGGAAATGCGCCGGACCGTCCTCGTTGTTTCCGCCGCAGATGAAATCACTGCAGTTTTTAAGTTCATCCCTGCCGTTATCAACCGCAACCCCGATACCGGCAGCCTGAAGCATGGAAAGATCATTCAGGCTGTCGCCGATTGCGATGGTATCGTTAAGATCAACCTTCAGGAATTCGGCAACCTTTCTGAGTGCAATACCCTTGGTTGCTGAAAGGGGATTAAACTCAAGGTACCAGGGTTTTGAGCATGTCACCGAAGCTATTCCCGCAAACAGGGAGCATGCTTCTTTATACATGAGGGTTATTTTGGATTCTTCATCAATCATGAGAATCTTATTGCGGGGTTTATGAATATAATCACTGAGTTTGCCCACATAACATCCTTCCAGCCTGGATGAAGCGGCATACCTTTCGGCATATATACATCTGCGGCTGTAAAAAAATCTGTTTCCTTCATATACCTGGGCATAACAGTCGTGCTTTTCCGCGAATTCCGCTATGGAAACGGCTGTTTCAACAGGAAACAGTTCCTGAAAGAGCGGTGTTGCGGAATATTCATTCCAGATTTCAGCCCCGTTACAGGAAATAAAAACATTTACACAGGAAAGACGGTCCACAAAAGGTTTCATGCTGAGACAGGCACGGCCGCTGGAAGGTACAATAAAGTATCCGTTTTCACGCATTCTTTTAAAAACACGGACAGAAAAATCTGAGATGGTAAGATCATCACGCAGGAGTGTATCATCCAGATCGAAAAATACCGCTTTCAAACGCAAATGCTCCTTCAGCCTTTGAAATGTTCGGCTGCGGCTTTCTGAGCGGGAAGGCAGCTGATAAACCTGTCCATATATTGATCAAACCCCTCCTCATCCAGCGGATCAGGGGATACGGTAAGCTGTTTCATACCGGTAAAAACGCGGTTCTGAAGATAATCCTCCAGGCTTTCATCAGGATTATGACTGACAAGATAGTCCGCGAGCAGTGCAATACCCCAGGCGCCGCCTTCACCGGCGGTTTCCATGACAGTAACCGGAGCATGGATAGCAGCGGCAAGGTAGTTCTGACCGACACCTTCTGTTTTGAACAGTCCGCCATGTCCGTATACGCAGTCAATGGCAACCTTCTCACGGTTCATAATCTCCATACCGTATTTCAGGGTTTCCATGCTTGCATAAATCTGCGCGCGCATGAAATTTGCAAGATTCATGGATGCATCAGGCAGACGGACAAACATGGGGCGTCCTTCGGAAGTGCCGATAACAGGTTCGCCTGCCAGGTAATTGAAATTCACCAGGCCGCCGCAGTCCCGTTCTCCTTCAAGGGATTTCCTGAACAGTTTAGTGTAGAGATCGCCGGTATCCACACGAATACCGAACAATTCGCCGAATTCCCGGAAAAGGGAAACCCATGCGTTAATATCACTTGTACAGCTGTTGCAGTGTACCATACCAACCTGCTTTCCTGTAGGGGTAGTGACAATATCGATTTCCGGATAAACCTTGCTGAGGGGCTTTTCAAGCACAATCATGCTGAAGATGGAAGTACCGGCGCTGATGTTTCCGGTCCGTTCGCGTACACTGTTGGTAGCGGTCATTCCCGTTCCGGCATCGCCTTCAGGCGGACAAAGCGGACAGCCGGGCCGGAGATCCCCGGACGGATCCAGCAGTTTCGCACCGGATGCGGTAAGCTTGCCGGCGTCCTGACCCGCGCACAGAACTTCGGGAAGAATATCCTTCAGTTTCCAGGGATAATTCCTGTCAGCCACAAGGCTGTCAAAAGCAGATACCATGGCAGCATTGTAAGTGCATGTATCGGAATCAATAGGCATCATGCCGCTGGCGTCACCGACGCCAAGTACCTTTTTGCCGGTAAGAAGGAAATGAATCCATCCGGCCAGGGTTGTCAGGAAGGTGATATCCTTCACGTGTGCTTCATTATTCAGGACCGCCTGGTAAAGATGGCTGAGACTCCAGCGCTGGGGCATGTTAAAAGAAAAAATTTCTGTCAGTTTCTCCGCTGCCTCACCGGTAATGGTGTTGCGCCAGGTGCGGAAAGGAACCAGCAGTTTCATATCTTTATCAAAAGGAAGGTAGCCGTGCATCATGGCACTGATTCCAAGGCCGCCGATTTCATAAAGAATTGTATGATAACGTGCTTCAACATCTTTTTTCAGGTCTGCATAACTGCTTTGAAGACCTTCAATAATTGCTTTTTCACTGTAAGTCCAGATGCCGTCCGCGTAATCATTTTCCCATTCATGGCTGCCCGAAGCGAGAACCTGATGATCCCGCCCGATGAGAACACTTTTGATTCTTGTTGAACCGAATTCAATACCCAGGATAGCGGATCCTTCCCTGATCTGATCAATGCCCATAAGTAATTGTCCTCCTGAAAAATATACATTTCTATGTATA
>JAEEGL015699896.1_pt1 | contig 11206 bp, 9 predicted proteins | sample 9134231 | NCBI WGS metagenome assembly JAEEGL01 (sample SAMN16246548, study PRJNA631951) | gut metagenome | biome: gut microbiome; feature: rumen; material: fiber-attached | host: Bos | place: Iran: Karaj | collected 2018-10
GAATGGACCACAATGGCATCCCTGACCTCATAGGAAGGATCTTTTGACATTATGATATTTGTCCTGTTCTTAAGAGGTAATCCCTGCGGGAAAGTCTCAAGTGTCTTACGTCCGAGCACCACTACCCTGCCCGTGGTGAGTTCACGGAAATTCTTGTGATCCGCGGGTATCCTCACAAGGAGGTTTCCCTTACAGCCTATTGCCCAGTTCCTGTCAACCGCAACGATAATATTCATATTTTTCTCCTTAAATCCTCTCCTGCTCCAACCCCTAAACCGCAACCGGTATACTTATCTGTTCGCCGTATTTATATCCCTCTAACTTCACGTCATCCTTCGTAAATTTGTAGAAGTCTTTTACCTCGGGATTAAGCCAGAACTTCGGTGCCTCATATACGGGTCTTTCGATCAGTTCCTTAACAAGTTCCACGTGCCTGTCGTAGATATGCGCATCAGCTATCACATGGATAAATTCCCCGACATTCATGTCACAGACCTGAGCAAGCATATGCACAAGCACGGCATATTGGGCTACGTTCCAGTTGTTTGCCGTAAGCACATCCTGAGAACGCTGATTGAGTATCGCATTTAAGGTCAACCTGTCTTCACCCTTCTCCTGTGTAACATTGAAAGTCATGCTGTAAGCGCAGGGATAGAGCATCATCTCATGCAGATCCTGATGTACATAGATATTCGTCATGATCCGGCGGCTGAAAGGATTGTTCTTAAGATCATATATGACACGATCGACCTGATCCATCATGCCTTCCTTATACTGATGCTTTACACCCAGCTGATAACCGTAAGCCTTGCCTATAGTCCCGTTCTCGTCGGCCCACGCATCCCAGATATGCGAACTGAGTTCGCTGACCTTGTTCGATTTCTTCTGCCATATCCACAGCACTTCATCCACAGCGCTCTTTAGCGCGGTTTTCCTAAGTGTTATTATCGGGAATTCCTTACGAAGATCGTATCTGTTAACAACACCGAATTTCTTGATCGTATATGCGGACGTTCCGTCCTCCCATTTGGGCCTTACCTTTTCTCCTTCCGTGCTGCACCCGTTCTCCAGGATATCCCTGCACATATCAATAAAAACCTTGTCAGCATAACTCATTGTTTCCTGTTCTCCCTCCTGATCCTATTATGCCCTCTTTCATTTCACCGCTCTTAAGACCGCTCGTTTACCTGTCCCACTTGTCACACAGCGAATTGATCTGATCCGCAAATTTTGCAAGATCCTTGTTCGCGCCGCCCTCATTATGCTGTATAACGGTAAGCAGCCTCTGTCCTGCAGCAACAAGCCTCTCGAATACAGAGGACAGTGCACGTTTCTTCTTGGGTTCGATCCTTATGCCGTCTGTTTCCCTCACAAGCTCATCAGCCGCAAGATCATAGCAGGTTCCCGAATAGGGAGCATATGTATCAAACGAATATTCTTCCTTAAGATAATCCGCAAAAACATCACAGACCTGATCCTGTCCATGCACGATAAATACCTTGAGCGGATCATTCTTAAATCCACGCATCCATGCGGTAAGACCTGCCTTGTCGGCATGTCCCGACAGACCCACAAGCTGTATTATCTCTGCTCTTACTTCTACGGTTTCACCAAAAAGCTTCACTTCCTTTGCACCGTCGACTATGCTGCGTCCCAGGGTTCCGACTGCCTGATAACCGACAAACAATATCGAACATTCCGGCCGCCACAGATTATGTTTGAGATGATGACGCACACGTCCTGCCTCGCACATACCGGAAGCGGATAATATTACCTTTGGTCTGTCATCAAAATTTATGGCTTTTGATTCATCACTCGTTATCGACAGATTGAGTCCCTGGAACGTTATCGGATTGATACCCCTGTTCACAAGTTCCATTGCCTCTTCGTCGAAACAGTCATATATATTCTTATTGAACACTCCTGTAGCCTCGACGGCAAGCGGACTGTCCATATATACTTCGAAATCGTCATGGCCCGGGACCAAATGTTCTTCCTTTATCTGACGCAGGAAATAAAGCATCTCCTGTGTACGTCCTACAGCGAATGAAGGTATGACCACATTTCCGCCGCGGTCGAATGTTTTCTTCAGTATCTGCGAAAGTTCAGCCACATAATCAGGCTTGACCCTTCCGTGCAGCCTGTCTCCATACGTCGATTCTATAACAACATAATCGGCCTCTTCAACTGTCTCGGGATCCTTGATAAGCGGCTGGTGCAGATTACCAACATCTCCGGAAAATACTATCTTCCTGCTCACATCCCCTTCTGTCAGCCATACTTCTATAGCCGCCGAACCCAGCAGATGTCCCACGTCCGTAAACCTGATCTTAACACCGTCGGTCACATTGATCGTCTTTCCGTATTTACACGGCACAAGGCATTTGATCGCACCGTCCGCATCCTGCATATTATACAGCGGTACATATTCGTCTACATCCCTGCTCCTCTTAGCTTTCCGGTTATGCCATTCCGCTTCGAACATCTGTATATGAGCACTGTCTCGGAGCATTATGCTGCACAGGTCACAGGTCGCCTCCGTGGCAAATATCTGTCCCCTGAACCCGCGTGCATACAGTAACGGGAGCAATCCGGAATGGTCTATATGCGCATGTGTCAGAAACACATAGTCTACTTCGGCGGCATCTACGGGGATCTCCACATTCTCATAAATGTTCACCCCCTGCTCCATACCGTAATCGACAAGCATATTCTTCCCGCACGCTTCAATGAAATGGCAGCTGCCTGTCACCTCATGAGCCGCTCCTACAAAGGTTAACTTCATACTCCTGTTCCTCCTTATCTGTTTACCCGTCTGTGCCTTCCCCCGTCAGTCCCTGTCCCTGTCACGCAGGTATCTGACTATCTTCTTCCTCATGGTGAAAATAAAGATACACATAAGAATAACGGTTAATATTATGAACAGCACTACGATCACGATCATTGTGCCGTCATCGGTTTTTGAACTGTGTTCATCACTGTCGTTATTACCCCTTCCTCCAAGAAGAAAGGAAAAATCACCGATCTTCTCTCGTTCTTCGGCAGTCTGCGCCCTCAGTTCTTCGGCTTTCCGTCTGGCTTCTTTGTCCGCCTTGCGCTTACGTTCCTGCTCAAGGGCTTCCCTTGCTTCCCTCGCTTCTTCTTCCAGTGCATCCGCACGTTCCTTAAGAAGTGCGGCCATATCGATCTCTTCCGACAGGCTGTTGGTATACAGTTCATACGTATTATATACTCTCGCCGTTATCTTGCCCCTGTATCCCGTCGGCAGACTGAAAGTTCCTCTCATGCTGCTCTTACCGTCTTCCCACAGCATAAGATCCGCATAGTCCTCAGGTAATGCATCCTCGGGTTCTCCCAATACTAGTCCGTAGTACATAAGCCGTCCGTCGGATTCCGATGCTCTTACCTCGTATGTTATTTCTCCGGTTTCTATATCCGGATCCGATATCTTAAGAGAAACATTTTCAGGCGGTGTCACATCGGGTTCCATGCGCCCATACGGTTCTTCCACATAAACAGTCGGATAAACCTCGTCAAGCACCGTCTCCCTGCTCAGTCCGAAATACTCGGCAACTCCCTGCGCATCCAGTCTTCCCATACGTTCCCAGTCCTGCTGTGTCCCAAGGCGTTCATAATCGATATGATTATCCAGATAACCGTGTTCTATTATTATCACAGGCAGGCTCACCTCTCTGCCGTGCCTGATCACTCCGTAGTAATCGTTCCCGCCGTTTCCGATACGTACCTTTATGCCTTTGGAAGCAAGACCGTCGTCCACCCACTGCTGCATTATACATTCGGCCAGCCCTCTTCCCGTTGTGTAACAGTTCCCAAAAGCGGATGTAAATATCTCTCCGCCGTAAAACAGATGTGATTCCGAGGCATTGTAATGACAGCTGATCATAACATCGGCGCCTACACTGTTTGCAAAATCCACCCTGTCATCCAGGGCTATCTTACGGTCATCTTCTCTGGTAAGATACACTTCCACATTATTATATCTGAGCAGTTCCTGCTTCATCGACAAAGCTGTTATAAGGTTTACTTCCTTCTCCGGAAGATCATCCTTGTATTTCGCACCGTTCTCGGCATCATCAAGCCCTGCTCCGCCGTGTCCCGGGTCTATGACTACAACAACCTTATCAGCTGCATTTACTTTTACCGGCATAACAATGATCGATATTAGGAATAATAAAAATGTTAATGTCTTCTTCATGATGATATCTAAACATTTGATCCGCTTATATTATCTTATCATTTTATCGAACTATGTACAAGGATATGTCCCCTGTCGTGATCTTCAAAACTTCCGATAAAGAAACAAAAAGAATAAGAGCGGATGCCGATATACTTACGATCTGCATCCGCTCTCATTCAGTTTCTTCCGTTCCCAATGGACTGTACCTCTCACTTCCGTCCCTGATATTCAACCGGTGTCGCATAATTTATATGAATTTTTAAGTGCTCTTTACACTCGATCAATTATCCGACTCCCTATTCAATTGTATCGACCTCGGTTCGGTACCCGGACTGTAACCGTACATACCCTTCTTAATGTACTCTGCTTTACATCGCCTGTCCTGTTCTAATACCGTGTCCCTTAGACCCTAACCTTGATCCCGACACCCGTCTCATACGAGGAACTTATGATCAATGTTTTCTCTTATCTCTTGTTTATGAGATGATTATACAGCCGGTTTTGGAAATTGTCAACACTTTTTTGCAAATAAATTAAATATTTTTATACATTTCGCTGTCACTTGTCTGTATTATTAGTTTATATAGTTTATAATTATTAAATTGTTTATACATTTAGAACAAAAACAGCATTTCTTCCCGGATCATTTGAAATATGAATCTATGATCCCTCTTGCCTTATCCGGCTCGCTGCTCACCGATAAAACGGCGCAATTGCCTGATCTGTAGATAACAGCCGCATTAAGCTTCTCAAGTTCGGCCGGCACATAATCCGTGAATGATTCCTTCTGTTCATCGACTCTGGCCTTAAGTGCATTCTCTGCCGTTCCGGCATCCGCATCAGAAGCACATTTAAGTACCACTATCTCCTCGGCAGTTGCTCCCGTACTCTCATAAAATACCGCCTCGGCTATGTTGGCATCCCCGAAGTTATATATCATCTGGGCCGTGTCAAGATCTATGGATGACAGATCGTCCTCATATGTGATACCGTTCTTAAGTGCATCTGCAAGTTCCTGTGCGTTCACGTCCGCGGCCTTCTTACCGCAGCCTCCTATACACGCTGCAATGAGCACAGCCACTCCCAAAACCAAAAACCTCTTTTTCATAATAGATACTCCTCCCTTATCCTGCTTATTTTATTGATATCGCGCGGCTATTGTGTGACCACTACCGCATGCGACAGTAAATACTGTTTCCATATATCCATATACTGCGCCTTTAAATGTATGCCGTCGGCAGCCATCTCAGAAGGCAGGCTTCCGTCGGCTCCCGCAAGCGCTGACCCTACGTCCAGATAATATGCTTTCTGTTCAAGCGCAAATTGTTTAAGTGCTTCATTCCTGGCATTAACGTTAGGGTTGTTGTGGACTTTGTCGGACTGCGATTTGGCAGCAGTGACCGGCAGAAGTCCGTGTACGTATATGATCGCCCTGGGCTCGCTCTCCCTCAGTACCGCTATCAGTTCCGCGTACTTGTTTAAGAAAGCGTTTTCGTTACCGCCCATCTCGTTAAGTCCTACCTTGATGTATATCTTGGTGAAGGTATCATACGGGAGTGCATCTGTCAGCGGAACCTTACCGTTCTCGGTGTTTGCAACCTTCATCGAATCATACTTGAACAGCTGGAATCCCGTAGCGGCGTAGAAGGTTCCCGGCATACCCGAATACATTCCGAATCCCTGAAGTCTCGAATCACCGATAAAAAGGGCATCGTTAAAATAACTCTCATCCACTTCCGTAAAAGGCATCGGATAATTGACGTTCGGATCCACATAAACATGGATATCGGAAGCATTCACCAGTCCGGCATTCGTATCATCTCCGGCTTCTTCAACGGTATCTACACCCGATATCTCATCCGCGCCCGTGTCATCCGTAAGTGCATCATCCGTACCCGCACCATCTTCACCTGCGGCATCCGAGAGTTCATTTACCACCTGCAGTTTTGGATCATCCGCTTCCGCCGTCTCTTCTCCGGCATCTTCTTCCTGCTCTTTTGCGTCCGAAGCATATTGATCCTCCATGGCTACCCGTTCAAGTTCCTCCTGTGTCCTGGCATACACGTAACTTCCGTTCAAAACAGCCGTCAGGTCATGTGCGCTCTTTCCGGTATCCCACAGTGCTATCATAACTCCCGCCATGACGGCAAGAAAAACCGTGCACAAAATAACAAGAGCCACTGAAATGATACGTATCAGCCGCCTCTTGTCCTCAAGAGCCCGTTCTTCCTCACTCACTTGCCCCGGATCGGGAGAATATCCCGCATAATTGTCATAAAGATTATTGTTTTCCAACTCTTACCTGCTTTTCCGAAACTGTTATATTTTCAATAATAAACGTATTTTTCAACTTGTCAATCTGTAGAAATGATTATCCTCATTAAAATGCATGAAGTTATAAAACAGCAGTATATCCGCATCCTCATGCTCTTTAAGCAGCTCCTTTACCGGATCGGGATAATACCTTAAGTCAATGACCGTTATCCTGTCATAATCATATGTAAGGAACGGTATCATGCAATTTGCGTATGAATCCTTAAATATGATCAGTTCTCCTTTTCGCCCCTCAACTTCGTCTTCTGCAGACTCCACCGTTGACAGCCCTTCATTTCCGTGCATGAACATCGCGTACTTATCATATATGTCAAGCTTATCCGTATCATACAGGGAATCATATTCCCTGCCGCCTGTTTCGTAATGAGCAACGTCAATATCATAATATGTAAGTGTATCGGGCTTCACTCCGATCGACCCCCTGTATTTTGACTGATAGGTACCGTAAAATCCTTCGGTTTCCCTGCGTTTCTCCCCAAACTTCTCCGAATCCTTATCGACCGGGATGATTCCCATTTCATCGCACAGTTTCCGGTATCCCAGATACGCTCCGTCCGTAGTCCAGTGGTGATCCGTCCGGTAATATATATACTTATCCGCATTTTCAATAAGCGTTTCATACAGATCTATCGTATGGACATTTCCGTATGTGCTCAGTTCATCATACAGTTCTTCAATATATTCCCTCTGCGATATCCCCGGAAATCCGGCCGGTATATAATCCTTCTGGATCTCGTATGAATTGGGGACTATGCAGACGTAAATATCCCTGTCGGTCTGTTTTGCAAAATTCTCTATCGCGGCACTGTTCTTCTTAAGCTGCCTGTCTGTATTTATCAGTTTCTCAAACAGATGTCCGTCTTTCCCTTTTGCGATACCGTTATTTTCGTTCTTAAATGCCGCTTCGCAGCATACCGCCTTAAGCTTTATAAGCCCGTCCCTTAATGGAAGCTGTTCCTCCGTATAGAGTTCAAAGCTCTTCATGAAACTGCCGTCCATAAGAGAGGACAGAGTTACCGGAGGACGCTTGGCAAGATATCTGTTCTCGGTCACCGAAAATTCTCCGTCATCACCGAACAGATAACCGGCAAACATTGCGAACACCGTCAGTGTAAATATGATCGTAAAGATATTTTTTTTCACGGTTTGGTACATATCGATCACCATTACATGTCAGTCAGAACACATTCATTAGACAGCTAAAACCTGAAATACAAAAACGGGTTATATGAGGCATCGGCGAGAAAAGCAACGCTTAAGATAAGGATCCCCGTAAGCATCACAGCGGTCACACCCTTCCTCTTGCTTATCTTATCATACACTTTGTTCCCAAGCCCCGATGACAGGAGACACCCCAAAAGCATGATAACAAAATAGTTTCTTATATAGTAAACCTCACTGCCAGAAACTCCGCCCGTAAACAGCCTTCCCAGGTATACCGCAAGCTGTTTCAGATCGGTTATCGCAAACAGCATCCAGCCAAAGCCGATGGCAAGTAATGAATAAACATGCGCAAAGATCTTTCTTTTCTCAAGGAACCGGGCAAATCCGGCTCTTTCTATCATAAGAAGCACAAAGAAATACAGTCCCCACAGAATAAAATTCCAGTCCGCGCCATGCCAGAATCCCGTTACAAACCAGACAATGAACAGGTTAAAGATGACCCTTGCCTTACCCCTTCTGTTGCCGCCAAGCGGTATGTAGAGATAATCCCTGAACCAGCCGCTCAGTGTCATATGCCATCTTCTCCAGTATTCCGTTATGGAAGATGAGATGTAAGGCAGATCAAAATTCTTAGGGAACTCAAACCCCAGCATCTTGCCAAGGCCGATAGCCATCATGGAATAGCCGTTAAAATCAAAATATATCTGCAGGGTAAACGCGAGCATACCGAGCCACGCAAGGGGAGCCGAAATATTTTCATATCCGGTCTTCTCAAGCTCTCTCCAGAATTCACCCGCATTATTGGCTATAAGGACTTTCGAACCGAGCCCGAGCGTAAACGTGCAGAGCCCTTCCTCAATTGCCGAAGCACTTATCTTCCTTCCCTTAAGAGCTGTGGATACATCGCTGTATACTACTATCGGTCCCGCTATCAGCTGCGGGAACATGCACAGGTAGGTACCGAGGTTTATAACAGACCGCTCAACCTCAACCTTACCCCTGTACAGATCGATGACATAGGACATGATCTGAAACGTATAGAAGCTTATTCCCAGCGGCAGAGTTATGTTAACCTCTGCTATATTGCTCCCCGTAAATGCATTTATATTTTCTATGAAGAAATTTATATACTTGAAGAAGAAAAGCATTCCGATATCAAAGACAAGCGCACAGACAAGGACGATCCTGTCCGCCCTGCCCCTGAAACGGTGTATCAAAAGCCCCGCAAGATAATTCACAAGGATCGAGATAACGAGAAGGATAAGATATTTTGGTTCACCCCATCCGTAAAAGACCATGCTCCCGACAAGGAGCACAAAATTCTTTGCTCTCATCGGGACCAGGTAATATATCAGGAAAAATACCGGCATGAACCAGAACAGAAACAACAGACTACTGAAAATCATACTTCCCCTCAACTGTTATAAATATACAGCCACTACATAACAATGCAGTGGCTGAAAAATGATCACACTGATCTTAAGTTCAGATCAAAGGATACTTGGCCGTAAGCTCATCAACTATGGCGCGGGCTTTCTTAACACCATCCTGACCTTCCTTGACCACAAATGCTATGGCTTCGGCTATCCTGTCCATATCTTCCGTACCCATGCCCCTTGACGTAACGGCAGGTGTTCCGAGCCTGATACCGCTCGTAACGAAAGGCTTCTGAGGATCGTTCGGAACCGTATTCTTATTGGCTGTGATATGTGCCTCATCAAGCAGCTTCTCTATCTCCTTGCCCGTAAGCCCCTGAGGCCTTAAGTCAAGAAGCATAAGGTGGTTATCGGTACCGCCGGACACAATGCTTAAGCCTCTGTCAAGAAGACCCTTCGCAAGTGCCTGTGCATTATCAACTATATTCTTACCGTATTCCTTAAACTCGGGTGACAGTGCTTCCTTAAAACATACTGCCTTGGCAGCGATAACATGCATAAGAGGGCCGCCCTGTGTTCCCGGGAAGATAGCCTTGTTGAAATTAAACTTATCTGCCGCTTCCTGATTGCAGAGGATAAGACCTCCTCTGGGACCGCGCAGCGTCTTATGGGTGGTTGTGGTAACAACATCGGCATACGGTATAGGGCTCTCATGATATCCCGTTGCAACAAGTCCCGCGATATGAGCCATATCGACCATAAGATAAGCGCCGACCTCGTCACAGATCTCCCTGAACTTCTTAAAATCTATCTTCCTTGCATAAGCACTCGCACCCGCCAGTATCATCTTGGGCTTGCACTCAAGTGCTATCCTTCTTACTTCATCGTAGTCAATGAAACCGTCGTCATTAACACCGTAATGTACACAGTTAAAATACTTACCCGACATATTTACAGGTGAACCGTGTGACAGATGTCCGCCGTGATCTAAGTTCATACCCATAAAGGTATCGCCCGGCTCGAGCATCGCAAAGAACACTGCCATATTGGCCTGTGCTCCCGAATGTGGCTGAACGTTCGCATAATCGCATCCGAACAGCTTCTTGGCGCGCTCCCTTGCAAGATCCTCAACTATATCAACGCAGTCGCAGCCGCCGTAATACCTCTTGCCCGGATAACCTTCCGCATATTTATTTGTGAGCGGGCTTCCCATTGCAGCCATAACTGCCTTGCTTACCCAGTTCTCCGATGCAATGAGCTCTATATGGCTGTTCTGCCTCTCCTGCTCCTTGACAATGGCCTCGGCGATCTCGGGATCTACCGACCTTACTTCATCCAGTGAATACATGTATCTACCTCCGTTTTATGCCCGTCCGTGGCCTTATCTTGTTGGATTCTCCAAATCCTCGTATCATTATATAAGAACTTAATCCAAAACACAAGAAAACTTACCAAAATCCGACATCTTTATCTTAATCTGCTACTCTCGTACTTGGCCCTCAGTTTAAGGCAGTTTAGTATTTCCTTGTATTTCTCCTCAAGGGTCTCCCCCGTAAGCTCCATATCAAGCACAACCGCTATGTTGTCTATGTTATCTTCGGTTACAGTCTTCCAGCTGCCCGTAAGTATATCAAGCTTCTCCTCGGATGTCTGGGCATCAAGGAATGCATCCAGCACGTCCTTGTCATGGGGCTCTTCTGGCTTCTCTTCCGGTTCCGCTTCCGATCCTTCCGCAGTCTCTCCGCCGGCTTCTTCCGTTACTTCTTTTCCGGCTTCTTCCGCAGGCTCTTCTTCCCGTTCTTCTATGCTCTCTTCCGCAGACTCTTCTTCCGCCCCGGAGCGTTTATGCTGTCCCGTCACCAGTGCAAACCTGAATTTCTGTTTCACATCCGGATATTTTTCATGATCCACCTCGCTTAAAAACATCTCAAGAGGTCTCGCATATACGTCGGCACCTTCAAACAACGGTCTGTATATGACCAGTCTCTCTCCCGTTTCCGAGTGTTTTGCGACTTCGACTATCTGATAATAGCTTCCCTTAAAATGTTTATATACCTGCAGCGGTTTAGGTTCGTTTCTCATTCTTCCTCCCATTCTTACGATGCATACTTTATAATAAGCATCTCAACGGCGA
>JAEEGL016404360.1_pt1 | contig 11206 bp, 11 predicted proteins | sample 9134231 | NCBI WGS metagenome assembly JAEEGL01 (sample SAMN16246548, study PRJNA631951) | gut metagenome | biome: gut microbiome; feature: rumen; material: fiber-attached | host: Bos | place: Iran: Karaj | collected 2018-10
AGGCCTTTCCCAGCCGACGGGTCTTTTGCTGAAAAACAGCACTTTTACCCGTCAGACCTTTCCCAGCCGACGGGTCTTTTGCTCGAAAAACAGCACTTTTACCCGTCAGATCTTTCCCTGCCGACGGGTCTTTTGCTGAAAAACAGCACTTTTACCCGTAGCTATGCTGCGATACAATGTATGATATAAGCTTCTTGACCACATGCTAACACTTCACTTTGAACAAGGTCGTACTCTAAGAGCTTTTGTGAAGAGTATGGCATTATCAATAGCAAGGTACTAATGATTCATGATTAAATTGGTACTTTTCAATGTCTTTCGAGGGCAATCGTACACCCGCCGCAAAAAAAAACAAAAATCCCACCGCGGGCGGTGGGCCTTATTTAAGGTAGCCGGCGTCTTTGAGGAGGGTCCTCATGTAGTCCGTGTAGAGCAGGAGGGCGTCCTGGGCCGGGCCTTTGCGGTCCTCTTCCTGGGACATGACGCTGCCGATCTTGACGGCTCCGGCGATAACGTTTTTGCCGGTGGGAATGCTTCTGGCCATGGATTCAAAAGCACCTGCGGGTGTCATGGCCACCGACAGTACCACTTTCTTTTCTTTGCTGAAAAAGCCTTTGTCTCTGGAATAAACTATCACCAGGTGTTTCTGGGTCGCGGGCAGCATTACGTACAGCCCGACGCTCATGTCTGTGGGGCTGCCGAGAACGAAGTCGTTGTACCGTTCTTTGTCCCAGTGCTCCTCCATGAATTCGAACAGTTCTTCTGGTGTGAAGGATCTGTTGGTCGCTATTACTTCTCTTCCTATCATTATGGTTCACCGCCTTTTTTGCTCATAATACAGGTTTGTTCCTGATTTGATTATAATACGGGCGGTTGTTCTTTACAACTAAAATGTGGCGACAGTTTTTTGCAGGAACAACAATCGTATGTTGACTATACAAAAAACTGGATTTAAAATATATTCAGATAGATCTTACTAACAGACGCTTTCGCGAAGACAGAAAAGAGGTAGATAACATGGCACTGTTCGGAAAGAATAAAGAAGCAGAAAAACTTGCTAAGGAAGCTGAGGCAAAGGCCGCTGAAGTCAAGGCTGCAGCTGCTGAGAGAATCGCTAATTTAGAGGCAAAGGCCGCTGAGATAAAGGCTAAGGCAGACGCTGAGGCGAAGATCGCTGAGATCAAGGCAAAATATGCCGAGGAGAAGGCAGAGGTCGAGGCTAAGGTTTCCAAGATGGCTCAGGTGGCTGAGGCAAAGGCCGCCGAAGCCAAGGAAGCTGTTGAGGCAAAGGCTGCTGAGGTAAAAGAAGCTGTTGAAGAGAAGGCCGAAGAGGCTAAGGAGGCCGTTGAGAAAAAGGCCGTAGAGACCAAGAAGGCTGTTGAGGAGAAGGCCGGCGAGGCTAAAAAGGCCGTTGAGGCTAAGGCTGCCGAGGTCAAGAAGGCTGATAAGGCTGAGTCCAAGTACACCCTGAAGATCGACGGAATCTGGGGCGAGAAGACTACCAGAACCACCCAGCACATCCTGGGCGTCAAGGAAGATGGCATCCTGGGTCCTGAGACCACCAAGGCCATCCAAAAAAAGGTCGGCGCCACGGCTGATGGCGACTGGGGTCCTCTGACAACCAAGGCAATGCAAAAGTTCCTCGGTGTCAAGGAGGATGGCATCAAGGGCCCCGAGACTGTGAAGGCTTGGCAGACCTGGTGCAACAAAAAACTGTAATTTGTAGATTGATATTTAAAGGCAAACCCGCGTCTGATGGCGCGGGTTTTGTTGTGTGCTGGGGGGTGCGGTTGGCTGGTGGCGAGGTTGAGCAGCTGGCGGAATCTGCTGTGGCGGGCGTTACTGCCCCCGGGCGGGGGCTGGCCGATTGGGCAGTAAAGTTTTTTGGGGCTACTGCCCGGAGGCGGGGGTTGCCCTTCCAGGCAGTAACATCACGCAAAAAACTTACTGCCTGAAGGTCCGGGCTACCCTGCCGGGCAGTAATTACGCGGGGCTTTACTGCCTACACGCAAGGGTTATCCTTCGGGGCAGTAATACTTTTGCATTAAAAAAACTGCCTGCGGAGGGGGGCCCTCCGTCCAGGCAGTAAGGTTTTTGGGGGTTACTGCCCCAAGCGGGAGGCTGGCCCCGCAGGCAGTAATTCATATTAAACAATCAAGCACGCACTCACAGCATGCCCACGCCTTTCGCCGCAGTTTACATATCGATGTATTTGCTCAGCCAGTTTATCAGATCTTCATCGCTCTTGATGGAGTACAGGTCAGGATTGAGGCTTGCGTAGATGGCGCCTTCCTTGAAAATTGTTATGGCCGACTGAGTGACTTTGTCGTAATCGATATTTGAATCGTGAAGGGAACTGTCATATCCTGAAACCATATCGTTGGTATAGAAGTGAGGTATACCTTTCTCAGTGAGGATCGCATCTGCCCTCTCGGCGGTCTGGTACTCCCTGCCATCGCAGTCCTTGGTGAAGACTATGAGGATGAAAGTTCTTTGATCTGCCAGGATCTTATTCAGGACTTCGGTCCTTGCCTTTATGGCTTTGGCTGCCTTTGCTTCCGTCTTTTCATATTCTTTCGTCCAAAGCTCTGTCGCTGCATAGCCCTCGCCGTCATAGTAGTAGTAACCTTTCTCCACTGCTTCGTCCATGTCCTCACCGATGAGACTGAACTCATCCATTATGGCGTTGGGATCGTTATCCGTGAAGGTTTTCGTCTCTTCAGTCAGCGGGTCCAGAGCCACGTGCTCGGTGTCCGGTCTTTCCAGAACCGTCACTTCGCAGGAGTCCATAATGCTGGCATCCTCATTCTGTACTGTGATGGTGGCGGTTCCCGGGCTTATGCCTACTACCGTTCCGGTGAAGTCAGCCTTTGCAACGGACTCGTTGCTGCTTTCCCAGTAGAGGTCTGTATAGGGCAGATCGAAGGGCACCTCTATGGCTGTGAGTTTAAAGGTTGTGTCCTCTTCAAGTTCAATACTATGGCCGCTTAATACGAGATTGGTCAGTTTGATGTTGGGATCGATCTTGTACTTGGTTTTTGTCAGCTTGCTGAAGTCGATATCGTGGTAGGGCACGCTGTCGAAGTCGTAGGTCACCTGACCGTTTTCTTCTTTTTTGACCTGGACGTTGTGCTCGCCCTGATAGAACCAGTAGCCTCCTACGTTATATATCTTGTCCGGATCCCAGCCCAGGGATATGAGGAAGTTCTTGGTCATGCCGGCGTATCCGCCGCCTCCGCACATGAGGAAGATCACCTTGTCCTTGGGGAACAGCTCCTCCATGATAGCTATGGATTCCTCGTATTTCGGCACGAATTCATAGTTATCGTTATAGTAGAACAGGGTGTCTCCTGAATAGGTCTCTCCCACTGCCGAGGGCAGTCCGTTTACAGGCATGATGTAAGGCAGAGGAACTACTTCGAAGCCCTCCACATAGCCCGAGAGGAAGCGGTCTCCGCCGATGTTCTCGTACTGAGCCGGGTCCTCCAGCATTCTCATGTCTCTGTAGACTGCATCTTCTCTTCCCAGATACTGGTCGATGGTAGCCTCATTGATGTTCTTGTCTATGCCGAGTTCGCCTCTGGCTCCACTTGTGATCTCGGGTTTCGGCAGCTCCTTGACCGCATTCCCGCCACCGCAGCCTGTAAGGGCCGGAACCATGGCAAATACCAGCATCAGGCATAAAATGACAATGCCTGCAGACAGTGTTTTTCTTTTCATGATAATCTCTCCTCCTTTTTATGGCCGTCAGACCTTATTTCTTCCCAAACAGAAGACCGAAGTTTCCGCCGCTGTCGTCGTTGGAGTTGGTCCTTGCAAAGGCCATGGCGACTACGAAAACCAGATCCAGATTCTTTTCGCGGGTGGTGATCCTGTAGAAGCCTCTTACCGGCACTATGTTACTCATTCTGCCGCCTGCTTCCTCGTCCTCTTCATGGACATCCTTGCCCGTGGCTTCCAGGACGGCCAGTTCTTCGCCGTTTCTGTAAGCCTTGTAGGTCGGAGTGAGGATCTTGCCCTTGGTGAAGCTGGAATCGATGGTCACGCCGTTTTTCTTCAGGTGCTTCCAGATATCCTCGCCGTCCAGCTTGATGGTTGAACGATTGTCGATGAGGATGGAGTTGAACTCCGTATCGACCTCATGGCCTACCTTGTGTTGGGTCGTCTTGTTGTTCATGTGGTCGATGAAATCCATCTCGATGGCTCCGATGGGGTTGAACTTCGTCACCACCGCTTCATAAAGGGTGTTGCGGCTTGCATCCTCTATCTGATGTCCGATCTTCATTGTGCCAAGGTCGGACAGGAAATACAGTTTTCTCTCCTCGCCTTTCTCTGAAGGTGCATAAGGTGATACGTAGTCTTCATTTTTCTTAAAAAGTCCGTCAAAAAGTCCCATATTTTCCTCCTCTTAATTGTTTTTATCGTGTTGATCTTTGTCAATTATTTTATCACACTTTGCCGAGTTAAACAAGAAAAATGGCATCTCCATAGGCGCAGCGCGTCCCCGCCCCTGATATGCAAAAAATTTTTACGCCCGCCCACATCATATTTTTGCCTTTTGTCAAAATATTTTTACAGTACGTTTATGAAAACCCTTGATTTCCAAGGCTTCCGGCGATTCCCCACGGTTGGCCTGTTTTTTGCTCTTGATATGGATGACCTGCCTAAAGCAGGCAAAGGATATTATCAGCAAGAAAGAACAGGTAGGTGATTTTATGGATAAGCTTAATAAACCCTTCGTGCTGGATGGGTGCATCTGGCCGGAAGACGGAAGATTCACCGGCATGAGCGAGGATTACAAGTACTCCCAGGGAGACGCCTGGTTCCTCACTCTCGACGGCGACAGTTTCAGGACCGGTGTTGAGTCGCTGGGAAACGTTGCTCTCTTAAGCGATGATCCTAAGGAGAACTTCAGGATCGCCCGCTCCTATGATGACCTCATGAAAAACAAAGCGGACGGAGTAAAGTCCATGATCCTTTACTTCCAGGATCCCGCTCCCATCGAAAACAAGGTCCACCTGGCCCGCGCCTTTTATGAGATGGGCGTCCGAGTAGTGCAGATGTCCTACAACAAAGGCAGCTACCTGGGCGCAGGCTGCGTAGAGCCCGTCGATTACGGCCTCTCCATTTTCGGTCGTCAGGCCGTCAAGGCATTCAATGACATGGGCATGCTCATCGACCTTTCCCACTGCGGACCCAAGATCACGGAAGACGTGCTGAAGATCACGGAGAAGCCCGTGACCATCTGCCACGCCTGCTGCAAAGTCCTGGCAGACAATCCCCGTAACAAGACCGACGATCAGCTGAGAGCCATCCGCGACATCAACGGAATGGTGGGAATCACACCCTGGGCTCCCATCTGCTGGAAGCGTAAGGAGAACGTTCCTCCCACCATAGAGGACTATCTGGACCACGTCTGCCACGCAGCTGAACTCATAGGTATCGACCATGTGGGCTTCGCCTCTGACAACAATCTGGATCATAAACAGGATCAGGCCGGCATCGTCTCCCAGAGCAGCCTCTACGACAAGGTAGTAGGCGGCTACAACTCAAGGGTCGGAACCAACCCCAATGAGCGCCACGCCCTGGGCTTCACCGGAGCTCTGGATGTCCAGAATCTGGTGGACGGCATGAGAAAACGCGGTTTCTTCGATGACGAGATCAAGATGTTCTTGGGCGGAAGCTTCCTGCGCGTCCTCAAAGAAGTATGGAAATAGTTTTTACTGATTGCCCCAAAGACACCAAGTCCTTTGGGGCATTTTCTTTTGCAAAAAATTTTCTGCCCATAGAGTAAAACTGATATCCGTCCTGTCAGTATAGAAAAACTCAATAATGGGGCGTATTTTTGTATGATATAATTAATAAAACAAATATTAAATGTAAATCACATCGATATTAACAAATTATGTTAGACAAATACGTAGAACAGATCGTCAGAATTTACAACCAGATAGATACCCTGATCATAACCGATGACAAAGGGATCATTGAGTACTACATCACCTACCGGCCCGATGTGAATACCAATGTGCCCCAGGACCTAATCGGCAAGCATGTGCTCAACGCCTGGGGTTACGATATCGATGAGGAAAGCAGCACCATCATGAGGGTCCTCAGGACCGGGGAGCCCGTTCTCAACGAGTATCAGGAGTTCCACTATGGCGACGTCCTCATGCCCAGCGTCAACACCACCATGCCCATCCGCGAAAACGGCAAGCTGGTGGGTACCGCCACCATGGTGAGATACCTTTTGGAGCCCTTCGCCAGGAGCGAGATCTCCGTCGACATGCTGGAGCGCAGCGTATACTCCACGTCCTACACCATCGACGATATCCAGGGCTGCTCCGACAGCATTCGCAATCTCAAGGAAAAGATCCGCATGATCGCCGGCACTGATTCCTCCGTAATGATCTACGGCGAGACCGGCGTGGGCAAAGAACTGGTAGCCCAGTCTCTCCACGGCCTCAGCAACAGGCGGGACAAGAAATTCGTCTCCCAGAACTGCGCGGCCATACCGGAGAATCTGCTGGAAAGTATTTTGTTCGGGACCGTCAAAGGCTCCTATACCGGAGCTGAGAACCGCCCGGGTCTCTTCGAGATAGCCAGGGGCGGCACCTTGTTCCTGGACGAAGTCAATTCTATGGCTCCGGGCATGCAGGCCAAGATACTCAAAGCCATCGAGGCCAAGGAAGTCACGCGAGTCGGCGGGTCCGAGCCCATCCCGACGGACGTGAGGATCCTTTCCGCCACCAATGAGCCGCCCATGGACTTGATCGACAGTGGCAAACTCAGGAGAGATCTCTTCTACAGACTTTCCGTGGTGGAGATAAACATCGAGCCTCTGCGCCGCCGGCCCGAGGACATCGACTACATGACCAATTTCTATATCAATCAGTTCAACATCAAGATGAACCGCGCCATCACAGGAATCGACGAAAGGGTCCACACCCTCTTCCATAACTATGACTGGCCGGGGAACGTTCGTGAACTTAAGAACGTCCTGGAAGGAGCCTTCAACATAGCAACTTCCCGCACGATCAAAATGGACTACCTGCCCAGTTATCTGATCCGGAACAGTCTGGAAGCCGCCAGCTTCACGAAGCCGGAGGGCCTTCCGGGAGCTGCGCCGTACCTGCCTTTCGATCTGGAAGAGGCCGTGAATTCCTACGAAAAGATGCTCATCACTGAGGCCCTCTCCTCTTCAAGGACTCCGGCCGAGGCGGCCAAGAAGCTGGGTATCTCAAGGCAGCGCTTAAACTACAAGATGAACCGCTATGGTCTGAAATAGGGCGCGGTAAATGATCCAAAAAACTACAAGACCCCGGGAGCCTGACGCTTTCCGGGGTCTTTTCTTCTCACTTCTTATATTTCGGCCACAGATCGCCTAACTGCGATACTTAAGTTCAAACGCCTCATCCCACCAAAAGAGCCTTGATGAAGCCCAAAGCTCCTCCTATTACACACACAACTCCTGCGATTATGGCCATGATGGATAAGCCCTTGCCCGGCAGAACTATGGCTTCCGGTGCCTCAGGGTTATAGCGGATGGCTATCTCCTTACCTACCTCGAAATCGTCCTGATACTGACCTAAGTCGGACACGTAGGTCTTGCCGTCGACCTGGAACTCTACCATGACTTCCCAGGTGTCAGTATCTTCACTGTCCACCGCCTCATGAATGAGCTCCATGGACTGGATCGTGCCTGTGGTTTCAGGCCAGTTGTTGTCTTGTCTGATGCCGATGATACCAAATACTATAAAAGCGATTCCTGCTAATACAAACAAAACCATGACAAGCAGCTTTGTTATACCTGATAATTGTCTCATACATGATCCTCCTTTGTTCTATGTCAGTTATTTTAACATATTACATATTTTTAAACAAGAAAAATGAAGTTATTATAATCAAAGGCGCCGACAGTTTTTTGCAAAAAATAGTATCTTTAGGGCGTTTTCTCATATATAATGGAAATGCAGCGAAGTAATTTCGAGAAAAGGAGAAATGATATGAGCTTTAATTATGCAGAAGCTTATCTTTCCGGTGTGGTGAATATGGCTTCCTTTAATATGGAGCCGTCTCACATGGAAGTGATCTGTACCGAGAAAGAGAATATGATAGAAAAGCTGGTGAGAGATTACAAGGTGCCGCGTGACAAGATAGAGTTGACCGAAGTCGAGCTGCGGTTTGAAGAATTTATGAGAGAACTCCTCCGGATAGACGACAAGGCTCTCAGGGAAATAACCTATCTGATCACAAAGACCGCCGGAGAGCCGCTCAAAATGTATGAGCTGACGGAGAGATCTCATAACTTCATTACCGATCATCACACCTTGCTGCCTTTTTTCTTTGTTGAATACATGTTTTTCGTAGAATTTGAAAAGATGATGATTTGTTTCATCACAGGAAACTTTGAATGATAAAAGAAACCCCTTAGGTTCATCACTCCTAAGGGGTTTGATTTTCGTTATTCGTTTTTACTATTTTTATTGCTTTATTATTCGTTTTAGAAAGGAGGTTTGTCTTCGGGATTCATCACTTCCCTTTGACAATATCAATATACCTCCCTTTTGTGATGGTTTCTTGAAGGTTATCGTACTGTTTTTTGTAGATTATGTCGGGGTTTCATATGCAAATGATATTTTCCCTTTATTCTTCCATGTCCAGATCTTCGAAGCTGTAGACCTGGTTGTACAGGGCTTTATCTTTCTTGTAGTAGAAGGCCCATTCCTTATCGCCGTAGCAGAAGTGCCACCATTCGCCGTCGTAAGGTGCAAATCCTTCTGCCATCATGGCTTCTCTCAGGATCCTGCGGTTCGTTCTGGCCTCTTCTGAGATGTCGTCTCTGTCATAATAGATCAGGTCCGTGGACAGATCGTCGAGCGCGGTGCCGAAATCTATGGTGTCTCCCTTGGACTCATCGTAGATGGCAACGTCTACGGCTCCGCCCGTGGGATGGCCTGCGACTGTGGGAATGGCGATCCTCTCGTGGATCCTCTCGTAAAGCTCCAGTTCATCGTCAAACTGGTCCTTGAATTCCTCCAGGATCTGCTCAAAGATGCCCTGCTGGACCTTCATCTCTCTGAAAGCGTAGCCTACCCAGAGTTTATAGTTGGGATCTATCTCTTTAAGGCGTTTACCTACGTTTACAAGCTTCTCGAAGACGGTCTTTCTCACAGCCAGTGACGGGCATCCGCCGGTCATCGGCATGCCTTCCGCGTATTTGCCGAAGATGTATTCACCCTGAGCGGGTATAAAAACGAACTTCTCCTTATCGGTCTCAGGATCAACTCCGTTGACTGTAAGAAGGTCTGCATATTTCACGAAATTATTTGTTGCCATAAAAGTCCTCCTTGGTGTGCCTATACGAATGGGCTATAATTACTTTGTACATTCAATATATTTGATTATACCACGAAAAAATATTTTGCATTATACTTTAGTTGAAATAATTGCAAAGATATTTCAGGCGCAGATAAGTGTTGATGTCCCTGACCGGCATAAATTTATAAATAATCTACAGCCTCGGCCTTTGTCGCCGGGGTTTCCTTTTGCATTAAGCTTCATACAGGTGTATAATAGAAACACTGAAGTGCAATATAAAAGGAGAGGAACCATGAGACAGCTGAAGAAGATTTTTTGCATATTGATGACGATGGCATTTGTCTTTGCCTTGGCTTGTCCCGCATCCACAGCGGATGCAGCCACCAAGAGCATCAAAGAAGGCAAATGGGTGCAAGTTTCGTCACGATCCAACTATTACAAGGTAGTAGTAAAGGGCGAGGGTTATATAACTCTTTACGCAAAAAACGATAAAAAAGGAACTGCATATTTTGATTTACTGAACAGTAAGAAGAAATTCTTTTCGGATCCGTGTACGGTCTACAGCACCAACGGCAAGACTGACAGCATCAAAGTACCGGTATCCAAAGGCACCTACTACATCAGGCTCAATGATACGTTTTTCGGAGGAAAGGCTTATGTAAAGTATACCTTCACCTCCATAAAACAGCCGGAGAATTACTGCATCGATAATGCGATCGTCCTCAAGTCGGGAAAATACAAGAAGATCTACCAGTCGCCGGATTACAGCTATGACCGGTACTTTAAGATCAAGCTGAATACTGCTAAAAAGATCACCGTTACATCATTGAGCGAAGCAGAGATCTATGATGATGAAGGGGACACGGTCAGTACCACAGATGATTTTGACAACTACAACAGAAGAATATACAAGACCAAAAAACTCAAAGCGGGAACCTATTACATAAGGGTGCATTACGGATATTATGATGAAACCGGCATCTACAAAGTAAAATGGCAGTAAAGGAGGCGGAGAAAATGAAAAATATGAAGAAGATTTTTTGCATGATCATGACCATAGCCTTTGTCCTCACCTTTGCCTGCCCGGTTTCAGCTGAAGATGCTGATACTGAGACCCTTACCGAAGGTGAATGGATGAATGTACATTCATCGGATGCTTATTACAGAGTTGTGGTAGACTGCGAGGGATATATCACTCTGACTTCCAAGACTGAAAGCGAAGATAACGTTCCGTATTATGAGATCCTCAACAGCAAGAAAAAACCATTCTCCGTATTCAGTTCTGTCGATGGCGGAATTTATGACACCGAAACTATCGATGTGGCTGTTTCTAAGGGAACTTACTACATCCATTATTTTGGATATGATGACGATGAAACGGCTTGCGTCAAGTATAATTTCACTCCCATAAAGCAGAAGAAGAATTATTGCAAAGCTAAGGCTCTCACCCTCAAAGCCGGTACCAAGTCAACGATCTATCAGACACCGAGACGTGGTTTTAACAGATATTTCAAGATCAAGCTGGCCAGCAAAAAAAGGATCACTGTGTATTCAGAAAGCTATATAGACCTCTTTGATTCTGATATGAAATATATCGAAACCTCCACGTCTTTCGCGGACGACAGCGATCTTATAAAAGCCAGGACACCAAAAAAGCTTCCGAAAGGCACTTACTATATAGTAGTTGCAGTTCACGACCCCTTTACATCCTCGATCGATACGATCAAGTGGCAGTGATGGATCCTTTCGGGACATACCCTTGAAGCATATAAAACCCTGAAAATACGAGAGCCTCGTGTTTTCAGGGTTTTTTGCATAATGTGTATCAGATTTGGGATGATCCTTCTTCAGTCTAAAATATTTCCGTCGCGGGAAATCGTTACCA
>JAEEGL016563334.1_pt1 | contig 11206 bp, 8 predicted proteins | sample 9134231 | NCBI WGS metagenome assembly JAEEGL01 (sample SAMN16246548, study PRJNA631951) | gut metagenome | biome: gut microbiome; feature: rumen; material: fiber-attached | host: Bos | place: Iran: Karaj | collected 2018-10
ATCCCGCGCATCACCATCGATCCTGAGCTTCACCCCGGCGCTCTGATAGTTCTTTTCCAACCTGGGAAGAATATACTCCGACACAATATGCGCCTTCTCAGCTCTCGTGTATCCCGGAACCTCGATCACATTAAATCTATCCCTAACGGCAGGCGGCACATTGCCCCAGTCATTGGCCGTCGCAATAAAAATCGCGGAATCAAATCTCACAGGTACCCCAATGAAGCTGTCTGTAAAGTTCCTCGTAAGAAGATCCAGCAGTGCATTGGCAACCCCGCCCTTAACCTTGTCTATCTCATCCAGCAGGAAAACCGCCCTGAGGCTCCCGGCACGCTTTACACCATCCATAATGATCCCCGGTCTGCTGCTGAGATAGGACGACGGAAATCCTCTGATCTCCTTGACATCGTCAATGCCGTTCAGAGATATCCTCACATAAGCGCAACCGAGTGCCGCAGCAATGCTCTCAGCTATGGAAGTCTTCCCAACGCCCATTCCTCCGCACAGCGCGATATTGGAATTCAGTGCGTTTCCGGACATGGAGATTGAGTGATAGAAAAGAGCTATCTCCCGTATGACACTCTCCATACCGAAGAGATCGCTGTGAAGTCTGTCCATGAACTTTTCCGGATCAAAGTGATCAAGGAACCCGCCTCTGTCATTTCTGCAGCAGAGAAGATACTCCAGTTTCTGAGCTGCTTTCTCCGCTTCTTCTCTGTCATCCGACGAAGAAGCGCTTCTGACATAATTTACCTCTTCCATCAGACGCTCTATCTCTGTTCCGAGCTCAGGAGCGTACTCATCTCTATGTCTGTTGTAGATCATCCCCGGAGTGGCGTCGATGGTACTGCCAAGCACCTCACGAACCATCTCGGGCGTTACCACAGTCTTAACATCCATGTCTTTGTCAGTAATGATGTGCCTTATGATGTTCTTGATCCCTCTCTTAAGGTCCCTGACTCCCCCGTCCTCACAGTACTCTGTCGCAATGATCCTGAGCGCCTCATCGGGAAAAGAAATATCGCCCTCACCAAGACTGTAGTTCTTATACATCTCAGGAAGAACATAGTTCCTGGCTATGACAAGCTTGTCTTCCATATTGTAGCCGTCAACACGGATAACAGCGTCAAATCTGTCAAGCAGAGGCTGCGGAAGCACCTCAATGCTGTTTGCGGTAGCCACAAAGATGGTATTGGCGGTGGATATCGGACATCCGACGAACTTGTCCTCATGTACTCCAAGAAGAGTCCTGTAGAGAGCGTTCAGCGGATTTCCCTCCTTGGAACTTGTGTTGACCTTGTCCAGCTCGTCAAAAAGAATAAGCATATCATCGGTGCCATTACCGGATATAGCCTTGAATATCCTTCCTGCATCCGCGCCATCATAGTCCGGGGCAAGTCCCTCAAGCTCCAGCGGGCAGGACATTCCGTTCATGGGAATGCTCTCATAGGGGCGGTCCAGTATCTGAGCCAGATATTCCATAATTGAAGTCTTGCCGACACCGTGGCCACCCCAAAGAAGAAAGCTTGCACCTCTTCTGTTAGCCCTCTCATTGGATATGAGGATGTCAACGATGATCTTCTTGACGCGTTCCATCTTGTAGAACTTTTTATTCAGTGCCTGTATCAGTTCTTCCTTAACAAGGGGTTTTCTGTCCCTGCGGGTGCCTGATATTCTCGAAAGATAGGCAAGTCTCTGTTCTGTCTTGTGCTTTGATGCGTTGGTATCACTGAACATTGCCTCGATGGCCCTCTGGGTCTCCACCGGATAGTTCTCCTTGCACATCGCATACTTGAGCTGCTGCTCCATCAAACTGCCAAAGACTATGTCCGAAGATGCGTTATATCTTTTATATCTTGGGCCTCTGATCTGGCTGGTTATCACATTCTGCTTACCGCTCTTGTTCTCAAGAAGCTTGTAGAAAGTCCTGATCGCAGCTGCCCTGCCGAACACGCTCTCAATCTCCGCAAACATCCACTTCTCATCCCTTCGTATGATGGTTGCTGCAGGAAACACTTTTCCATCCAGCGCGCTTATGGCAATGATGCTGAGCTCGTCGCCAACGCGGATGTTCCCGTTCTCAATGATGGAACTGCTGAACACGGTCTCCTTTGTCGGCATAACAGGGATCAGCGTCCCGCTGCAGTCAAAAGAGATCGTTCCTTTGCCTTTACCGTGTCCAACGTATACACCATCAAACTCCACTATCATGTCCTTAAGTTCGTCAGGACCTTCCGTCTCATATACATTTCCGCACTTTACAGCAAAGGGCCTTGCCATGGAAGACTGCGTAAGACCTATATTAAAGCTGGTCTTGAGGTGTTCCCTGGCGTTTTCTATTGTAAGAGTCTTTTTGTTCATCTCAGTCATCCTCCAGCTCTATCTCAAACATATCCAGCGATTCATCAATCTGGTCCTTTTCCTGATCTGTCAGTTTATCGCCTATCTTTCTGCGCTTTATCTCCTCATCAATATCGCGGAGCAGCATCTGCGCGAAGGGGTCAGGCCCCGGCCTTCCGGCTTTTCCCGGCTCTTCGCCCTTCATGTGGGAAAAGAACTGTCTCCTGGGTTCAGGCTCCTGTACAAGGCAGGCTAAGCAGTCCTCTATATATCCTCTGAAGAATTTCTTTTGGAAACTGCGGATAAATCCGTCGGAGAGCGTCTCCAGATGGCGATAGTTCGTGATCGCTATGTCGCAGACCTTTCTGAGCCACTTGAGGAATTCTTCTTCGTTAAGCTCGCCATCCACATGATATCTTCCATCAAGACTGATATCTCCACTGTGAATGTCAAGCTTGAAGAAGGCCTCCCAAGCTTCATAATTGAGTCTCGCCATCAGTATGCCCACTACGGCCACCATGTTGTATGGAACATCAAAAGGATAGGTTATGTGAACGTCAATGTTCTTACCTGCCACCTTAAGTTCTGCACAGGCGTTGCCCACAGGGTCGCTGACTTCAAACCCTGCGGTCAGCGGCTCTGAATCGTCAGTCATGCAGGAGATACCGATATTCTCCAGGACTTTAATAACCCTTCCGAGAGTTTCGCTCTCGGAAGGTGTAACTTCATCCGTCAGTCTGTGCAGCGCCTGCACAGCTGACTCCTCTGTTTTAGCTCTTACTGCTCTTCTCTTCTTAGCCATATCATCACCCCATTTCATCATCTGCTCATTCAAAGATATGCTTAGCTTCTTCGTCCATCGTGTCGATGATCATGACCTTGCGGTTCTGTGCTGCCAGGTCCTCTATCTGATGCCCGCTTTCATCAAGGTCATCGATGTGCCAGTAGTCCTCATAGCCAAGCCCCACCGGTATGAGTCTGTCTTCATCTATACCCATGTCTATGAGAACATCTGCCACTGCCTTTGCCCTGCGCTCAGATAAGTCCTTGCAGAACTCTGTATCATCGCGCCCGGTGGCAGTGGTGCCTACGATGTAGATACTGTTATCGGGATACTCCCGAAGGAGCTCCGCCACATCCGCAATGCAGTCTCTGGCCTTCTCTTTGTCAAGGAAGATGTCCTTGTCGCCCACAAAGCTCACTCTCGATCTGTCAAGAGTTCCGTCAGGACCGGCGATATCGCTGTCAGTTCCGTCTCCACCGATCTTAATTACCGGTTTCTCAGCCTTATAGCTGCCCTCTACCCTGATATTTTCGCCCTCCGTCTCGATCACGGAAACCTCAGGAAGGCCCTCATAGGGAACGCAGGATGCAAAATCATTTGTAAAGGTAACGGACTCTGCTCCGCCTGCTTCAAGTACCGCTCTCCAGATGTTCATAAGCCTGTCCTTCTCGTCTGCATTAAGCGGTGTCTGGGGCATCGCAGCTTCGCCGCAGAAGGCCCATACCACATCGACTCCGGTCAGATCACAAAGTGCATGTTCACTCTCAAGTGCAATCACCACATCTTCAGGCTTGGCGTAGAGCAGGCCCGCGTTTCCATCATCATCACTGTCACTTGTAAAAGACATATATCCTGTGGTAGCTATACCGCTGTCCAGCACAAGAAGCACCTTGTCCGTTGTAGCACTGTCCTTACCGGCAAGGCTCTGAGCCCCCTGCCTTATTGCCTTAAGCGTGTCAACCTCTGATGAGTGAGGCTGCGCCGTCTTAAGTATTGAAATAAGCTGCTGTGTGTATTCATCAGCTATCTCATTCATCTTGTCACTGCTGAGGCCGCTCACTGCAGGTGCCGGTATATCCGTCTGATAGAAGGGTTTGGGATCTCCGTCCACATTTATGAAAGTAACGAAGCCATGTCTGTAGCAGAGATTAAAAATATACTTTGTGATTGTCTGGCTGCCGAAGGGAATCTCGTAGCCGTTGGAATGCACTCCTGCTACTACTGCAAGCGCCGCATCATCCTTCGTTCCGCCGCTCTCACCACAGCCCGAAAGGACCAGTACAAACATAATGATCACTAAAACTTCTCTAATCTTCTTCATAACTCACACCTCCATTGGTTCTGCGATTCCATCGCAAGATTCTGCAATCTGCGGATACTCATAGATTGTTCCGCAGTCCGTATCGTTTTCCGTGTAGAGCTCATGACTCAGTTTTGAAATAGACTCAGGATCCTTAAGATACATTGCAAGATAGAGTCTGGCGTCGGCTTTGAGCTGCAGCGCTATGGTATTGGCCATATCTACGGCATTGTCATAGCGTCGTCTGTCCAGTTCAAGATTCATATCCACATCCCAGTCATATGCTATAAGCTTGCTCTCAAGCTTAGCTATCTGGTATCTGCTGTCATAGATCTCAAGCTCGAGTGTCTCTTTAGTTCTCTCAAGCTCATCGTCAGAGATGAAGGAGATAACGAAGCCGCAGATGCTGGTTGCAAGTGGCTCAAGGCAGAGAAGTATAACGACAGCCATGCTGCGGCTCTCCTGAGCATCATCCTTTATCTCTTCTGTTGTTCCGGTGCTGTCAAGAGTATTTACCAGTGTCACAGCGCTGCTCTGGCCGTACATATCACGATAAGCTACTCTCAGATAGCACGTGGCGCCATATAGTATGACAAAAGAACTGACGGCGAGCACGGCCATTATCGCTGCATGTTTCTTGATACCATAGATAGCCTGATGAACCAGTCTAGCAGCGAAAACAGCCACCATGTTGAGCAGCAATGACATAGAGAAAGCCATCAGTATACCGATGTATTTGTTCTGGAGCATCGCCTTGTCAAGGACTGTGTACAGTACTACACCATCCATAACAGCAAATGATACTGTCATCAGAATGATGGCCTTCTTCTTGCTCCACCAGGTATTCTTGGCCATCTGTTCCTTCTTGACATATGCTGTCGCTGTCTCGGAAGGTATGATCTCGTCAGGGTCTTTATGGCGTACGATGTATGCCACAGAAACGATCGCTGACAGCAGCGCAAGGATAAAAACAAGAGTGTTGTAAGTCATCATGATGTCACCTCCTTATACTTCTCGTAAGCGGTTCCTGCATAGTAAACTTTGCAGATCAGTTCGTATCTCTTCTCTGCCTCTTCGAGTCTGTGTCTGAGGGTCTCAAGCTCTTTTTCAGTCTCATGATTCTTTTCCTGATTCAGCTTTTTAAGAGCACCTCTGATCACCCTCTCGTGCTCAATGTTCTCATCCTTGAGTCTGCAGAGGCACTCCATCAGGGCTGCGTCGATTATCTGGTCAAAGTAGGAGCCGTTGTCCTCATCGGGGTTGGTGCTGTCAAGGAACTCACCGCACTTGACGGGAAGGATACTCTGCATCTGTCTGAGGATCTGATAGCCCTCATAATCGGGTGCAGTTATAAGTGAATCAGGTGCACTTGTGGGGATGGGAACTCGCTTTGAAGCCGGTTCGTTCAAAGGCTGCGCATTCTTTGCGTGTTTCTCAAACATTCTTTTCATAGTAGTCACCTCCTGCGCTCATCGCGCTTCCAAGCCTCTCCAAAAGATCTTCTTTGTCGGAGAGGAATTTTGTTCTGCTGTCGTAGGCCCTGGCGTCGAAGACCGGCGCGAAGCTCACATCGCCTCTCCTGGAAGCCTTAAGGACACCTCTCCAGTAATTTGAAACATGGGCGTCCATCAGGTCTCCGGCTGCATCCACATGAAGGCTCAGCTTATTTGCAAGCAGCATGATGGAGGCCTTGAGCTCCGAGAGTCTGATCATCAGGTCCTTTGCCCTCTCGCAGTCAGCTCTGATCTTTGCTGCTCCGAGCCTTGCCTGTCTTGCTCTCTCTTCGGAGTTGCCGGTGGGCTCAGCTGTCTTATAGCTCATGATCAGTGAAAGCTCTGTGATGAGCTTCTCAGCCTCTTTGGCATAGTCCTTCATGATCTCGTCGGCAAGCGTGTAGGCGTCGTTGACGTAGCCTTCATAGAATCCGTATCTTGCGCAGGCGTAGGGCGTGATATGTCCGTCATCCTTAACGCAGACCTGGTTCTCTTTTGCATCTTTAATGCCTGTTCTCTTCTCCACAAAGGAGAGTCTTCTGATGAATCCAAGGCCTGTCACCGCCTTAGCGCCGGGCCTTCTGTCAAATACTGTTCTGTCTCTCATAGCGCGCCTCCTTTTTATGCTGCTCTTTTGATCGTTACGTTATTGCCTGTAATTCTGATGAGAGTGATATTCTTGGAAATATCATTCCTTGAAGTGCTATAGATACTTCTGACAGCCTCATTTGCTCTGTTCTTCCAGTTCGAGTAGATGCCGGAAAGCTTCTTCCAGGAATCGGGCTTCGCATCCTTTAAGATGTCCTTGACGGAAGATGCTCTGAGCTGATCAACGATCTGCTCGTCAAGTTTCAAGTGCTCTGAGACTTTATCAAGAAGACCGTTGTAATGCTTTGTTACAGCTTCCGGATCCTTGCTGTACTCTTCGTAGACAGATTTGATTGCAGGAGCTTTGTACTGCTCATCAATGCTTTCCATCATGGTGCCAAGCAGCGCGAACGTGCGGTCCTTGTAAACTTTGCGGCCGCCAACTCCGGAGACACTGATAAGATAATCCGTAAAGAACTTTAAGTAGCTTTTGTCATCAACCGGCGCTGCTGTCTTTGCGGATACGTCAGCATAAAGACTTAAAAGAGTCGTCTCAGAGTTCTCTGAGATGGGTTCGTCAAAAGAGATTTCTCTGTAATATCTCTTCCTGTGCTGCACGCCGGATTCTTCTATGTCCTTTGTGCTGTCCTGTTCTCTGTCCTCTTTGATCTCTTCTCTTTTATTGACGTCATAGATCATATTCATAAGAGTCGCTGATGAGTAAGACCAGTAATAAAAGTCCTTACCATCGTCAAGATACTCCGAGACATTGTCATATGCGTCAAGAAGTTTTAACCAGAGATCGTGAATAAGATCGTCATTATCCAAAACATGATATATTCTGAAATTCTCGGTCTTTTTCCATTTGACTTTGGCCACAGCACGGCAAAGCTCAAACAGAAGACAGCCGTACTTCTCGTAGTACTGTGTTTTCTGCAGAGCCTCAAGAGTTTTTATGCCTTTGTCTATCATTTCGAGGTGGAACTTCTTTAGAACGTCAGATATTCTTTCAGACATGGCCCTGACTCCTTTCATGGATTTGATCGAATATACTTTGTTACACTTATTGTCTGACCGGCCAATGACAATTAAAACGACAGACTCACAATGCCAATGACATTGTTTTCTGGCATAAAAAAAGACCGATGACAGAATTTTCTGTCATCAGCCATCATCCGATTATTTCAGTTGGATTCTCGTAGAACCACCTTGTAAAACAGCCTCCGCCGCACCTTTGCCAGTGGATGCAGCTTTTGCATTTAACCGAAGGGTAGCTCACTGCCCTTTCTTTTACCTCTCTATACATGTCGCCATCCCGGATTTTCATGACAGACTCCTCTGTCATCGATGGCTCATCTGCATAAGGCATATTGATAAAATGGTTGCAGGGTATTAGCCTTCCATCTATATCGTAGTTAATTCCGGTTCCTGTCCGCACATGACAGCCTCCTGTCACACGCCCTTTCCGGACAAGCTCTTCATATATTTCACTGTCGATCAGGCAGATCGGAAAAGAAATCTCGACCATATAATCAATGTCATCGCTCCAGGTTCTGCAGATGTATTCCGTGATCGCAGCCATCTCCTTCATTGGAAGGATCTTCTCACTCTCCATGCGAACTTCCGGCTTTACAAACTGTATCACCATCTTTTTGATGCCCTGCTGCCTGCATAGTGCCTGAAGCCTGTCAATCTGTTCTGTCCCTTCTGACGCTATCACATAGGAAGCAGTAACATTTAACCCAAGACTCTCCATATTGCGGTAGCCTTCGAGCATCTTTTTAAATCCGCTACCATCACCGGTATTTTCCGCATAATCTTCCTCAGAAAGACCTTTGATTGAAACATTGCATCCATCAATCCCGGCGTCCATAAGCTCTTTTGCAAAAGAACTGTCGGCCATGCGAAGTCCGTTGGTGGTCATGCCAACCCTTGCAGAAGGAGACTTTTCTTTTATATATCTGATAACAGGCAATAGCCCTGAGTACAGTGTGGGCTCGCCGCCTATCAATGTGATGCTCTCAGCTCCAAGGCCAATGACTGTGTCTGCGATCTGTCTTGCCTTGTCTATTGGCAGTTCCCGCCCATTCTGAAGCGAATGCAGTGCATAGCACCATCTGCATCTTAAGTTGCAGCTTATGTTAGTTGTGATCCAGGCTCTGTTTATCTTTACCATGTCCGGCATCCTCAGATATCCTTTAAGGCTTTACCAGCTTGAGCAGTCACTGTCACAATCGCCGTGGCAGTCACAGTCCCAGTCCTCACAGGATGGCCGGTCACTGCTCTCACAAGAAAATTCACCCTGCTCGTCAGTGCCTTTGTATAGTTCTAAAATATCAGAAAGACTTGTCATTTCATGTACCTCCGTCATTTCTTCCTTATCTCTATTTCAGTCGCTTTTCAAGCTCCGCTTTGGTTCTCTCAAGAGCCGCCCTGAGTCTCATGTTAATTTCGACATCTCTCAGGGTTGAGATCGCCGTATCCAGATCTTCAAGCTGTTCCGGGATGTTTAAAGCCTTTGCTTTGATCCTTTCAATTTCAACGGGATCAGAGATCTTTTCCTCACATATCCCGATAAACTCAGGATTCATATAGATATGCTCGATCATGTTGTTGACCGGCCACTTAAAGTCAGATCTCTTTATTGAAGAATCATAAATTCTGTCCAGGTAATAGTAAGCTTCCAGCAGAGCCTCCCTGCTGTCTTTCTGATAGAATTCATCCACGGCATCCAGCTTTTTCTCAGCTTCGGGTATGTGTTCATCGCCCTTGTCATCCATCTTCTTATTTATAAACACCCTGGTACCCATTATGCGCATGAGAGCCAGCTCATTTACGGCTCTTGGGTTTTCATCTTCCGCTGAGGACTCAAGAAACGAAAATGCCTTTTCGAGACTGGCCATAGCCTCTTCGATGGTTGGCATATTTATAAAATCATCCAAATAAATCCGATAAAGCTGGTAATAGGAATATGTGTTTCCGTAGCTTGCACCTATTTTATAGTGCCTGATCTCATCGCCGACATCCTTAAGACGCTTGGTTAATGATTTATAGTTTGTATTGGTATCCAGCTTTTCTTTCTTAATGGCTTTTCCCGAAAGTATATTACCGCAAAGGTTTGCGGCAGAACCGCATCCATGCTTCTCCGCATCAAGAAGGTCCTTCACCAGTTCTTCATACGTAGAATGTTTTTGGAGTTTATCCAGTTCCGGAATGCTGACACCGAAAAAGGTTCCGTCCTTTTCATATCTGCTGTCAAAGTACTCTATTATGAAGTCTGCCCTGGCCCAAAGAAACAGGGGATACTGCCATCCTAACTTTTTTAGCTTAGTGTACAGCTCATAGGTCTTGTCATATCTTTTTTCAGTTGCAATACCTTTCCCGTAATAATACATCTGGGCAAGTTCGAACATGGCATATCTGTTGCCCGCATCGGCGAGCTTCTTAAGCATGAGGTTACTCTGGTATGAATACCTGCCATATTTCATGAAGGCATCCGTATATTCACTATATTCGTCCCTGTCATCGTCTTCCGTGATCTCCCAGTCATCATCGGGATCACACTTCCTTGTGAATATGAGACAGATACAGTTATACAGCCCCACTGCCATATGCTCTTTTCCCTCATCATCGGTCGTGAGAGTGTTGAAGAAGTGGCGCATGGTATCGCTGGCATCTACGGAGAACGAATTATTGCCGTCAGCAAAAACAGCTTTTAGTTCCACTGCAAGATCATACCAGTTATCCTTGTACCTGTTTATCATTGTTTTCAGATGATCGATCTCCTTCTTTCTAAAGGAACCGCCTGATACAATTTCACTGGCAATTTTATATGTTTCGGATCCATATCCGCCGTCCGTCCCATCCAGCTTACCAAAAAGGCAATCATACCTGCCCTTTTTAATAGGGAAGCAGTCGTTGTCCATTATATAATTGGCAGCTCTTACCCTGCCCAGCGGATTCTCCTCATCAATCGGAAACAGTTGTCCCTTGATCTCCCAGGGAAAAAGCCTCCTTAAGAATCCCGATGCCCCTTTTCCCGAAGCCTTGTCCGGCTCAAGTTTTATCTTCTGTTCAAATCCATACCAGGTCCGAAGAATCGTCTTTTCTTTCCGGCTATCCTGTTTACTCTGAGTTTTTTCACCCATCGAAACACCCCCAAAAGCCCGCAGGCAGATAATAACCACTTCTAGTGTATTATCATCCACAGGCTTTTTCAAGGAGTCGCCGGAACCTGACAATGGGGACGGTTCTATTTGTCATATTAATCTCATTGGCGCCCCTTCCCGCCACCTTCTTAGAAATCATCGAAGACATCCTCCAGATCAAGCTCAAGACCATTCCTGTCCGCCACCGCCTGTGCAAACGCTACCACATCGTCGCCGGGATACTTATTGAATCTGCCGCAGAGCTGTCTGATCTTTTTGCCCTTGATTTCCATTGTGACAAAAGAGCTATCGGGTGCACTCTTCTTTCTGACAAAGACGATCTGAGTCCAGCCATCAGCCATGTTCCTGATGTAATCCATAAGGCAGTTGCCCTGAGCCTGTGCTTCATCGACGAGATCCATAACCGACATAGGATAGACCAGCTCAAAATCTGCATCAGGGCACTCATATATATGGCTTAATGATATCTCACGAATTCCTCTGTCAAGATCAGGCATATCGTAGATGAAGTACTTGATCTTATCCATGCGAA
>JAEEGL016575008.1_pt1 | contig 11206 bp, 8 predicted proteins | sample 9134231 | NCBI WGS metagenome assembly JAEEGL01 (sample SAMN16246548, study PRJNA631951) | gut metagenome | biome: gut microbiome; feature: rumen; material: fiber-attached | host: Bos | place: Iran: Karaj | collected 2018-10
GCATATACGTGACATACTCGAAAAACTTCGCCCAGTTGCTTGTAAATCAACAAAAGCACAGGTATTATTTAAAAACTGTGCCATATATCCTTTTATTCTGTTGTCTTTTTCTTTACTATCCGAATTCCATGATTTTCTAGAGCTATATACATAATACGTTTCAATGTTCAACTCTAGATTCTCAATTATCCTATCTGCTATATCTTTTAATACATATCCATCTCTAGCGATAAAACAAAGTCTATCAATTCCTTTATTCAGAGAAATATCAATAAGCCATTTTACATATCCAAACAAAAGAATTCCGGCATATATACCGGTTTCTACAGCTCCTTCATTTGCACCGGCATATTTCTTCAAAATAATATTTTTGAAATTATCTATCTTTATTGTATTTCGGTTATTTTCCTCTTTTTTAGTATTCTTTGATTTATCTTGAAATAGACATGCCTTAATTCCTAATTGTTTTGGTATTAGATAATCAGCAATTCTATCATTTCCTGTGTGAATCCAATTGTTATAAGTTATATTTTTTAAATTTTTAATTGTTGAATATAATAGTCCTAATTCTTTTGTCACATGATAATCAATCGCACTAAATATTTCTATATTTCTAAATAAGTCATCATTCCTTAATAGAACCTTTTTTATTAGCTCATTTGGATAATAACTGTCTTCTATAAGTACTACTCTATTACCCTTTTTATTACTATTTTTTATATATTGAATTACAATATTATCTACAACAAAATCTATACCAAACGTAAATAGTTCTATATTCTTTAATAATTCTATCTCTTCATCACTCAATCCAGTAATAGCTGCAAGTACTTGATAGATATTGTCAAGTGTTAATGGTGTATCCTCTTTAAAAAGTCTTTTCGCATTCTTCTCTGCTTCTATTCTAAGATTTTCAAAATTTCTTTTAACATATTGATTAATATTATCAAACTGATTCTCTGATTGAATCTTTTCACCGACTATTTTATATGTATTTCTTCCATTTTGAATAATACTATACGAATATAGTGTTTCGCATTCATTCTTTGAGCTGTTCATTGGGTTTCTCCTTAAAATTTGCTACAACTCAACTATTTCCAAGAAATTTCTCAGGTTGATAAAACAATTCTATATTTGAAAATATTTTTTCATTATCCCATTCCCACCATTTAATACTTTGAAGCTTTTTTATTTCCTCATCTTTAAATCGCTTTTTTATGAGTTTTGCTGGGACTCCTCCAACCACTTCATAATCCCCAACATCTTTTGTTACAACTGCACCCGCGGCAATAATAGCTCCATCTCCAATTTGTACTCCTGGTAAAATCACTACATTTGCTCCTATCCATACATCATTTCCAATAGTGATATTCTCATTTTTCCTAATTGGACTATTCTCAAACTCAGCGTTATTTAGATACTCTCCATATTTATCAACCATCGCTATTTGCTTTGGTAAATCTTCCCAATTTATAAAAGCAGGATGATCTATAAATGGATGAGTAGTTATACAGCCACTAGGATGATTATTGTATATCTTAGCTCCTGGCCCAATTGAACAAAATGCACCTATACTTTTAGCCATTGGATATGCTTCTAATAGTCCTTTATAACCATACGTGAACTTTCCTATCTTACATCCCTTATATTCAATTTCTTTTTCGCTATATGTATCCCCAGCTGCAAAAACATATATATCATTTATAGAAAACCCATTTAACCAACAATCGTATACTATCTCTTGACTATAGAATCGAAGAGAAATAAGTAAGAAATTATCCTTTGCATTTATTTTTTGCAATTCTAAAACTGGCAAACCATCCAGGTTTTCAATCCTTTTTGCATCTTTATCAATAAATCCTTGCACTTGGATATCAAAATCATCCAACACTTGCTTAACAATTTTTCCACCTTTACCCGCTCCGTATATCCATAATTTACGTCCTTGAGACATATTAATGGCTGCATTAATTTTTGATTGAACAACTCTGTAATATTCATCTTCATCATACATATTAGTAAGCACCCCAAATTAAATCGTAAACCTATAGGTAATAATAACTATATTTTCCAAAATCTTCTGTATTATAAAAACCTTGCTTCAATAGTATTTCTTTGACATCCTCTACATTATTTTTTTTCATAGCAAGAACAAAACAATCCTCTTTGGCAATAGCATCTTTAACTTTCATTAACTCATAGACTGTATGATTATTTATTCGGGAAATACTTTCATCACGTTTTGAGACCACAATACTATAATCAATGTCATATCTATCAAATACTATCATTAATTCTTTTGCTATTAACCCTGCACCATATAACCATATATTTCTATAATTTTTCTTTAATTCTGCTATTTTATTTTCATAAATTTTATTTCGTTCTTCCTTAGATTTCTCTAACCATTGTATTTTATGCTCCGCTCGCAGTTGTGTCTGCGGATTACAAATTCCAATTCTTAAATCTTTGATTACTAATTGCAAGTAGTGTTGAAAAACTCTATCCGTGTTATCAAAAAGGCTTAAAAATTCCTTTAAACATCCCATGCCAAAATTTATGAGTAATTCTGGGATAACCTCCAATAACTCTATATTATTATTTTCTTTTGCCTCTTTTATTATTTGGTCATATATTTCAATAATATTGAATCTATCATTATTAAATTCCTTATGCATCATGCTTGAGTAGTTCACGACATAATGATATTTATAAATTGGCTTATACAGGATTTCTTTAGCCATTAGAAACAAATGATAATTCTTATATGTATCCTCGCCATAAGAATTACACATATAATCATTATCATTTAATTTTAATAACAATTCTCTTGTATACAATTTATCACACATTGACCAATTAAAATGCTTATTCTTAAACATTTCAATCAGACCATCATGCGAATTGTACAATCTTTCATTAGCCCTAATGAATGGATTTTTTACCACTCCATCTTCTACAACATATCCCCCGACCAATATATCTATATTTTTATCATAGTTCGATAGCATCTCGCTTATCATAGTGCTTTCAATCCAATCATCACTATCGACAAAACCAATTAAATCACTGTTAATCTCATTTATTCCAGTTAGCCTTGCCCTACTACACCCCTCATTTGCCTTGTGAATCACCTTAATATTTGAATGCTTACTTGCATACTGATCACATATTTTTCCTGAATTATCTGTTGAGCCGTCATCCACTAAACACATTTCTATATTGGTGTAAGTTTGATTCAAAACGCTTTCTATGCACTTTTCTATATGTTCTTCTGAATTGTAAACCGCAATTACAATTCCTACTCTTGGTAATACCATAAATAGACCCTTATCAAACAATTAATAACTACGCGAATCTAGACTTTATTTCCTTAAGTTTACCAACTACCTCTTCTATTGTTATCATTGGACTATCTGTTCTCTTCCGCAACTCATTCATAATGTCTTTCTGCCCATAGGTCACACAAATCACAATCAAATCTACATCAGGTAATATGTTCTCTTTTAAAGAAAAAACTGGAATGTCCGATGTCATAATATCTGCTTTTAAATCGATTATGTAGTCTATTTTGACATCTGTATTTCTTATTTGTTCTACAAAATGCTTTCCAATCATTCCATATCCATAGATAGCAATATTTTTTAATCCATTGTTTGAAAAATACTCCTCTAATCCTATTCCTTTTTCTAGAACACTCATCCACTTATCGAGCACATTCCAATACTGACGATATTTTTCGACCTTTTCTTTACATTTTGCGAGTTCTTCTTGTGCTTGGTTTATTGGATCTACCTTTATTTCAGGTTCTTTATCACTATTTTCTATTGCCTTTTTTACTGCTTCTAAGAACCCATATCCATATAATTCATCTGGTTCGAGATACATTCCCTCTCCCCATTCATTCCATGCATTTATGAATACAAATTCTTTATTTGTTTTTTTACTAAGTGATAGTAGTGACTGTATTTGTTTGTAGAATATTTCAGGAGTCATGTTCTCAACGACTGCAGCATTTCTACCTTTTCTAGGAGAATTATCATACCCCACTGTGCTGCAATATAATACCTTTTCCCCTGTCATCCTTTGAACTATGTTCTCACTCAATTTATCGGCATCTATTACCTTACTCACATAAGAATTATTCATAAATGCGACATCACTGAATGTAGATGCAGGTTCTGTTATGACCATTGCATCAAATATATTGTCGGGATTATAATTTGCACCTATCAGAAACAAGTCCTGAAACCCATTTTTTTTTGCAAGGCATCTCCATGTATTAATCATTTCCTCTATACAAGTAATGTCCTGTGGTTTATATATCATAAACACAGGCTTATCATTTACTTTGATATATCTTTCATCCTTGAAAAATGGAAGTAAATAAAAGAAATGCTTTTCCCATTCATCTTTACCTCCATAATTCTGTTCTAAAAGCACCCCACTTTTACAATCACTTCTGTCTATGCTTTCATACTGTTCAGCCCAAGCATTTCCACCTCTGATATTTGTCCATGAGGTGACCCAACTCTCGTTTGCCCACGAAAAACAAAATGGCATATCTATATCTTTCCATTTCAAAAGATTTTCAGCTGGCTTCTCTAATATTTGCTTGCCATCTTTAAAATAGTAATGATAAAAACACTGACCATATACCCCATATTTTTTCATCAACTCAGCTTGCCAAATCATTGTTTCTTTATCTAAAAGATTATAGTAGTTATTGTTCAAAGGAATTCTTGGCTGTAAATGCCCTTCTTTTAAAGGCTTTGCATTCTTTACCGTTGTCCACTCAGTGAATCCTTTGCCCCACCACTTTTCATTTTCTTCAACAATATGAAATTGAGGTAAATATAAAGTAATGATTTTTGTCATTATTAAACCCCTATATTTATAACATTTTCAAAGCCTTTTTCTTTCAAATAATTCTCTACTTCATTTCTATTACTTAGGGATACCGTTGATATAACAATTGCATTAGAACATAACCCTACATAGTCATCTATAATTCTCACACTATGTCCCAATATATATTCCTTCCTATCTGGATCATCCCAATATTTCTCTGATACCGCAAACCCTTCGAAATTTATATCATCTAAACTATTTAACTGTGCTGCGACCTTTCTTCCTCTTGATGATATTCCAAATACTAATATAGATTTGAATTGTTTAATATACTGAAGATGATTTAGTGTAAGTATCTTATCTTCTTCTAATTTATATAACGACTTAAATAAGCTATACGCCTCTTCATCTTTCTTAGCCAGTATGCTCTCAATGTCTTTATCATTTATTTTTTTACATCGTTCTAGAAGCGTATAATAATAATTGTTTATATACTTATGAAGATATTTAGGTAAATCTTTTTTTTCTTTACTTATTAATATTCTTAATAATTCTTTTATATTAATCCATCCTGCAATACAGAAATCCATAGTGTTACTATAAGTTACCGAGTTTTCATTCTTGTAATATTTATATCCATATACTCCATGGAAGTACTTGACTCTTTTTGCTCCTATCATCATCTTAAGTGTGAATAATGCATCTTCATTAATAATACTTTCAGGAAATATTATATTGTTATCTAAAAGGAATTTTGTTTTTATTATATATAACCAAGCTGCTTGCCTTACAATTGATTTAGATGCTATATAGTCAAAAAAATCCTTTCCTCCCAAAATATCATTATTGTTTTCAGATAGTATGGGTGTTTCCGTGATATTATTGCCAGTCACTCTATAATTATCATACACTACAAAATCTAAATCATTATGCTCTGCCTCTTCAATTAATATCTCCCAATCAATTTTACATAGTTCATCATCTGCATCTACGAACTGGATATATTTTCCTTTTGCTTCTTTCAGACCGCGATTGCGCGAATAACCTGCGCCATTGCACGTTTCATTCGTCAATATTTTTATACGATTATCCTTAAGTTGTAAATTTTCCACAATCTTTAGCGAATTATCGTCACTTGCATCATCGACTATGATAATTTCAATATTTTTAATATGATAATTACTAATGCTACTTATACTTCTTTCAATATGCTTTTCCGAATTATGCATTGGAATAATCAATGATAGAAGAATATTATTTTTGTTCATGGCTAGTCCTCTCAAAATGTCTCCTTATGTTTCTCCACTACGAAGACTCCATAACTTTACTAATTATTGCCGCAGCACCATTTACCGATACTGCTTCCTTTTGTTTTTTGGCCATTATATTTCTTTCGGCATAATCTTTACATAATAGTACTGCTTGATTAATAAGCTCTTCTGCCAACTCGTGTGCACCTTTTAGTCTTGCATCCCCCACATATCTCATTAGACCAAGGCTCTTAAATTTCTCTGCTCCTTTAACCTGGTTATCTGCTAATGTATACGTTATAGCTGGCGTTTGTGTAGCGCACAATTCATACAATGTACTTCCAGAAGCGCTTATTGCAACATCATTGCAACACATCAATGATGCCATATTACTTACACTATGGAATATATGAATATTTGTAGCATTTGCAGCTATTTTTTTTATTTCATCTAAGTCATGATTTAATTGTCCAACTATTATATTAAAGGTATAACAATCTTTTTCTTTATATCGCTCACTTATATATTTAACCATTTCGAGTGTTATATGAACTAAATCACTACCGCCAGACGATACTAAGATACTATCAGCGGTTTCTTTAACTTTTCTCTCACCAATGTGGGAAAACTCTTTTCGTAAAGGAACATAATCCCCCCCCAATAACATAGTGGGTAATTCTTTTTCCTTATACATCTTCTTATAATCACCTAATAAATCCGGACCAAATAAGTTATAATTGATTAAGTAGTCACAAGGATATGCAAACTTTGCTATATCATCTATATATACCAACTTTCCACCATAGGATTTGCAAGAGTGATACAATTCTTGTAAGTAGTCAGGAGTAACATAATAAGAGTCCACAAATACAACTTCCGGCTTTTTCTTAAGTATTTCTTCCTTAAAATATTGCAGTTCAGAATTCATGTTTTCATAACTTGCATTTATAATAACGTTCTCTATATTATGATTTTTTAGTATATCGCCAGCATCTTCTCCAGCAGTATAAAACACAACATCATTGTTAATTAGAGCCGCGTCTGCTATACCAATACATCGCATTAAATGTCCAAGACCAATTTTTGCATTTGCATCAGCGCGAATAAAAATCATTACTTCGTTTATCCTTTCACTACTACAGTAATCTTTTATTCCGACATATTATTCTCACTGTGTGAACCCACTATCTCTGAATTCCTTTTCTAAATCCAATAATTTTTTACTTCTATCTTTTACTTTTCTTGCTGGCGACCCTACATATATTCCCCATGGTTCTACCGATTTTCCACACATTGTTAGAGCTCCAATCGCAGCACCATCACCAATTTGCACGCCAGGCAAAATAACTGAATTAACACCTACGATTACATGTTTACCTAAATAGACTTTTTCTTCTTTATCACCTAGTTTATATTTTTGAGGTATCATAGGATTTGTCATAGAATCACCTGAATAATCATTAGATGTTGCATATATAGTTACTTTTGAAGACAGTCCTGAATAATCAGACATCTCAATCCCAGCATTACCGCCGTATAACCCGCAAAATTGTGCAATATGGATATAGTTCCCAAGTTTTACTCTTCCACTAATCACACAAAAGTCATCTATCCTAACATTATTTCCTATTTCAAGTAACTCTGGCGAATATAAAATTGCATTTCGACTTATTAGAACATTCTCACCATATTTTTTTATTCCAATACGCATTAATTCATCATTTGAATAAAAAGTACAAGTATGTGTTACTTCTTTCCCTACACCATTTATCTCTTTTGATTCGACATATTTTACTATCGCTGATCCATCTATCACTACTTCTGAATATTGATTAACACATTTTGTACTTAATTCATATATACCTTTATCTTTATTTATTATATTTATTACTTCTACTATTGCAGTTATTTCATCTCCACAAAACACTGGTTTTTTAAAATCTAAATCCTGATGAATATATATTGTCCCCGGTCCCGGTAACTTTGTACCTATTACTGCTGAAATGAATCCAGCCGAAAGCATTCCATGAGCCAACTTCTTTCCGTACATACTTTCATTTGCATACTCACTATCTGTATGTATCGGATTTCTATCACCACTCAAAACAGCATAGTTTTGAATATCTAATTCGTTTATTTTTCTTGTATATGTTGCAACCCTTCCAATTTCAAGCATTATATATTTACCATCCCCTCACTAATTGGTTCTCCCCTTTTTATAGCTCTATTTGCATTTTTACCCTTAACTAACTTATACATTTTGGGTTTCATACCATATCCTGGTCTTATAACACCTATGTTTTCATCTGTTAATGTTTCTCCCTCTTTAATATCATGTACTGCAAATATACTTCTTCTAAAATTTACTGATTCCCTTTCTCCATCAGTCAAATCGTAGCATGGACCTTTTGCAATTATTTTCGCATTTTTAATATCATTCACCATTCTAGCAAATTCCTCTATTTTCATACTGAATTTACTATCTGGACTGTCTACCCCTTCCATCATTACGTGTTTTTCTATAACACATGCACCTAATGTCACCCCAACTATTGCACCTATACTACCAGCACTGTGATCTGATAAGCCAATAGGCAAATTAAATCTTTCAGCCATATCTGGTATATTTCCTAAATGCATATCCTCCCATGGAGCTGGGTATTCACTACAACACTTCAGTAAAACAATCTGCTCATTTCCTACACTTCGACACGCATCAATAGCTTCCTGTATTTCTTCAAGTGAGGCCATACCAGTAGAAATAATCATGGGCTTATTCTTTTTTGCAACGTGTTCAATTAGCGGAATATCCACTAATTCAAAACTTGCTATTTTATATGCTTCAATACCTAATTTTTCTAGAAAATCTGCCCCATTTTTATCAAACGGGGTGGATAAAAAATCTATTCCAACTTTTTCACATTCACTCTTAATAGCCCCATGCCATTCGTATGGTGTACTTGCCACTTTATACAAATCATATAATTTATATCCGTCCCAAAGCCCGCCTTTAATTTTAAAATACTCATTGTCACAATCAATTGTGATAGAATCTGCCGTATATGTCTGTATCTTAATACAGTCTGCTCCAGCACTTGCTGCTTCCCTAACAATTGCAAGAGCATTATCTAGTGAGCCACCATGATTTGCACTCATCTCAGCTATTATATATGTTTGGTTTGAATTTATTTTATCGTATAATCTAAACATATTTATATATCCTTATGACTCACTCGATACTTCATCTCAGCTATTTCCCAATCCGAAATCGTATCTATATCTTGCACTTCTCTTTCATCCACTATAAATGGTATAGTCTTCTTTGTAATTAATGAATTATTCTTAAGTAATAACTCAGTTTTTATAAAATAAAATTGTCCACAGTCATGATATAAAGGAGCTAAATCTTGGCTTCTTGTTTTTTCATATTCAGGATTCTGAAACGCCAACATTTCGTCCTTTATAATAAATCCCCTTTGTGGGGGGAAACTAAATTTTACTACCGAAATCACTCCGTCTGCTTTTTTATTAGTCATTTCAGTATATGCATCGATTAATTTTTTCTCAGTAATAAACGGTGCTGTAGGATAAATGCAACATACGTAATCAAAATGTCTTCCTATCTTATTATAATTGTCAATTACTTCTATCAACACATCTGCTGTAGATGCATAATCACTACTAGCCTCCTTACTTCTAAGGAATGGGACTTTTGCACCTGCTTTTATCGCTAATTCTGCAAATTCTACACTGTCTGTAGACACCATAACCTCATCAAAAATTCCACTTTTTAAAGCAGCCTCTATGCTATATAGCATAATAGGCTTTCCACAGAAAGCTTTTATATTCTTTAATGGGATTCTTTTACTTCCTGATCTTGCTGTAATAATAGCTATAGCTGACATTTTCACCTCACTTTTTATAGTTACTACATTGCATAGTAGGTTACTATCTTCTTGACGGCGCTTATTGTGTCCTCAATATCTTGATTTGTCATTTTAGGATATAATGGTATACTCATTATCCTTTTATATATTTTCTCAGCAATAGGACACAGCCCTTTGTCATATCCCAATTTTTTATAATAAGGAAACCAATAGACAGGAATATAATGGATTTGTGGTTGTATTCCCTCTGCACTCATAGCATCAAAGAACTGCCTCCTTGTGCACTTAAGTCTATCCAAATTCAATTGAATAACATACAAATGTCTGCAAGTATCTGATTCTACTATTTCTTTCTGAAGTATAATTTCAGGAATTCCTGAAAATTCTTCATTATATTTTGCAACTATCTCGCCTCTTCTTTCTTTAAATATTTTGAGCTTATCTAACTGATTTATTAATAAAGCTGCTTGAAAATCCGTAATTCGATAATTATACCCAAGATTTACTTGTTCATAGCACCAAGGTCCTTCATGCGGAGCCTCTTCCATGTATGTTTCATCACGCTCTATTCCATGGTTTGCCGCTAATAATACTTTTCTATATAGCTCATCATCATTTGTTAGTACTGCTCCACCTTCCCCCGCTGTTACAGTTTTTACAGGATGAAAAGAAAATGTTGTTATATCAGCCAATCCTCCGATAGGGATTCCTTTATAATTTGTACCAATTGAATGAGCAGCATCCTCTATAAATATAAGGTTATATCGATTGCAAATTTCTCGTATTTCATCTATTTCCACTGCTTGACCTGTATAGTCAACAGCTATTACAGCCTTTGTCTTTTCTGTTATGTGCTCCTCTATACTTTTGGGATCAATATTATACGTTTCTGGATTTACATCAGCGAATACTGGTTTTGCGCCACAATATAACACACAATTTGCGCTTGCAACAAAGGTGAGCGGCGTTGTTATTACTTCGTCACCTTCTTTAATTCCTGCCGCTATGCATGCACAATGTAATGCTGCCGTTCCATTTGATACTGCAACTGCATGTTTTACATTACAAATAGTTTCAAGTTTTCTATCCAATTCTTTTACCTTAGGACCGCATGTTATCAAATCTCCAACTAATGTACTAACCACTGCCTCAACATCCTTTTGGTCAATCCATTGACAACCATAGTAAATTTTATCTTTTCGTACTGGATTTCCTCCA
>JAEEGL010708120.1_pt1 | contig 11205 bp, 9 predicted proteins | sample 9134231 | NCBI WGS metagenome assembly JAEEGL01 (sample SAMN16246548, study PRJNA631951) | gut metagenome | biome: gut microbiome; feature: rumen; material: fiber-attached | host: Bos | place: Iran: Karaj | collected 2018-10
AGTTTGCAACCCCTATCTTTATTGACTGTGATGACAGTTTTTGTATGGACCCTGAAAAACTTACTGAGTTCTGTGAGAATGAATGTAACTTTGATGGGACTACCCTATGGCATGACGGTAAAAAAGTAAAAGCATTAGTTGTCGTCCATGTATTTGGTAACATGGCTGACATGGAATCCATCATGCAGACTGCTCATAAGTACAATATCAAAGTTATCGAAGATGCTACCGAAGCGCTCGGAACCAGATACATGACACAAACTGAATACGCGGAACTTTATCGATTAGATAAATCATCTTCTAATACCATAATATATTCAGATGAAGCAAAAGCTAAACTAATTAGTGAGAATTTTCTTGGTAAATATGCCGGTACAATAGGTGATTTCGGAGCTTATAGCTTTAACGGTAACAAAATCATTACCACTGGAGGTGGAGGAGCTGTCACAGCTCGAGAGTCCACGACAGTTGACCATTTAAGATACCTCTCAACTCAGGCTAAAGATGATCCTCACTACTATATCCACCACGAAGTCGGTTACAACTACCGTATGACGAATCTTCAAGCAGCATTAGGCGTAGCACAGATGGAAGAATTGCCAGAATTCATCTCAAGGAAGCAAAGGAATTACGATTTGTATAAAGAGCTCTTTGATGGTTTTGACTTAGCCACACTTATGCCATTTAGAGAAGGCACCGTTTCAAACAAATGGTTCTACTCTCTTTGTATAGACAGAACTAGTATTAAAGCATCTATGCGTGAAATCATAACTGCACTTGATGCTAAAGGTATCCAAACCAGAGCCATTTGGGGACTGATAAATGAACAGAATCCATATTTAGGTGAAGAGACTTATAAACCAGAGAAGGCTCCCTACTATGCCAAGAGGATACTCAATATCCCTTCAAGCACAGAGATTAGCGAAGAAGAAATACAGTATGTTGCAGAAACAATCAAGGAATATCTAAAGAGAATAAGCGTTTGACAAACATATATTAGAACCTATTCATTACAACAATTAAAGGAAAGATAAATGGATAACATACAACAGTACATCGCCCACGATACTCTCACAGTATCAGAAGCCATGCGGGACATTGACAAAAATGCCGGTGGTATATTATTTCTTACAAATATAGATAATATTCTTACCGGCTGCATAACAGATGGCGACATACGACGTTTCCTGCTAAAAGGTGGGAAAATGGATGATTCTGCTATAAGGGCAGCCAACCTCCATCCTAAAACTGCCAATTCATTGAATGAAGCAGCTAGGATGTACCACGAAAGAAATTTTATTGTCATCCCCGTTATAGACAACAAAGGGGCAATAACAGATTTATTTACTGGTCCAAAAGATCTCGCAAAAAACAGAGCCGCACTCAATATTCCGGTTGTGATCAATGCAGGTGGACGCGGCACAAGGCTTGATCCATATACCAGAGTAATACCAAAGCCTCTGATACCCGTCGGCGAGCTCCCTATCATCGAACTCATCATGAAGGAATATCAGACATACAGTTGTAACAACTTTCATATCATAGTAAATTATAAAAAAGAACTGATCAAAGCTTACTTCGCTGAAAACGAAGAGTCTTATAATATCACTTGGCATGATGAAAAAAAGCCGTTGGGCACAGGTGGCGGATTAAGTCTCCTCCGAGACATATTCCATGATACTTTCTTTTTTGCCAACTGTGACGCCCTTCTCACCGCAAACTACGAGAGAATGCTCCAATTTCACAAAGAGCACCATAATACTATAACAATGATCTGTGCATACAAAAACATGACATTACCCTACGGTATAGTAGATATGGGTGTCAACGGTACAATAGAAAAGATGCAGGAAAAGCCCCTTATGTCTTTCCTAACAAATACAGGAATTTATATAGTAGAACCCGAAGTCATTGATGACATACCTGATGACACCCCCATGGGATTCCCTGATATTGTAGAGTTTGAAAGGCAAAAAGGCAAAAATGTTGCAGTATTTCCTGTAGGCGAAAGCGATTGGATGGATATGGGACAGTTGTCTGAGTTAGAAAAAATGAGGATAAAATTATTCGGAGAATAAATACCATATGAACTATATGTATTTTTTCCGGTTAGGAGGCAGATATGGAATTAGGAAGTGAATACAATTTAGACTTATCTGCTTTATCTGCCACGCCAGAAAACTTCTTCTCCTATCTTTCAGATATAAAGCATTCATTTTATTACGATAGCGGTCGAAGCGCTTTACGCATGTTAGTCTCGTTATTTAAAAACAATTACAAAGTTTTTCTTCCTGAATATATCTGCGAATCTGTAATAAACTGTTTTAGTAGGTCAAACATACAATTCTACAGGATAAATAACGATTTTTCTATTGACATAGATAATCTTAAAAACGAGCTTGAAAACTTTGCACTAACAACACCATGTAATCCGTCTTCTATTCATTCAGTCATTTTTCTGATGCATTATTTTGGAGCATTACAGTCCAATGATTCTCTTGATCATATCAAGGAACTGGCAAAAAAGTATAATAGTTTAATCATAGAAGATACTACTCATAGCATATTTTCTAGCAAACTGACTATCGGAGATTACGCTATATGCAGTATCAGAAAATGGTTCCCTATTTCCAAAGGAGGAGTCTTATATAGCAATACAGCTCCACTAGGTCTGCCAACCTATAGTCCTGAGCCAAGCACAGACAATGAAAAGGTAACCGGCTTAATCTTAAAAGATTTATATATAAAAAATAAGCTTGACTGCAATGAGTTGTACAGGAAAATCTTTATAGATTATGAATCAAGGATAGACAACCAGCAGATAATATACTCTATATCAGATTTAGACAGATACATTGTTGAATGCATAAATATACCTAAATTAGTACAACGACGCCAAAACAACCATCTATATGTAAAATCTGTCATAAAAGAGAAAGGGATAATACCGACAGTTATCATAAAGGACAATGAATGTCCCTTCTCATTTCCAATCAGAGTTCCTGACAGAGATGATTTCAGACAATATCTTATCCAGAATAATATTTATTGTGCTGTACATTGGCCCGCCGACAATATATGCCCTAATGAACGCCCTCAGGCAAATGCCAATTCCAAGGAGCTTATTTCATTCCCAATCGACCAGCGATATAGCCAAAATGAACTCAACTATATGATAGATGTAATTTCTAAATACGGAGGAAAACTGTCATTTTAAACATATATACCCTACAAGATAAAGATAAATGGGATAATATAGTTAAAGCATTTCAAAATTGGGACATATATTACCTATATGATTATGCATACTCTTTTCAACTACACGGAGACGGGGATCCCTTGCTTATCGATTACATAGATGATGAGTGTCACTTTTGTTACGTAGCAATGAAATCAGATATTGCAAGTTTTCAAAAGTTTCATAATTCCCTTGATAAAGGAAAATATTTCGATCTAGAAACTCCTTACGGATATGGCGGTCCTTTAACCGATAATGAACACATCTCTGATAATTCTCAAAAGTTATTTTTGTCAGAGTTAACTGAATATTGTATAAATGTAGGAATTATTTCCCAGTTTGTGCGTTTCCATCCTCTCTTAGCAAATCACAATCTGGTTCCTGCCGCCATAGAAACCAGATATATGCGAGATACTATTTTTATGGATACCTCTTCCCCGGAACTAATAATGTCAAACATGGACAGCAAAAATCGCAATATGGTAAGAAAAGCCCAGAAAAATGGTGTTCAAATTGCAAAAACATCAATTAATGATTATCTGGATTTTCTATCAATGTACGAAGAAACTATGGCAAGAGATAACGCTGATGAATATTATACTTTCCACAAAGACTATTTTGATCAACAAAAGGCGCTCGAAAACAACGCTGTAATCTTCTATGCTTCTATAGAAGAAAAACCTATTGCCGGTTCCATAATATACTTTAATGATCGATTTGCCCATTATCACCTTTCAGGAAGTCGTTCCGAATACAGACAATATGCTCCCAGCAATCTGCTATTGTATGAGGTCGCATGCTGGGCAAGCGAAAAAGGCATCAAGCAGTTTCATCTGGGCGGTGGGATGGCTCCCGATGACAGCCTGTTTGGGTTTAAAAAACAGTTCAACAAAAACGGCCGTCTCCCCTTTGTAGTTGGTCGCACAATATTCAACCATGAACAATATAATAAACTTTTATCATTAAGGAAAGAATCCGACCCGACATTTGATACAAATAATAACCGATTAATACAATACCGTAAATAATATAGAAAGGAGTTCTGCCATGAAATACAATATATGTGTAGTCACCGGTACCCGAGCCGATTATGGTTTATTACATGAACTCCTTATAAGACTAAATAATAATCCGGAAGTATCATTAGATCTGGTAGTCACAGGAAGCCATTTAAGTGTAAAATTTGGTAATACTCAGGATGAGATCATTAATGACGGTTTCAGTAACTACACTACCCTTCCTATACCACTAGATGATGATACTAAGAAAGGCATGGCAAAATCGACAGGGAATGCCATATCGATATTTGCTGATTATTTTTCATCTAACAGACCGGAAATTCTTGTAGTGCTCGGAGACAGATATGAGATTTTGGCTGGAAGTATCGCCGCTCATTTTTTAGGTATACCGATTGCTCATATTTCCGGTGGCGATATTACTGAAGGAGCCATCGATAATGCTATTCGACACAGTATCACAAAAATGAGTTCCTTACATTTCCCCGGATGCGAACAGTCTAAGAAAAGGATTATTCAAATGGGCGAAGATCCAAGCACTGTATTTAATGTAGGTGAACCCGGAGTTGAAAACTGTTTAAAAACCGATTTTCTCTCCAGAGAAGAACTTGCTGACAGCATAGGATTCACAAATGTTTTAAAGGACTATTCTGTAGTGACCTTCCACCCTGTCACGTTAGATAACAGCAATGGCATACAGCAGATTCAAGAACTTATAAATGCGATGGATGCTTTCTCTGATATGTCCTATATCATAACTCTTGCCAATGCAGATGCGGGCGGACGTGAAATTAATGACTATTGGAAGGCCCAGGAAGTCAATCACAAAAACTGGCTGGTTGTACCGTCTTTAGGTGTAAAACGATATCTTTCTGCGCTTAAATATTCTAAACTGGCATTAGGTAATTCATCAAGCGGAATAGTCGAAGCCCCGGCTCTTGGCATACCCACAGTTAACATTGGTGACAGACAAAAAGGCAGAATGATTTCCGAAAGCGTTGTTTGTTGTAATACTCTCAGCTCCGATATACAAAAAGCAATAACCGAAGCTCTAAGTCCTGATTTTCAAAATAAGGCTAAACATGTCATTTCACCTTTTGGTAACGGGAACACTTCAAAACTAATAGAATCAACTTTATTAGAATTTCTCCATTCTGGAAAAATTAATCTAAAAAAGCAGTTTTATGATCAATCAATTAATATGGAAGGATTTATACCATGAAAATACTTGTTGTTGGCTATGGTTCTATGGGACGGAGACGTATAAGAATCATTAAAGAATTAATACCGGATTGTACTTTTTTATGTGTTGATAGTAACATGTCCAGAATTGAACAGATTAAGCACGATGGATTAAATGCATATTCAAATTTATCCGATGCTTTGTCAGAGCATCCCGACTTGGCATTTGTTTGCACATCTCCGGGACATCATGCTGATATTATCCTTCAACTTATAAATGCTAACGTCCATACTTTCACCGAATTAAATCTCACCTCCGACCGTTATGACGAAATCATACAACTCGCAAATACAAAAAATGTAAAGATTTTCATGTCTAACACAAATTTATACGATAAGCAGATCCTATCTATAATGGATTGCATAGGAACGGACTCTTCACATCACGCTTACATCTACCATATAGGTCAATATTTACCTGATTGGCACCCTTGGGAAAGTTATAAAGACTTTTTTATTGGAAAAAAAGAAACAAATGGATGCAGGGAAATACTAGCCATTCAGCTTCCCTGGTTAATAAAGACATTTGGTAAAGTTAAACACATTTCAACAATCAAGCGAAAAAACACTAAATTAGATATAGAATTCTCTGATACTTATATCATTTCCATCGAACACGAAAACGATTCTACAGGAGTTTTTATTTGTGATGTATTAGCCAGAAAAGCAACCACATCCTTAGAAATAATGAGCGAAGAGAATCATATCTTTTGGCAGGGATCACCAGAGTCTTTATGCAAGTATAATACCCTAACCAAAGAAACCGAAATAATTCCCAGCTACGAAAAGTCAGAACACTTACAAGAGTATGCAGAGACAATTCAAGAAAACCCTTATATTGATGAAACCAAAGCTTTTTTGGGTTATGTTTTCAACGGCATTACTCCTGCTTACACATTAACAGATGACAAATATATTCTCAGTTTAATTGACGAAATTGAGGGACTAAAATGAAAGCACTCTTTATCGGAGCCGGCTCTATCGGCAGGAGACATATTAAAGATTTTTATAGGGAATGCAATAAACACAACATAACCCCTACCATTCATGTATTACGAAGACAAATCGGAGATCTAGGAAACATTAATCCTTTTGTATCCAAACAAATCACTTCAATAGATGATGAAGATTATGATGTAGTATTTATTACAAACCCTACCAATCTCCATTTTGATGCTTTACAAAAATGTAAAGGCAAGGCCAAATGGTATTTTATAGAAAAGCCGATTTTTGAGAAATCAGATTATGATTTAACTGCTTTAGGAATAAATGATCAGAATGCATATGTTGCTGCACCTATGAGACATACCCTGATTTACAAAAAAGCCAAAGAAATTGTTCAAAATAATAAAGTATTTTCATCCCGTATAATATGTTCAAGTTATCTTCCGAATTGGCGACCAAACATTGATTACAGAAACAATTACTCTGCCATCAAAGAAATGGGTGGAGGTGTAAATCTGGATCTTATTCACGAAATTGACTATGCATACGACCTATTCGGCCCCCCTGTTGAAGTATTTAGCGTATCCGGGAAATATTCAGATTTAGAAATCACAAGTAATGATTTAAGCACCTATATTTTTAAATATGAATCAATGCTCTGCGAGATACATCTTGATTATTTTGGTAAAAAGAACTTACGGACCTGTGAACTCTTTGTTCATGATGGCACCTATACTATAGATTTTTTCAAAGAAACCATCACTACTCCGGATAATGAGATTATCGATTGTCACGTTATCGAATCAGAGGAGTTCATAAATGAGATGGCATATTTTTATGACTTTATTACAACAGATTTGCCCAGTATCAATCCTCCAAGTCTTGCTACCAAAACTTTAGAAATTGTATTAAAAGGAGAGTGTCAATGACAAAACAAAATTTACTGATAACAATTTGCGGACGTGCCGGAAGCCAAGGATTTAAAAACAAGAACTTAAAAACTTTTCTTGGACATCCACTTGTTTACTATACTTTGTCTGCTGCCGAGCTGTTCAAAACCCAATCAAACGAAATTGCAGAGATCGATATTTGCCTTAACACAGACAGTGAAGATTTATATAATATAGTAAATGATAAATATTCATCTGTTAATTATATTAAAAGAGAGGAATCACTTGGTGGCAATACTGTTCCTAAACCTGCTGTTTGGAAAAATAGTCTGGACCTCATGGAAAACAAATACCAAAAAAAGTATGATTGCTTAATTGATTTAGATATAACCAGTCCATTAAGGCAAATAAATGACATATATAACGCTTATATATTAAAAACTGAGCGTCCTGATGCAGACCTTGTTGAATCAATGTGTCATTCCAGAAGAAACCCTTACTTCAATATGATGAAGGAAGATGGTAATTATGTGACTACTGTCATTCCAAGCACATTTGTGGCTCGCCAGCAAGCCCCAAAAATTTATGATGAAAACGCCTCAATCTACGTTCTTCGAGCTTCTTTTTTCGATGAATATGGAATCGATATGAATAAAGCAAAAACCGTACCATATATAATGAAGGATACTGCTGTATTAGATATTGACAGCGAAGAAGACTTTAAAATGATGGAAATAATTGGTGAATATCTCTTCGAAAATACGGACACTTATAAAAGTATTAAAGACAATATAAAACAATAGACTATTTAGGAGCATTTTATGAATTCAATTCATCCAACCAAGTGTATGATTATTGCAGAAGCCGGAGTTAACCATAACGGTCGTCTTGATTTAGCATTAAAACTCTGTGATGCCGCTAAGACATCGGGAGCAGATGTAGTCAAATTTCAAACCTGGAAAACAGAAAACCTCATAACACAAAACGTAGATCAAGCTGACTATCAAAAGAATAATACCGGAAAGACGGAATCACAGTTTGATATGTTAAAAAAACTCGAACTTTCATACTCTGATTTCAAGGTTATCAAACAGCATTGTGATGAAATTGGTATTCTTTTTGCTTCTACCGCTGATGAACAAGAAAGCCTGGACTTTCTTGTTGACTTGGGTATTCCTTTTATTAAAGTCGGCTCCGGGGATATCGGGAATGTCTCTTTTCTAAGATATATAGGCTCCAAACATAAACCTGTCATTTTAAGCACCGGTATGAGCACGCTTGAAGATGTTAGTTTTTCAATAGATGCTTTGCGCCAGGGAGGAGCTGAAGATATAACACTTCTTCACTGTACAACTAATTATCCTTGTCCTTATGAGGATGTCAACCTGAGAGCCATGCTGACATTAAGGGATACCTTTAATCTGCCTATAGGTTACTCTGACCATACTATTGGTCGTGACATTGCGGTTGCAGCTGTTTCTTTAGGAGCTACCATTATAGAAAAACATTTCACCCTTGACTGTAAAATGGAAGGTCCCGATCATTTAGCCAGTACTGAGCCCAAAAATTTCGCTGACCTGGTTAACGGAATACGTATAGTTGAGAACGGACTTGGTACAGGCATAAAGGCACCTACTTCTGCCGAAAAGCAAATATCTAAAGTAGTAACCAAACGAATAGTAGCAAAAAGAGAAATAAAAAAGGGTGAACAATTCACCCTTGATAATCTGTGTGTTAAAAGGAACGATTTTGGTGCACTTGCTAGAAATTGGGATACCGTATTAGGTCAAATTGCATTAAAAGACTATATTATTGATGAAGGAATACTATAACCCCTAAAATCTAAACCATTCCTTTCTAAATCGAAAGCAGAAGTTGAGGTAACTTATTTATTTTATTCATTAAAGACTTAAACTCTTCCAATGTCAACTGTTGCTCCGCATCCGACAAGGCCTCTGATGGATTATTATGCACTTCCACCATAAGGCCATCACATCCTGCTGCAACTGATGCCAAACTCATCGGTTCTATCATTTCTCTTCTGCCGGTAGCATGTGACGGATCAACTATTATTGGTAAATGAGTAAGATGTTTAATTGCCACAACTGCACTCAAGTCTAAAGTATTTCTAGTATATTTCTCATGAGTTCTGATCCCTCGTTCGCATAAAATTACATTTTTGTTACCACTTGACATAATATATTCAGCGCAGTTCAGCCACTCCTCAATAGTAGCATTCATTCCTCTTTTTAGTAAAACAGGCCTATTAACTTTCCCTACTTCTTGAAGTAAAGAAAAGTTTTGCATATTTCTGGCGCCAATTTGTAAAATATCCGCATACTCACTCACTAAAAAAACATCTCGCGTATCAACGACCTCTGTAATTATTGGAAGTCCTACCACATCTCCAGCCTTCCTCAAATATTCAAGTCCTACACGTCCAAGACCTTGAAATGAATACGGAGAAGTTCTTGGCTTATACGCTCCACCTCGTAAAATTTGAGCTCCAGATTCTTTCACAGAAATAGCTATATCTAGAACTTGTTTCTCGGACTCAACACTACAAGGTCCAGCTATAATCAAAAAGTCCTTTCCAATCTTGACATCGCCTACATTTACTATAGTTCTCTCTCTTTTATTTCCTTCCTCGTCAAACAAAGAAACCAGAGGAAGCGATTTATTATTTATCCCCATTATATTAAATCCACCTTCTGACCTATCTCATCTGAATAATAAGCTGCATAAGTAACCTTCATAACTTGTGCTGCTAAATCAAAGCACCCTTCAGGTTCTCTATCATAAACAACCGACTCCATGAAATCAACAATTTCATTACAATATCCTCTAAGCATCTCGTCAGCTACAAATGGCTTATTCCACCCAGTAACTATAGGAAGCATTTCAGATAAATAAACTCCATCCATACCATCGGAATCTACCATATATGTTTCCATCGCATCATTCATGGTAAGCTTACAGTTTATAGCCGCATCATTACAATATAACTCAACATAGTTTTTACTTCCACCTAACAGGTTATCTGTAGCTATAACCGTAGCCTTACTTCCATCCGTAAATGTCAAAATTGCTGTTCCTGCATCTTCAACGTCATAAGGCTGAGCAGCTATATGCCTATGCTCATATTTCGAAAGCCTTCTAGTAACATATCCCATATCACCCAGAACACTTTTGACAGTTACATTTTTACCTTGTGCCAGCGATTCCTGTTCTTTAAGATAGAGTATAGCGCCCAGCGGATGAACACCATTACGCATAAAAATTCCACCACCGGTTTTAGACCATTCGCCAGCAACAGGAGAACTTGATCCCTTTAGACTTTCTTCCCCTTTCATATATAGAATTCTGCTTTTTTTGGCACGTATTATTTCTCCTGCCTTTAGTATCGCCGGTGCATAAACAAAATTCTCAGCATACATAAACCGTCTTCCCGAAGATTTCACTTTTTCTCTCAGAATTTCTATGTCTTCTATAAGTCTCTCAAACATATATTTCTTTGAAACCTTTTCACCAACAGGCTTAGGATCTCCCGGAGTTCCAAAATATCCGGTTAATGGTTTTTCGCAAATGACATGTTTTCCGGCATTCAAAGCTTCTATTATTTCTTCTTTATGTACATAGGGCGGAGTACAAATATCTATAACATCTATCTCTTTGTCGTCAAGCAGTTCTCTAAATGATGTCGTGCTTCTTTCAAATTTATATTTTCTTACAGCCTCATCCAGCTGTTCCTGCCTTCTAGCCATGACAGTTTTAAGTCTCACCGGTATATTACTTCTATGATATCCAAATGAATGAAGTTCACACGCCCTTCCTGCTCCAACCATACCTATCGTAACACAATCTTTCAATTTCA
>JAEEGL011345969.1_pt1 | contig 11205 bp, 7 predicted proteins | sample 9134231 | NCBI WGS metagenome assembly JAEEGL01 (sample SAMN16246548, study PRJNA631951) | gut metagenome | biome: gut microbiome; feature: rumen; material: fiber-attached | host: Bos | place: Iran: Karaj | collected 2018-10
GTCGTCAACGACATTTGCGAAATTATAGGTCGGATAGCCGTCGGACTTGATCAGCACCATGTCGTCGAGCTCACTGTTCTCCACCGTAATGTCGCCGTAAATCTCGTCATGGAAGGTCGTTGTGCCTTCGGTCGGATTGTTCTGACGGATGACATAGGGCTTTCCGGCTTTCAGGTTTTCCTCGATCTCCTCCTTGGTGAGGCTGAGGCAGTGCTTGTCATAGACACGGATCTCCTTGCCGTCCTCGCCGACCTTTGTCTTCAGCGAATTCAGCCGCTCCTCGTCGCAGAAGCAGTAATAGGCCTCGCCTTTATCGATCAGCTTCTTCGCATAATGCAGGTAAATGCCGCCGTTCACGCGCTCAGACTGGACATAGGGACCGCAGCCGCCGTCCTTGTCCGGACCTTCATCATGCCGAAGGCCTGTTTTCTGCAGCGTCCGGTAAATGATATCGACCGCGCCTTCGACAAGCCGTCCCTGGTCCGTGTCCTCGATCCTGAGCAGGAAATCGCCTTTCTCATGCTTTGCGATGAGATACGCATACAGCGCCGTCCTGAGGTTTCCGACATGCATTCTGCCGGTCGGGCTCGGTGCAAAACGGGTGCGGACCCGGCCTTCTTCAAACACTTTTTCTTCCTCTTCAATCTCCGGAAGCGACCACTCGTCCGGGTTCTTTTCTTCTTCGCCGGTCTCGCCCTGTGCCGCCTTGACATAGGGCTTGAAAATGTGATTCAGGATATAGGAATCCAGGAAAACGATCAGACCGTAGCCCAGAAGGAGAAGCGGTATGAAGCCGAAGTAAAATATCACAAAATAGACTACAGCGAACAGAAGAACCATGACGAAGGTCCAGCCGATATGCCGGATTGACATAAAGAAAGAGTTCGTAATCGTCTTTCTGATCGTGTTGTAGAAACGGGACTGGACGGCGAAAACGTACTGAAGCGTCATGATATAGATGATGATCAGGAAGAGATTGACTGCCCACATGATCGCATAGAATGTATTCAGGCTGCGGTTAACCGTATAAAAATACATACCATAGCCAAGGAGTGCACCGACAACAAGGAAAATCAGGCCGAGAATGATGCCCTGCTTCAGGTTTTCCTTAAAGGAACGGAAAAAGGCCCGTACAAAATGCGCATCCTCATCCCGGACATCCCGCATCATGGCGTAATAGAACGCTGTCGTAGCGGGTCCGATCGTGACGATCGGAATACAGCAGACAAACCAGATCACATGCAGAATGAAGGAATCAAACAGTTTTCCCATGAACAGCCAGACAGGGTTGTTCATATCAAAAATCTTTTTCATATCTATCTCTCCGTAAAGAAGCATCCTGTCCTTCTCCGGCATTTGACCGGCGTCAGACACTGTATTACTATATCAGAATTTTACCCTCTTTTCAAGGCCGCCGTATAAATTCCGCCGAAAGTTGACAGAAATTTCACTTCTTCCGGTCTTCTCTTTTTATCGAAAGTATGCTACACTATGCTTCGTACGGACTGTACGGACTCTAATGATCGCAGAGGTTTTTCAATATGGCGGATGTTTACGGAGAAGGCAGCAATTCCAAAAAACAGTGGGCGAAGCTGAAAGGCGCACCGCTTAAGGAAAAGGTGAAATACATTGCACAGTACTACGGCATTGCGATTGTCGCCATCATCGCGGGAATTGTCTTTATCGTTTCCATGACAAAGACGATTATTTACAATTCCATCCCGATGATTATTACGATGGAAGTGTATTCCGGCATTGTTTCGGAAGATGCCGAAGACAATCTGATGCAGAAGATCGCGCCGCTTCTTGGTGCAGACCCCAAAAAGTACCACATTGAGGTCACCGAGTCGGGTGTGGAATCCACCGATATCCAGCAGGCCTATACAATGTCGCAGAAGATTTTCGCGCGGATGGCCGCCCGGGATCTGGACTGCATGGTCGGAAAGGAGCAGCTGCTGATTTCCTATATGAGTGCGGATGACCCGGATAACCGTGCGCTTACGGATCTTCGCGAACTTGTTTCCGATGATCTCTATCAGCGGCTTCTCTCCGAAGATAAAATCGTGTTCCTGGATGCGGCTGAAGGAAAGATCCCTTACGGTATCGTTCTTGCTGACACGGATCTTGCGGATACGATCGGCCTCGTCGGCGAAGGCAGTGTGCTGGCCTTTGTCGTGACCTCCGAACGTGTGGACGCACAGAAAGCGCTCACGCAGCTGATTTACGAATAAACGAACGGGCTTCTGGCATACGCCGGTTCGAATGGAAATCTGCACAAAAAACACCTTCCGCACGGAAGGTGTTTTTCATTGGAAATCTGTCCTCGCTGGCGGGTATCAGCCGAAAACGCGGATGCGCTTCATGACCTGATCCGTGAGCGGACGGTCCATATAGTTTCGGCGGACCGAAACGATTTCATCCGCGGCCTCGATGCCTTCGGTTACTTTCCCGAATGCCGCGTACTGGCCGTCTAAGTGCGGCGCATCCGCAACCATGATGAAAAACTGGGAGCCGGCGGAATCCGGGTCCATCGCGCGGGCCATCGAAAGGACGCCTCTTTCGTGCTTCAGGTCATTCTTCCAGCCGTTTCTGCTGAATTCTCCCTTGATTTCATAGCCGGGGCCGCCCATTCCGGTGCCTTCCGGATCACCGCCCTGAATCATGAAACCCGGGATGACACGATGGAAAATCAGGCCGTCATAGAAGCCCTCATTTGCCAGCTTCTCAAAATTCGCCACGGTCAGCGGCGCAGTTTCCTCATACAGTTCGCCGCTCATGATTTTTCCGTTCTCAAGTTCAATCGTAAAAGTCTTCAATTTCCTCTCCTCCTCTTCTTTATCAAACCACCTGGAACAGGTAGAATTTCAGATAATCCGTCTCCGGCACACCAAAGAGAACCGGGTGATCCGGGGCGGCTCCGCGCACTTCAATCTGCCGAAGCTGCACGCCCAGTTCGCCTGCACATTCGCGAAGCACCTCCTCAAATTTCGCATGATCCATGAAATGGCTGCAGGAAGCCGTCGCAAGATACCCGCCGCGCGGAAGAATCCGCATCGCCGAAAGATTGATCTCCCGATATCCTTTCTTCGCATGGTCCACGGTTTTCCGGGACTTTGTAAAAGCCGGCGGATCAAGAATGATAAAGTCATACGGTTTCTGCTTTTTCCTCAGAAGCTCCGCAAGAAGATCAAACACATCCTCACAGACAAAATCAATCCGCTCCGAGAGCCCGTTTTCAGCCGCGTTCCGTTCGGCCATCGCAACCGCAGCCGCGCTGATATCGACAGCTGTGACGGAAGCCGCACCGGCAGCTGCCGCATTCAGGGCGAATGACCCGGTATGGGTAAAGCAGTCCAGCACCCTGCGGCCCTCCGAAATCCGCCGGATTGCCTGCCGGTTGTACTTCTGGTCCAGGAAGAAACCGGTCTTCTGGCCGTTTTCAACATCAACCGTATAGCGGATCCCATTCTCTGTGATTTCAGTCAGCGGTGAGCGCGAAGGATCCGGCAGAAGACACGAAAGTTCCCGATATGAACTGGCCGCATTATCCGGAAGCACATACCAGCCTTTCTCTTCGGGAAGACCCTCCAATGTGCGGATTTTCACGTCGTTTCGAAGAAATACACCGCGAATCTCCTCTCCTTCCTCCTGAAGCGCCAGCACCAGTTCCGGCAGCAGAAGGTCCCGGATCCTTTCGATTCCGACCGAGAGGATCTGTACCGACAGAAGGTCCGAAAAGCGATCCACCGTCAGTCCCGGGAAACCATCCGCCTCCCCGAAAATCAGCCGGCAGCAGCGATAATCTTCCTGCCCCATGACGGTTTTCCGATACGAAAGCGCATAGCGGATCCGCCGCTGGTAAAAGTCCGGCGTAAAGCGGTCGTTTGCATTCCGGGAGATCAGGCGGACACGGATTTTGCTCTGTTCGCTGTAAAAGCCGGAGCCGAGATACCGGCCGTTTTCCGATACTGCGTCGATCACGGTTCCGTTTTCGATCCCGAAAGGTTCCGCAAAAAGTGCGTTCCCGGACTCATTCGCCAAATCATCTTCCGAAGGGTTCCGATACCCCATGACTTCCGCTTCATAGATCCAGGGGTGTCCGCCCTGAACCCAGCGGGTGCCTTTTTTCGTAATCACAGCCTGAATCAGGTTTCGATTCGTTTTCATGTCGTTCTCCCGATCTTTCTGTCCCAAAGGCGGCGCCAAAAGGACAGCACCAAAAGCACCTGCGACGGCAGGTAAAATACCCACATCAGAAAACCGCTCACGCGGGTCAGCATCGTGTATCCATGGATGCTGTAGTTCAGATTGAATATTCCGACCGAAACATCACAGAGGAAAAAGAGGCTGAGTCCGAGTGCGGCAAGAAGAGTACCGGCTTCCTTCTGCCCCATCCGGTCTGAATCCGCTGTTCTTTTTCTGCGGAAAACCCGGACCCATGCCAGCACCATATTGATTGTGAGCTGCGTAATCGAATATGCTGAGGCAACGGTCAGCGGTTCCGCCATGTGAAGAAGAAAGAGCGCCGCCGTGACCAGAAGAAAGCTTCCGATCCGTACAATCAGCACCCCTGTTTTCCCCCGAAGCATCAGCGCATAAAAGGTCTGCACGATGCAGAACAGCAGCACGCCCCAGAAATACCAGCGGTCCAGAAGTACCAGAACGGTATCCGCCGCCAGGGTAAAAAGAAGCGCGATCCCGTGAAAGAGAATCCGAAAAACTGCCCTGATGCGCACTTTCTGCGCCTGCTCTGCAGCTTCCGTCAGTGCTTCAACCGCTTTCACACGAACGGTTTTCCGCCCCGAAACAAGCCGGATCATGAGAAACACCAGCGCCGCCGCCGTATTCAGGACGATCGAACCGTACATCAGCGCCGTCTGCAGAACCGGTTTCTCCCCGCGAAGTTCCAGCATGATCAAAAACGCCAGAATCAGCGCTTCCATCACCGCATAGATGATGACAGGCAGGACAGAGACGCCCCCTTTCCTGCCTGCTGAAGATTCCCTCCTGTTTTGCGGAATACCTTCTGCCATACTGTCCGTTCGTATCTCTTATGCTCTTATTTTGCCGCAAGTCCGAGATAATTTGCAATACCGACCGCATCCGCAGCACCGAGCTGCTGGAGATGTCCGTCATCCAAAAACTGCGGCTGCGTATCCATGAAGCAGTGTTCCACAATGATGCCCGGAATACCGCGGTTTGCACAGTGGCGGTTGATCGCGTAATAATCCAAAGGGTTGCCGAAATCATCGAAATACTGGTTCGACGCGGTCGTAACTATAGATGGGTTCGCTCTGCCGATGCCCAGTCCACTAATCTGTGTCAAGATCGATTCTGCCAGCGCATTGCACTGACCCGCCACATTCGGCTGATACGATACAAATGCCAGACACCCGGCTGCATTGTGGTTGATTGTCGCATTGAAATGCAGACTCACAAGGATGTCCGCCTTGTAATCCTGTGCGATCTGTGCCCGCCGCTCCAGATCTGCTCCCAGGCTGGAACCGTCCACCGGCGAATGATCATAGCGCGTCAGATATACGGTCACGCCTGCGTAATGGCTCTCCAGATAACTCTTGCAGGCCATTGCTACCGTGAGGTTGATGATATGCTCCATATAGCCGTTGTAGGATGCCCCGGTGAATGTCGCCGAATGGCCCGGATCCAGTACGACAATCTTATTGGCCGCTGCGACATGCACACTGCAGGAAGCGCTCCTGCCGCCGGCAGAAGCCGTAATCATGCAGTCTCCGCCGCCGACTGCCGTCACAAGCCCGGCGCCGTCGACTGTCGCGACCAGCGTATTCGTCGAGGTCCAGACAATCGAAGCATCTGTCGCATCTTCCGGGAGGACTGATGCGTGAAGCTGCGCCGTCTGGCCGGATTCGGCGAATTCAAGCGCACCCTGATCAAGCGTAATGCTCTCAACTTCTATCAGCTCTGTTACCGTGACGGAGGCCACGCAGGACATTCCGTTACAGAGCGCCGTTACCGTACAGCTGCCGACGGAAACTGCTGTGATCACGCCGTTTGGATCTACGGTCGCAACCTCCGGATTGTCGGTCATGAAACTGGTGTCTTTCGGATCAGTTGTGTCATCCGGCAGATAAATGACCGAAAGCTGGGCGGTATAGGTCTCGATAATGCTGATATCGGTCTGGGTAAACTGAATGCCCGTCATCGGCGAGAAGACACTGACGCCGCAGGCAGCCGCCGCTGCTTCATGATAGGCGGTAATCGTCGCATAGCCCGGGCCGATCGCGGTCACAACACCGTTGCCGTCCACCGTCGCAACCGCTGTATTGTCGGATGCCCAGTTGATGTACGGCACCTCTGTCGTATTTGCGGGAACCACGCTCGCCGCAAGCTGCGCTGACTGGCCTTTATTCAGGGATAATGCCCCTGTCGAAATCACGACGCCCGTTACCGGAATAATCACCGTAATCTGGCAGGAGGCTGAGAATTCATTTGCCGAAACCGTCACATTTGCCGTACCCGGACCGACTGCCGTCACAACGCCTTCCTGGTTTACCTGCAGGACGCCGGTATTGTCCGAAGACCAGGTGATCGTGACCTCCTCGTTGGTATTCGCAGGCTCAATCGCATAGGGAAGCTGCACCGAGTCGCCGTTTCGGAGCGTGAAGGTATTGAAGCCGAGCGTCACGCCGGTCAGCGGTACTTTTACAAACAGATCATAGTATTTGAAGAAGCGTCCTTCGCGAACCGTTATCGTCGCAGAGCCGGGGCCCACGCCCGTTACATTGCCCTCCGAATCCACGGTCGCAACCGACTCATCGGAGCTTCGGTATTCGGGGTGAATGGTATCGGTCGTATTCGCCGGAACCGGGCTCACGCTGAAGCTGTAGCTTTCCCCTAAAAGAAGCTCCGGCTGGTCCCCGGTGACCTCGATCCCCTTCAGGGGAGACCGCGCGGTTACTGCAAACTCACTGGTATATTCACCGCTTTTCATGGTGATGACAGCATCACCGGGCCCGACTGCCGATATCTTTCCCATCTCATCCACAGTCGCAACCGACTCGTCTGAAGAAGTAAACGTCGGCGGTTCGGGAAGCTCTGTCGCGTCTGCCGGCTCAATTTTCCAGTTCAGGAAAAACTTATCTCCGACATTCATGGAAATGCCGGACTGGGTCAGCTTCACATTGGTGACCGGGATGTACACCCGCACCGGGAAGCTCTCCGAGAAGGAGGAGAAACGCACCGTGACCGTCGTCTCACCCGGCGCAAGCGCGGTGACAAGGCCGGTCTCGTTTACGGAGACCACCTCCTCATCTCCCGAAGTATATTCAAAACTCTTGGACTGGAAATCCTCCTGCGCGCGGAATTCAAGCTTCTCCGTGAGCGGCGTCAGTTCGGAACGGATCTGCGCCGTCTGTCCCGGCTCCAACAGGATTCCTTCATAATCTGCCGCGAATTCGTAGGCCTCTTCCACTGTCACCGGCGAATTCAGAAACAAAAGCACCGCAGTAATAATCGCTCCGAGAAGCACGATGCCGACCGCTGTCAGAATAAAGGCATGCTTCGGCACACCGCGCCGGGCTTTCTCCTGCTCGAGATCCGTCCCGTCGGGTGTTTCAGGCTCAGGATTGTCCGGGGTATCTGCTTCCGAAGGCTCGGGAGATACAGGTTCTGAGGGCTCGGGAAATGCAGGCTCCGAAGGCTCTGACGCAGCAGGTTCCGGACTTTCAGCTGCTGCAGGCCCCGGTTCTTCTGTTGCTGCAGGCCTCGGCTCTTCCGCTGCTGCAGGCCCCGGCTCTTCTGCTGCGGAAGTCAGGATGGCTTCTTCCGAGAAAACAGCGCCGGCGAAAACAGGATCCACTGCTTCTGTCGCCTCCGGTTCCGGGACTGCTTCCAGCGCTTCTGAGGTTGCTTCCACCGGTTCCGGGGCTGCTGTTTCCGTCATTTCCGCAGCAACCGGTTCTGCGCTTTCCGCAGCTTCCGCTGCCGGGCTTTCTGATGCTTCATTTTCCTGAATGATATTGGTGTTTTCTTCACTCATTTTATGAACATTTCCTTCTCATGGAAAATAATCCAACATATTGTAACATTTTCTTAACATTTTGTAAAGCGTTTTCCCGATATTTATGCCGGTTCTCTCCGCCCGTACCACAATTCCTACCCCGAAAAGCCTTTCCTGCACTTGTTCGCACGGCAAATATATGCTATACTTCTGGAAGAAATACAGACCGGAAAGGACAAGGCGCTATGACCAAAGAAACCTTCTATCTTGATTCCAATGACAAAAAGAACCGCCTGCACGGCTTCTGGTGGCTCCCGGATTCAGAACCGAAAGCCCTTGTGCAGCTGACGCACGGCATGGCGGAATACATCGACCGCTACGACCCCTTCGCATCGTTTCTCGCGGATCAGGGCTTCGCGGTTGTCGGCCACGATCACCTCGGCCACGGCGAGACCGTGAAAAGCGACGAAGACCTCGGCTTTTTCGCCGACAGGGACGGCGATCGGATCGTCATCGACGATATTCATCTTGTGACGATGGAGGCGAAAAAGCGCTTCCCCGGTAAAAAAATCATCCTTCTGGGGCACAGTATGGGCTCGTTCATGACAAGGCGCTATCTTGCAGTTTACAGCAAGGAACTTGACGGGGCGATCATCATGGGCACCGGCAATGTCCCGGGCGCGCTTGCAGGCGTCGGAAAATTCTGTGCAAAACTGAGCCGTACCTTCCGGGGCGACCATTACCGCAGCAAATTCCTGACGGGGCTTGCGCTCGGGTCGAACAACAAGCCCTTTGCACCGAACCGCACCGTTGTCGACTGGCTCTCGAGAAATGACGAGAACGTTGACCGCTATGTCGCGGATCCTTTATGCGGCTTCATGTTCACCTCGGCGGCTTTCTATGATTTCTTCACTGTGCTGAAGAAGGTTGCCAAACAGGAAGGCTTTGACACCATCCGCCGTGATATTCCGCTTCTCATCACTTCCGGCGAGCTGGACCCCGTTGGCGGAAAACCCGCCTGTCCGGCAGTCAAGGCGCAGTACGACGCTTTGGGCTTTACGGACGTTACCCTGAAAATGTATCCCGAAGACCGGCACGAAATCCTGAACGAAGTGGACCGAGACCAGGTCTTCCAGGATCTTCTTCAGTGGATAGAGTCAAAAACCTGAGCAGCTTCTCTGTTAAGAAACACCCCGAAAGGAGCACAGGCTTCATGAAAAAAGGCCTTATCATGGAAGGCGGTGCGATGCGCGGACTTTTTACCGCCGGCGTCACCGACGTGCTGATGGAAAACGGTATTGAATTTGACGGCGCAGTCGGCGTCTCCGCCGGCGCGACTTTCGGCTGCAATGTGAAGTCAAGGCAGATTGGCAGGACAATCCGCTACAACAGGAAATACTGCGGAGACTGGCGCTACGGATCGGTAAAATCCTTCCTGAAAACCGGCAGCATGTTTGATTTTGAGTTCTGCTACCGTCTGCTTCCGGAAAAGCTGGATCCTTTCGACACCGAGACTTTTGCGGCAAACCCGATGGAGTTCTACGTCGTCGCAACGAGTCTTCTGACGGGTTCGCCGGTCTATTACCGCTGCACGGACGGAAAGAAAAAAGACCTTGCATGGATCTGTGCTTCCGCTTCGATGCCGCTTGTCTCCAAAACTGTCCTCATCGGCGGCCGCCCATACTTAGACGGCGGGATCTCAGACTCGATTCCGCTTCGGTTTTTCGAATCCATGGGCTATGACCGGAACCTGGTCATTGAAACACGCCCCATCGACTATGTCAAGGGCGAAAATCCGCTGATGAAGTTTGTCCGGGCCCGCTATGCGCACTTCCCGAAATTCATTGAAGCCGTTCAGAACCGCCACATCATGTACAATGAACAGACCGCCTATGTCCGGGAGCAGGAGGAACTGGGGAACATCCTCGTCATCCGCCCGCCGGAAGCGCTTTCGGTCAAATCGACGACGACAGATCCTTCGGAGCTTCAGCTTGTCTACGAAATCGGCCGGAAGACGGCACAGAAAAAGCTTCCCGAGATCCGCGCCTTTTACGGTCTGTCGGAGGATGCGCCTTCATGAAGCCCTGTCCCTACGCCAAAAAATGCGGTGGCTGCGATTATCAGGGGATCCCCTATGAAAAGCAGCTTGAAATGAAACAGAAAGCCCTGGAGGAACTTCTTCAGGGCTTTTGCCCCGTTCATCCGATCACCGGCATGCAGAATCCGTATCACTACCGTAACAAGGTTCATGCGGTTTTCTCGCGCACCCGGGACGGGCGGCTTCTGTCGGGCATGTATGAAGAAGATTCACACCGGGTTGTCTCCGTCGATTCCTGTCAGATCGAAAACAAAAAGGCGCAGGAAATCATCCATACGATCCGGGACCTGCTGCCCTCTTTCAAGATTACGGTTTACAGCGAGCAGTCCGGCTACGGACTTCTCAGGCATGTGCTTGTTCGGACGGCCCAGAGGACCGGCGAAATCCTCGTCGTTCTTGTCGTGACCTCTCCTGTTTTTTCTTCCAAAAACAATTTTGTCCGGGTGCTTCGAAAAAAGCATCCCGAAATCACTTCGGTTGTCCTGAATCTCAACAACCGGAAAACCAGCATGGTGCTTGGAAACCGTGACATTATCCTGTACGGTCCGGGTTTTATTGAGGATGAAATCTGCGGTATGCACTTCCGGATTTCGGCGCAGTCCTTCTACCAGGTCAACCCCCAGGAGGCGGAAAAGCTCTATGAAAAGGCCATGGAACTCGCGGCACTCCGGGGTAAGGAGCGGATCATCGACGCTTACTGCGGCACCGGTACAATCGGCCTGATCGCCGCGGGAAAGGCCGGAGAACTCCTCGGCGTCGAGCTGAACCCGGAAGCGGTCAAAGACGCCGTCAAAAACGTCCGCCGGAATCATGTCGAAAACGCCCGCTTCATCCAGGGTGACGCGGGGCAGTTTATGACTGCCCTCGCCGAAGACAGCGAAACCGCGGACGTCCTTTTCATGGATCCGCCCCGCTCCGGTGCAACGGAGGAGTTCCTGCGCGCAGCGGCATCACTCGGCCCCTCCCGTATCATTTACATTTCCTGCGGACCGGAATCTCTCGCGCGGGATCTTCAGATCCTGAAGTCCCTCGGGTACCGGGCAGAAGGCGCCTGGCCCTATGATTTATTCGGTTTTACGAAGCATGTTGAATGCGTTACGCTTTTACAGCGAATGAGCAACACCCGGGA
>JAEEGL011467503.1_pt1 | contig 11205 bp, 7 predicted proteins | sample 9134231 | NCBI WGS metagenome assembly JAEEGL01 (sample SAMN16246548, study PRJNA631951) | gut metagenome | biome: gut microbiome; feature: rumen; material: fiber-attached | host: Bos | place: Iran: Karaj | collected 2018-10
AGTTCACGATGATTCCCCGAACGGAAAGGGTTGTGGAGCCGCCGCCGTCAAGGTTCATGGCGTTGACGCAGCCCAGGCACTTCATAATCTCACCCAGCTTCGCGGTGCTGACGCCGGTGGTGTAGCTCTGTCTGCCGTCCAGGGCCAGAAGAATCACCCTGTTGTCCGCGGTGACGCCAATGGCGCTGCGGGGATGGGTGGCCGTCAGGTGGCCGCCCTGCATGCGGAAGGTGTGAACGTCCCGCACCACCTCGCCGTTTTCAACGAGGTTGGGACCGGCGGCCATGGCGTTGGTTCCGGTTGTCCAATCGGTGGCGGTTTCCGTTCTGCCGGGATAGGCGGAGCAGACGTTAATCTTTACTCTCAAAATCTGACCGGGCCGGGCGTTTTCCTTCAGGAACCAGCCCGCGGGACCGCCGGCGGAGATGGCCATACAGCCCTCGGGAATCTTGCTGTCCGCCGCGTTTTCGTACACTTCGCGCACCTTCAGGCGCATTTCCTTGCCCAGCTGCAGGGGCAGGTTCTCGCAGTCGCAGATGACCTCGGTGCCCTTATATTTGTTCTTGGTGCTCTTGCCCATGGAGGGAGTGTAGACCACCAACTGATTCGTCTCTCTGGGCCGGTTCACCGCGTCGATGGTGCGGGAAATGCCGCTGGGGAAGGTGAGTTTGCCGTCGCATTTGAGAATGTCAACGAAAAACTTGTTGTCGGCGGTAAATCCGCAGGCAGAGAGGTCCGCCACCGGCTCGCTTATGAGCTCGCCGTCCCGAAGCATAAAACCGCAGGGGTCTCCGGTCCAGGGGAAGTAGTCGCCGTTCAGGCCCACCACCGCGCCGGTTCGTTTAACCATGCCGGTTATCGTTTCTCTGCCGTTCTTGTCGCCGCCGCCCACGGTGCCGCCCGCCAGCTCGCTGCGGATGCTGACGCCGGGCACGTTGAGGTCCACGATGGCGGCGGTGATGAGGTGTCCCTCAACAAACTCCTGATAGAGGGTCACGCCCTCCGCCACGTCTTTGTAAACCGGCTCCGCGAAGGAGGCGGAGACCAGGGTTATTGCGGCTATAAACGCCAAGGCGAATTTGTTCTTCATTATGTCCTCTTAAAATTCTATATCCGTTTCGTAATACACACCTGCCACAACGGCTCCCACGCGGGCGGAGGTGTTGTCTCTGGGGTAGAGTTTTCCGTTCTGGTCCACGTAGCCGCCGCCGTCCAAGGTGCCCCATATCAAATCGGTAACCGGGTTGCCGTCCACGGTGCAGCGCACTCTGCTGCCTTGCCTGGCGAACACCGGAGTGCCGTCGGAGGGGTCGTAGGGCTCCGCGAAAACCATGAGTCCGTCGCAGACCGGCCGGTTTTTCTTGTCGGAGGGCGAGTTTACGACGATGCCCTTCACGGACAGTGTGGTGGAGCCGCCGCCGTCGAAAGCCATGGCGTCAACGCAGCCCAGCTCTTTCATGAGAAGAGCGCTGCCGTTGAAAGAAAGCCCCTTGCTGAAAGGCTGTCTGCCGTCAACGGTGGCGAGGATAATCTTGCCCTCCGCCGTCTTGCCGATGAGGCTTCTGGGCTGGCCGGTGGTGGCGTAGTCGGAGTCCGCCAGACCCACAATCTCGCCGTCCTTAAGCAAAACCGGGATTCCGCCCATGGCGTCGGTGGCGAGGGACCACTCCTCGGCGAGGGAGCCGTCTTTGCGGACAAAGTCGAATCGGGCGGTTATTTCCTCACCCGCCTTAACGGAGTCCAGCAAAAGCTTTCCGGTTTTGCCCCGGGCGGATATGACCACGCCGTCCGCGGGGATAGATACCTGTTTCGGTTCTTTCACCACTTCCCGAACGGTCATACGCATTGTCTTGAAGGGAGACACGGGCAAATTAGCGCAGCCGGCGATAATATGTCCGCAGAGAGTTCTGTCCTTTGTCTCCGGGCCGAACACGGGGGCGCAGAGGATGATTTCCTTTTCCTCCGCCTGCCGATTGACGCCGTCAAGGTTGAATGACACGCCGTTTGACAGGGTGAGCACGCCCCGAGCCTGAATCTCGTCCACAAGGAGGTCGCCTCCGGCGGTTATGCCGCAGGAAGCCCAAACATCGCTGTGGGTGGGCTCGCTGATAAGCTCGCCGTTTCTCATATTTATTCCCAGGGGATCGCCCGGCCACCGGGGGTCGTTTGTCCAAGGGAAGAAGTTGCCGTTGATGCCCGCCGCGGCGCCGTTGCGCTTCACCGACATGGCTATGGGCTCTTTGCCGTTGAGTATGCCCGCGTTCAGGTCTCCGCCGCCGGGCTCGCCGCAGATGCGCACGCCCTCTTCCGTGGGGTCCACGGTGAGGTAGTTTATAACCAAATTGTCGCTCTCGCGCACGTCGCAGGTGTAGGTCACCCCTCTGGCCACGTGCTTCGTGACGGGTGCGGCCCAAAGGGAGGAGCAAAGCGCGGCAAACACAAGAGAAAGGACGAATTTTTTCAAGGATTATTCTCCCACTTTCACTTTGCGGACGAGAATGTCGTTGTTCTCGGAGAAGCAGCTTTCGGAGAAGTACTTTCCGTCGAACATCATATCCATAACCAGCACGTAGTCGCCGGCCTCGGAGGGTGTCTTGATGTTCACGCCCTCAAACACCACCGCCATTCCGGGGGCGAAGTCCTTGGCCAGCACCGTGGGGCTTGTTTCGGTGTAAACTTCCTTGCCGTCAAGAGTGTACCAATGGTAGCCCACGCCGGTTTTCTTGCCGGGCCAGGCGGAGACGCCCGCGTTCCGCAGAACCACCTTGGTGGCAACGGAGCTGTCGGGAGCAAGTTTCTCCGGAAGATTCACGTCGGCAATCACCGGCGAGTAGTCGTTTTCCTGAAGAATAACGTATCTGGAGGCGGCGGGGGTGCCGCTGTCGGCCATCCAGCTTTCGCCGTCGAATATGTCGAAAGTAAGTTCGTAGTGCCAGGAGCCGTCCTTGGGGCTGGGTTCCGGTTTGCCCTTGTCGCCCATGGCCCAGAGGAGAGGAACGGCAAAGGTGGCGGCTTCACCGGCGGCGCAGTCGTCGTCGGTCTTTCCGATAATTCTCTTGATGGGCACGGCGGTTCTCTCGGAGCCGCTCACCTTGTAGAGGGACACGCCCATGTAGACCTTGTCCTTCTTCCAAGGCTCCTTGCCCAAGTTGTAGGCCTTCACGGTGCCCAGGTAGCCCTCGGATGTGGCCATAACCAAGGGAATGTTAAAGGAGGAATAGGAAGCGCCCTTGTCCGCTCTCTCGGCGGCGATGGTCACCGGCGCCATGAACACCTTGTCGCCCATGGCTGTGAAAGTCTTGTTCTCGGCGGCGGAGAAGATGTCTATTCTCAACTCGCTGCCGCCCTCCGGCAGGGGAGTTCCGTCTCCGCCGATTGTGGCGACGCCGAAGGGCACGGTGACGGTCTGGCCGGGAGCCACGTCCCGCTCCAGAGGTCTGCGGACCTTGCTGTTGCCGTAGAACCGGCCGCTTCTGTACCAACTGTAAACGAGGTCGAAGCAGTCACCTGCTTTCCAAGTGGTGAGTCCGTTGTTTCTGAAGGTAACCTCCGCGGGATTCATGGAGGTGGGAGTCATAATCGAGGGAATGTTCCAGTAGACCGGCAGCGCCGCCAGAGTTTTTCTGCCGCCGTTTTGGGAAACCGCTTCCGCGATTTCGCCGCCCCGCTCCGTTGTCTTTGCGATTACATTGTCGCCGGAGTAGTCGTTCCAGCCGTTTCTGAACATCCAAAGGGTGTTCTTGCCGGGTCTGTTCACGGAGCCGGCGGAGGTGATGAGGTTGGACTCGATGTAGACTCTGCCGTTGGCGTCCTTGTCGCCGGTGAGGGACACAACGCCCTCAACGGCATCGCACTCCGGGAAGCTCTCGTCGGCCACCCACACTATACCCTCTCCGAAGTCTCCGAGGAACTTTTCGGAGCAGAAGTCCAGCAAAGCGCCGTCGGCACCCTTAACGCCTTTCATACCGGTTACGAACACCACAACCGCCCGCTTGCCGTCCTTTGTCTGGGCGGCGGCTCTGAACTCCTCGGGAATGCGGGTGAAGAACTCTCTCACGGCGGCGTAGAACATATCCTGTCCGAAATCACCGCCCTTCAGGGAGGAGCCGTCGATGAACATGGCGGCGGAGGGATAGTGCTTGCCCTCGGATTTCAGGTTGCTGAGGGCGCCGGCCACGCAGTCCAAGCCGTAGAGGTACTTGGCGTCGTCGCCGAAGCGGTAAACCGGGGCGAAGGTGTCGATGCCCGCGGCGATTATGTCGGAGAGCTGGGCGGTGTGGTAGCCCACTCTGTTGTAGTTCATCCACATGCCCACGCCGCAGTCGGGAGTAACCTTGAAAGCGGAGTCGGGGCCCTGGGTGTACTCATATGGGGTAAAGTTCATGTTCCGAAGAGCGAACTTGGCTTCGTAAACCACACCGGCCATGGGCATATTGAGATGCACGGCGGTGTTTTTGTTCCACTCTTTGTTGTCGATTCTGCCGTCGATGGTGGGAGCCTTCACCACGTACTTGGTGGCCAAGACTCTGCTCTTGTCCGGGTTGCTGGCGGCGAAGGAGTGGGCGGCGAAAACCACGTTGGACCACTTGGCGGGGGAAAGGATGTCCTTTTCGGACTCAATCTTCGGGGAAAGCCAAACGCAGCCCTTGTCGCCGTTCCGGCGGACGATGAGGTTGAAGGCCATTGTCTCGCCCATGGCGGGGTTTTTGGTTTTCATGAGATCCCAGGGAATGGCTATCTCCACGGAGTAGCCCATGTCAACGTCGTCGGAGTTGTTGACTGTGCCCTGAACGTTGGCGCCGTATTTGTAGGAAAACACGTCCTCGGGAACGAGTTCGCCCTTGTCGTTTCCTCTGTAGAAGCGGCTGCCGCCGGAGGCGGAAACCTTCATCACAACGGTGGTGGGTCCTATCTTTTCCGGCCGCTTGGAAGTGGTGTCGAGATACAGTTCCACCATGTCGTCGCCGGATATTTCCGCGTTGGGCTTGGAGCACTTGCTCTGCACGTCGGGGCAGTCGACTTTGTAGGAGATGTAGAAGAAGGTCTCGTCCCACTCCGCGGTGCAGACGGCCTTGTCCACATATGCCTCCGTTGTCTTTGCCTCATCGGCGAAAGCGCAGCTTCCGAGAAGGAGAGCGGCGAGAACAAAGAGAAGTTTCGGTGATTTCATGCAAATACCTTTCCCGTTATTTCAAACCGGCAACGAAGGCTTTTATTCTGTCGATTGCCGTGACTATATCCTCGATTGACGTGGCGTAGGAGCAGCGGATGTTGCCCTCTCCGCAGGCGCCGAAAGCCGTTCCCGGCACCGCCGCCACTTTATGCTCAAAGAGAAGTTTTTCGCAAAACTCCTCGGAGGTGAGACCGGTGCTCTCCACGTTGGGGAAGGCGTAGAACGCCCCGCCGGGCATGAAGCAGTCCAGCCCCGCCTCTCTGAAACCTTTGACGATGACCCGCCGGCGGCGGCCGTATTCCCGCCGCATGTCCTCTCTGTCCTTGGCGCCGTTCACCACGGCCTCGATGGCCGCGTTCTGGGCGTTTATGGGAGCGCAGAGCATGGTGTACTGGTGAATCTTCATCATGTTTTTGATGATTTCCGTGGGGCCCGCCGCGTAGCCGATTCTCCAACCGGTCATGGCGTAGGCCTTGGAAAAGCCGTTCAAAAGCACCGTGCGCTCGAAGGCCCCCGGCAGAGTGGGCACGGAGACATGCTCCCCGTCGTACACAAGCCGGTCGTAAATCTCGTCGGAAACTATGTACAAATCGTATTTTACGGCGATGTCGACTATCTCCCGCAGAGTCTTTTTGTCCGCCACCGCGCCGGTGGGGTTGCTGGGATAGCTGACGAGAATCGCTTTCGTCTTGTCCGTCACCGCCGCCTCGATATCCTTGGGGTCCACCACGAAGTCCCGTTCCTTTTTGGCTTCCACCGTCACGGCTTTGCCGCCGGCCAGCTCCACGCAGGCCTTGTAGGACACGTAGCAGGGCTCGGTGATGATAACCTCGTCGCCGGGATTCAGGAGGGTCCGCATGGTGAGGTCCATGCCCTCGCTGACGCCCACGGTGATGAGAACGGAATTCTCCGGGTTGTAGCAGAGCCCGGAGTAGCCCTCAAGGTAGCGGGAGATTACCCGCCGCAGTTCCAAAAGTCCCCAGTTGGAGGTGTAGGAAGTTCTGCCCCGCTCCAGGGAGTTGATTGCGGCCTCACGAATCCGCCAAGGAGTGACGAAGTCCGGCTCGCCCACACCCAGCGACACCACATCGTCCATTTGCGATACGATGTCGAAGAACTTTCGTATTCCCGAAGGCGGATAATGCTCCACCGTTTGAGATATGGGTTTCATTCAAAAATCCTCAGGATATGAGCAGTCGGCCGGTGTCCTCTTCGATGTCGTCGAAGATGTCGCCGTCCTCTTTGTACTTCTTCAAAAGGAAATTACTCTGGGTGGACAGAACGCCGTCCAAGGTGGAGAGCTTGTCCGCCACGAAGAAGGCCACCTCTTTCATGGTCTCGCCCTCAACCACAACCCGCAGGTCGTAGTCGCCGGAAACCAGATACACGGAGTGGACCTCCGGATAGCGGTATATGCGCCGGGCAACGTCGTCGAAGCCCACGCCCCGAGAGGGGGAGACCCGCACGTCGATGAAAGCGAACACACGCTCGTCGCCGGCTTTTTCTCTGTCGATAATGGTTTTGTAGCGGCGGATAACGCCCTCTTCCTCCATCTCGGCGATTTCCCTCGCCACCGTGTCGGCGTCGGAGCCGATGAGGTCCGCGATCATCTCCGAGGAGGTTCTGGCGTCTTTGCGCAGTATTTCAAGAATCTGTTCTCTCATATCAAACTCACTTAATGTACGCGCCGGCGGGAGTGTCCGGGTCGGCGGGAGTGAGCACCACGGCGCCGTTTACGCCGTCGGCGGCCAGAAGCATACCGTTGGACTCAACGCCTCTGATAACCGCGGGCTCCAGGTTCGCCAGAAGCACAATCTTCTTGCCCACAAGGGCTTCCGGCTCGTAGTACTTGGCTATGCCGGCCACAATCTGCCGCTCCTCGTCGCCAAGGCTGATGATGAGCCGCAGAAGTTTGTCCGCGCCCTCCACCTTTTCCGCCTGCTTCACTTCCGCGATGCGGAGCTCCAGCTGAGCGAATACGTCGTAGGGAATAAGGGGTTTCTTTTCCGGAACCTTGGCCTTCTTTTCCTTCTTGGGTTTGGGCTCGGCTTCTTCCTTCTTCTGCTTGGGCAGTCTGGGGAAGATGGGGGCCGGCTCGTTGAGTTTGGTGCCCTTGGCGAAGGGATCGGCGTCGGTGATGTTGCTCCAAAGGAGGCTGTCAAAGTCGGCGATGGCCAGCTGGGCCGCGATTTCCTTGGCGGTTGCGGGCATGAAGGGCTTAATCATGATGGCCGCGGCGCGGGCAACTTCCAGAGCGGACTCCAAAACTCCGCCCAGCTCCGCGTTCTTGCCCTCTTTGGCCAGAACCCAGGGCTGCATGTCGTTCACGTACTTGTTGGCGGCGCCTATCATGTTCCATATGGCCTCAAGGGCCTTGGTGAACTCGTAGGAGTCGCAGTATTTCTCCGCCAGGTCCTTTGTCTCCGCAATCTTATCCGCAAGGCCGCCGCCGAAGGTTTCGTAATCCGGCATAACGCCCTCGAAGTACTTGCCCAGCATGCTGAGGGTGCGGTTCAGGAGGTTGCCCAGGTCGTTGGCCAAGTCGGAGTTGAATCTGTTTCTGAAAATCTTGATGGAGAAGTCGCCGTCCATACCCAGAGTCATCTCACGGGCCAGGAAATAGCGAACGGCGTCAAGGCAGACTTCCCGGGAAGCGCCGGACTCGGCTGCCAAATCTTCCGCCAGCTTGGCGGGGGAAATGGCGTTCCCTTTCGACTTGGAAATCTTCTCGCCGTTGATGGTCCAGAAGCCGTGGGAGAAGAGGGTCTTGGGCAGAGGCAGATCCAGAGCCATGAGCATGGCGGGCCAGAATGTGGAGTGGAACCGGACGAAGATGTCCTTGCCCATGAGCTGGAGGTCCGCCGGCCAAATCTCGTTAAACCGCTTCTCGTCGCTCAGATAGCCGATGGCGCTGATGTAGTTGATGAGGGCGTCGAACCAAACGTAGATGACCTTGGAGGGGTCGCCGGGAACCTCGATGCCCCAGCCGGTGTTGGTCCGGGTGATGGAAACGTCCCGCAGACCCTGCTTGATGAAGCTGACGACCTCGTTCTTCTTGGCCTCCGGCTGGAGGAACTCCGGATTGTCGTCGATGTACTTCAGGAGCCGGTCGCCGTAGGCGGAGAGTTTGAAGTAGTAGTTTTCTTCCTCAACTTCCGTCACCTCTCTGCCGCACTCGGGGCACTTGCCGTCCACCAGCTCGCTGTCGGCGTAGAAGGTCTCGCAGGGAACGCAGTAGTGGCCGGTGTAGGAGCCTTTGTAGATGTCTCCCTGGTCCATGAGCCGCTTGAAAACGGCGGTAACCACGTCTTTGTGGCGCGGCTGGGTTGTTCTGATGAAATCGTCGTTGGTTATGTCAAGGCTGGCCCAAACGTCTTGGAAAGCGGCGGCCAATTTGTCCACGAAATCCTGGGGATTCATGCCCTTTTCCGCGGCGGCGGCGGCCACTTTGGTGGCGTTCTCGTCGGTGCCGGTGAGGAAGTGGACCTTGTCGCCCTTAAGGCGGTGGTACCGAGCCGTGATGTCGGCTATGATGGTTGTGTAGGCGTTTCCGATGTGGGGAACGTCGTTCACGTAGTAAATCGGGGTAGTCAGATAATAGGTTTTGCTCATCGTTATATCCTCCGTGTTATAGGTGTCAGGTGTCAGGGGCCGGGGATCAGGGAAGGTGTCGGCAAAGCCGACGGATTCTACCAACCCACATCGCGGTGTTTGTTTTATAATCCGTTGCCGTAGGCAACACATTCATACGCCGTTAGGCGTATATCATTCGCGGCGAAAGCCGCGTTGCCCCTAACCCCTAAAACCTAATTAAATCAATCCTTCTTTTTCCACTTCACCGTGCCGTCGGAGGCGGGAGCCGCCGGGGTCTTCGGTTGGAAGGGTTTGTTATCGTTCCGCTGAGATTTATTGCCGCCGTGCTTGTGGGTTCTGAACTTGTTTTTGATGGGCGTTGAACGGGCGGGTTCCGGTCTGGGCGCAGGTTCCGGAGCTCTGCGGCGGACGGGTCTGGGAGTTTCCTCTCTGTCGCCGTCCCGTTCCGGTTTGGTGTTCAGGGAGAAAGCGTTTTTGGGCAGAACCTGAACGTCCTTAAGCTCCTTGGCGGGCACGTGGATAAGGGTGTTGTCTCTCGTCTGGAGAGTGACGTCGTCCACAATCACGTTGCAGTCCATGACCTTGGCGGGGGCGCCGTTGTACATGATAACGGAGCCCACTTCCGGCATGTGCTCGTGGGCCTCTTTGTAGAACTCGTGCTCGAAGCGCAGACAGCAAAGGAGTTTGCCGCAGGCGCCGGAGAACTTGGCGGGATTCAAAAAGAGGCACTGGTCCTTCGCCATCTTCATGGAAATGGCGTCGAAACCGGAGAGGAAAGTGCAGCAGCAGAGCTTCCGGCCGCAGGTGCCGTAGCCGCCGATGAGCTTCGCCTCGTCCCGAACGCCTATCTGGTGGAGCTGAACCTTGGTGTGCAACACCGAGGCCACGTCCCGAACAAGCTCCCGGAAGTCCACTCTGCCGTCGGCGGAGAAAGAGAATGTGGCCTGGGACCTGTCGAAGGAATACTCCGCCCTGATGAGCTTCATGGGCAGGCCGTGCTCCGCGATTTTCTCCTCGCAGACGGCGAAAGCCCGCTTCTCCATGGCGCCGTTCTCGTTAAATCTGGCTACATCCTCTTCCGTGGCCACCCGAACCACGGGCTTAAGCTGGGCCACAAGCCGGGAGTCCGGAATATCCCGAACCTCGGCCACAACTTCTCCCAGCTCCTGACCGCCCACGGTTTCGACTATGACCTTTTCGCCTTTGGCAAGGGTGAGCCCATTGGGGGAAAAGCTGTAAACCTTTCCCGATCTTCTGAAACATATTCCCACAACAAGGGACATTTTTATTTAACCTTTCGATGTAAAGCTGTTATGCTAAGCGTCGTGTGTTACAATCGGTAATCGCAACCTTGCGATGTAAGTGATGTACGCCCTTGCGGGCGTGTGATGTATCGCGACCCGATGTGATGTTTGCTCTACGAGCAAGTGATGTGCGCTTCGCTTCGCTTGCGCGTGGCGGTGTTCGCTTCGCGAACAAATTATAACTACAAAAGACTCGTGCTGAAATACCGCTCCGCCCTATCCGGCATAACGGTGGCGACCAAGGCGTCGGGACCCAGTTCCTCCGCCACTTTGACGGCGGCCCAAATGTTGGCGCCGGAGGATGTGCCCACAAGGGTTCCCTCCTCGGCGGCAAGAGCCCTGGTCATACCGATGGCGTCCTCGTCGCTGACGGTTATTACCTCGTCGATGAGGTTCACATCAAGCACCGCGGGAATAAATCCGTCGCCGATGCCCTGAATCTGATGGAATCCCGGTTCGTGGCCCAGAAGCGCCGCGGAGTTCTTGGGTTCCACGGCCACAATCTTCGCCTTGGGGTTCATTTCTTTGATATATCTGCCGCAGCCGGTGAGGGTGCCGCCGCTGCCGATGCCGGCAACGAAAGCGTCCACGCCTCCGGACTGCTCCCAAATCTCTCTGCCGGTGGTGAGATAGTGAATCTCCGGGTTCAGTTTATTGACGAACTGCCCCACGGTGAAGGCCTTGTCGCCAAGCTCCGCGGTAATCTTTTCCTGAGCCTCCACGGAACCGGCAATGCTCTTTTCCTTGGGAGTCTCCACAAGCTCGGCGCCCAGGACCCGGATAATCTTCTTCCGCTCCTCGCTCATGTCCTCCGGCATGCAGATTATGACCTTGAAACCCATAAGTCTGCCCACGAAAGACACGGCGATGCCGGTGTTGCCGCTGGTGGCTTCCACAATGGTCATGCCCTCTTTGAGAATGCCCCGCTTCACCGCGTCGCCGATTATATGATTGGCGACTCTGTCCTTTATGCTGCCGCCGGGGTTCAGAAACTCCGCCTTGGCGCATATGTGACCGCCGCCGATGTTTTTGAGTTTAAGTAAAGGTGTGTTGCCTATCAGATTAAGTATGTTGTCGGTCATTTTGACCATGATTCACCTCATGTAGGTTTTAGGTTTTAGGTTTTAGGGGTTA
>JAEEGL011562951.1_pt1 | contig 11205 bp, 8 predicted proteins | sample 9134231 | NCBI WGS metagenome assembly JAEEGL01 (sample SAMN16246548, study PRJNA631951) | gut metagenome | biome: gut microbiome; feature: rumen; material: fiber-attached | host: Bos | place: Iran: Karaj | collected 2018-10
ACAGTTACTTTGGATAATGGAGAGGTTACAGAAGTAACAGGTAACACATGCGCTAAGGGTGACATCTACGCAAGAAAAGAAGTTGTAAATCCTACAAGAATAGTTACCAGCACTGTAAAGATCACAGGCGGCGACAAAGAGAGAGTATCAGTTAAGACTGCTAACGATATCCCAAAGAGCAAGATCTTTGAAGTTATGAAGGATATCGATGCTGCTGTAGTTAAAGCACCTGCCAAGATTGGTGATGTCCTCATCAAAGACGTTGCAGGAACAGGTGTTGACGTAGTAGCTACAAGGAACGTTGAGGCAGTTTAAAGCATCATTTTTCTAAATAAATTTGCTTGCCTATTGAAATACTCAATATAATAATCTACAATACAAGGTGTACTAGTTCAGCTAGTACACCTTGTATTTTTATATATTGGAAATCTTTATGGATAAGTTTCCGGTTCCTGACAAGTATAGAAGCGGGGAATGTTATGAATATGATTGATTACAAGGACAGCCGTCCAATCTACGAGCAGATCGTCGAAAATTTCAAAATGCAGATATTTAAAGGAATCCTTCAGGAAGGAGACCAGATGCCTTCTGTAAGGTCTTTGGCTGTTGAGCTTTCAACTAATCCAAATACTGTTCAAAAAGCATATGCAGAGCTGGAAAGACAGGGATTTATTTATACTGTCAAAGGAAGGGGCAACTTCGTTAAGGGCGATGTTCTTCTTGTGGAGAATAAAAAGAATGAGCTGGTGAAGGAGATTGTAGAACTCTTCGCTGAGGCACATGAGATTGGGCTGTCGCTGGAAGAGCTTATTGCTGAAATAAAGAAGAAACTGGAAGATATCGATATAGGAGAGAAAAAATGATTGAACTATTAGACCTTGAAAAGAATTTTGATGACATTAAAGCGGTTTCATCTGTTTCTCTTAATATTATGGACGGAGAGGTCTTTGGCCTTGTGGGAACAAATGGTGCCGGAAAAAGTACTATTCTGAGGATGATCGCAGGAGTGATCAGACCGGATGCAGGCATTGTCGTGGTGGATAAGAGACCGGTATATGACAATCCGGATGTAAAGAAAGATATATTTTATATTTCAGATGAACAGTTCTTTTTGCCTAATTCAACTCCGGAGGAAATGGCAGGCTATTATGAGGCTGTATATAAAACCTTTGATAAGCTTAAGTATTTCAAGCTCTGTACAGGCTTTGGACTTGATACAAAAAGGAGAATCAATACCTTTTCAAAGGGTATGAAAAAGCAGCTGGCTATATTCCTTGGAATCTGCTCAAATACAAAATATCTTCTCTGCGACGAGACCTTTGACGGATTGGATCCGGTGGTGCGTCAGGGAGTAAAGAGTCTGTTTGCTGCGGAGATGACAGACAGGGGACTTACGCCAGTTATAGCGTCCCACAATTTAAGGGAGCTTGAAGATATTTGTGATCACATAGGGCTTCTGCATCAGGGAGGAGTTATTCTTTCTGAGGATATTTCTGATATGAAGCTCAAGATGCAGAAGGTTCAGTGTGTCTTTTCTTCTGATGAGGACGAAGAGAGGGCTTTGGAGGGACTGGAGATCCTGATAAAAGAGACCCGTGGAAGACTTCGAACTTACACTATCCGTGGGGAGAGGGAGGATATAGAATCAGCCTTCAAGAGGGGAAATCCTGTTTTCTTTGAGATTCTGGTACTTTCATTGGAAGAGATATTTATCAGCGAGACGGAGGTGGTTGGGTATGATATCCGCAAATTTGTCCTTGGGTGAGAAAATCAAAAATCATAGATTATACATTAACAGAACACTTTGGACCAGCTATGTGGCACTGCCGTTTTTAGCTGCATATTTTATCCTGGGAACCATTATGATGGTATCAAGGTCCATAAATTATGCAGAGATTTACCATCAGACCGAGGCTGTTCTGTTTCAGGAAAAGCTAAGGGCAGTATCCAGAGTGTTTGGAATGGAAGGACTGACCTGGGTGTTTGTCGTTGGAATAGCAGTTATGTTTGCGCTTCAGGGCTTTTCCTATATATTTAACCAGAGTCAGCTGGACTTTTACTTAAGTCAGCCCACCACCAGATCACAGAGGGTCAGAAGAAACTATGATAATGCTTTTTCAACCTTTCTTGTGCTTTATCTGGGAACTGAGCTTCTGGCACTTTTGGTGGCAACTGCCATGGGGGCTGTGAACAGGTACCTTCTTTTATCGGTACTGATCCAGACCGTGAAGAGTATCATACTGTTTTTGGCGTTTTATAATGTTACTGTTCTTGCGGTCATTCTCAGCGGAACGATGCCTATAGCCATACTGCTTACGGGATGTTTTACCTTTATCTCAATAGTTATTTCAGGGGAAACAGCTCTTTTTAAGGAGATGTTCTTTGCAACATATTCCGGGATGGAGCCCATGAAAGTGTATCTTTCTCCGCTCTATGACATATTTGCACCTATGTCAGCACTTTATCAGAATCTGCAGACTCCTGATGCTCTTTTATCCATGAGATATATTAACACCGCTTTTGATGTGGTTCTTTTCCATGTACTGGATACCCTGGTTGTGGGGATTATCGCCATGATAGCTGTTATGATATTTGCAAAAAACAGGCAGTCGGAGTGGGCAGGTAAGAGTATTCCGCTAAAGTCCTTCAGATTTGTGGTTAAGACTATTGTCTGCATAGTTGTGGGACTTGGAAGCGGCTATTTTGTATATATTGTTTACAACAGCGTCTGGAACTCGAATCTGTATTTTATGATGGCATTTATAATGGCGCTTTCTACTATTGTGACAGGCTGTATTACAGAAGTCATACTGGAGGGAAACATCAAGAGATTTTTTAAAGGAATGAGCCAGACAATACTGGCGCTGGCAGTGGTACTTCTTGTATTTATCATCTTCAGGGGTGACCTTATCGGGTATGACAGCTTCGTGCCTGCTGCTGATAGGGTGGAGAGTGGTGCTATAATCAGTGATTACAGGAACTTTAGCGCCTATGATACGATGATCTACGACTATATGGACAGCAATGATGCTAATTATATGTATCTTTCCGACACCGAAGCACTTGTAAAGATTGCTTCTGAGGGTATGAAAACCCAGAAGGAATTTGCCAAGGCAAATCGAGAGGGACGATATGAAAACATGGGGTATCAGGTATCTGTTCTCTATCGTATGAAGAGCGGGAAAAAGATATACAGACAGATAACTATTCCCTTTGATGCTGTGGATGCTGAACTAGATAGGATAGTGTCATCGGAGGAATATAAGAGGGGGCACTTTGATGTGTTCCATGATGATTATATCAGGGAGGCAGATAAAACTGCTGTAAATCATAGTCTTAGGTTTGTGGTGGATTCCAGCAATGAGAGCAAGGATACAAAGAAGTTTTCTTTTGCTGAGCTCAGTGATGCCTACAGAAAAGATCTTTTGGAAAATTACAGCTTTTCTTATATGAAGGAACACATGCCTGTTGGAAGTGTTGAGTATGAAAGCAACGACATGAGCTATATCTATGGAACGCTTGATATTTACGATAACTTTACCAACACCATAGCTCTTTTGAAGAAATATGGAATTTACTCCGAATATAAGCTGACTCCGGAGACTATAAAGTATATCAGAGTCATAAATCTTTATCCCGGATATGACCTGGAAGTAACTGACTCTTCTGAAATAGAGGATAATCCTGACTCGGTAACTGTGACTTACAGCGATGACGACAACATCGAGGCAATTTTAGCTGCAGGTATTACCACCAGCTATTACAATCCGTGGTACAATTACAACAATGTGAATGATCAGTATTCTGTTGAAATAGTCAGAGAGAACGATAGTATGAATTATGGAGGAACATACTATAGTTTCAAGGTGGGGAAGGTTCCGGATTTTGTCAAAGCTGATACAAACAAATAAGAAAAAGAATATGACGGCGAACCAGAAAAAGAGCCTGATATCATGGCTGTTTCTTTTGCCATCCCTTATTGGAGTATTTGTGTTTTTTGTGGCTCCTTTCTTTGTGGTAATCTATTACTCGGTTATAGATAACCCCATAAGGCAGAACTTTGTGGGCTTTGCCAATTTTGTAAACGTTTGGAATAACACAGCCTTTAAGCAGGCGGAGATAAATACCGTTAAGTTTTCTGTTGTTTCCGTTCCTTTGGCGGTGGCGTTATCTCTGTTTCTGGCGGCGGTTATGGAGTCCAGGATACCGGGAAGGAGCTATTTCAGGACCTTTTTCCTAAGCCCTCTTATGGTTCCCACGGCATCGGTTGTTCTGATATGGCAGGTACTGTTTAACTACAACGGCCTTGTGAACAACTTTCTTATGAATTTTGGTTTTGATAAGACGGACTTTCTAAAGTCTGACAAAGCCCAAATTGTTATTGTAGCTCTTTTCCTATGGAAGAATCTGGGGTATAACATGATTCTTTTTATGGCAGCCCTTGCCAGTATTCCAAAGGACCTGGTGGAAGTGGCAATGATGGAGCACGCCAATAAGTTTCAGATTTTCTGGTACATAAAAGTCAGGTATATGTCTTCCACAATACTTTTTGTGAGCATAATGTCCCTGATCAATTCCTTTAAGGTGTTCAGAGAGGTTTACCTGATGACGGGGGATTACCCCTACAGCAGCCTGTATATGCTGCAGCACTTTATGAACAACACCTTTGCCTCCTTGGACTATCAAAAGCTGTCTGCGGCGGCAATCATAATGTTTATCGTGGTTTCGGTCCTGGTATACATCATGTACCGGATTGAGGATCTGTTCGGAAAAGACATCGAGGGGTAGGGACATGAGACTATGAGAATCAGTGAAGGCTATAGCCTTAGAAAAAAGAAAAAGCAAATTAGAATAGAGAACGCTAAGACAGCCATTGTAACAACAGCAGCTGTGGCATTTGCAATTTTGTTTTTGATGCCAATTATTCTTACCATTACAAATTCCTTTATGTCGGCATCGGAGATAAATGCCAATTACGGAAGCATCTTTGCCACCGGAGCAAAGGGCGGGAAAGTATTTGTATCAAAGGCAGTGAACTTAAAGCTCATACCTGATATGATTACATTTGCACAGTATTATACGGTTCTATTTAAGAGCCCCGAGTATCTGTTTAAATTCTGGAACTCGGTAATATATGTGGGACCTATCGTTGCGGTTCAGCTTATCATTGCAACCTTTGCCGCCTATGGCTTTTCAAGGTATGATGGAAAGGCTAAGAAAGCGATATTTTTTTCATATATAATAGTGATGCTGATGCCTTATCAGGTTACGCTGGTTCCGAACTTTCTGGTCTCAAAGGCACTGGGAATATACGGGACCAGGTGGGCAATCCTTCTGCCGGGATTCTTTTCACCCTTTGCGGTATATCTTCTTACCAAGTTTATGAAGAGGATACCAACTGAGGTGATAGAGGCGGGGACAATTGACGGAGCAAGTGAGTGGATGATCTTTACAAGGATATGTCTGCCGCTTTGCAAAGGAGGTATTGCTTCCATAGCGATACTTATATTTTTTGATTATTGGAACATGGTTGAACAGCCATTGGTTCTTTTGCCTGATTCTGACATGCACCCGTTGTCGGTGTTCCTGTCAAGGATCAACACGGGCGAGATAAGTCTTGCCTTTGCGGTAGCGGTTATTTACCTTATTCCGCCTCTTTTGATATTCCTGTATGGGGAGGATTATCTGGTTGAGGGCATCTCTTACCAGGGCGGAATCAAGGGATGATAAATTTTTAGTTTAGGGAGTGTTTAGTTTAGGGAGTGAGATATGTCAGAGGAATTATTAGTAGTAGACAATGCTTTGCAAAGTGAGGGGAATCCCGGGACGAATCACAGGAACAGAAAGGACATCATCAAGAATTTAGCTATCATTTTCTTGTCTGTGATGCTTCTTCTTACTCTGTTCTCCAATACGATCATGAATTATTCGCTGCCTCAGGTGGCTACTCAGCAGATTTCCGGAGGCTCCATAAGCCCTCAGATAAGGGGAACGGGAACGGTTTCCGCTGAGGATCCGTATAATGTCACAGTAAAAGAGACAAGGAAGATCTCAGGCGTTGCACTTAAGGAAGGCGCCCATGTAGAAATCGGAGATGTCATATACTATCTGGAGGACAAGGAGTCAAAAGAGCTTACTGATGCAAAAGAAAAGCTTGAGGATCTGGAATTATCCTATGAGCAGTCACTGTTTTCAGGTGATGTACCCAACGATGTTATAAGCAATGTCAGAAGCGGAAGAAAGACCACTTATGACACATATCAGGCTGAGCTTGCTGCAGCTATCGATAACTACAATAATGCCCTTAATGCAGATAATGCTGCTCAGGCAGATATTGATTTCATGACTCAGCAGGGAAACTATGAATCTGCCGGTAATTCTTATAATGCCGCAACTCCTGCCTATACTAAGGCAGAGCTTCAGTATCAGCTCACTGTTGCCCAGCAGAACGGGGATCTGGAAAGACAGGAGACGCTGACAAAGCAGATAGCTGAGCTTGATAAAAATGCTTCACAGCTATCCAATTACGGTACACAGGGAGAATTAAGCTATACTCAGAAGCTGGCACTTCTTAGCCAGACCAAGGCAAAAACAGCTGCAGCACTTAAGGTTGCCACAACTGAGAGGGATAAGCTTCTAAAGAGCATAAACACTGAGATCAGTCTTTGCCAGCTTCGTGATGATATCAAGGAGCAGAAGGATAAGATAGCCAAGCTTGAAGCTGAGTCTGTGGGAGCTTCTGTAAAGGCGCCGGTGGCAGGAACCATCTCAAGTCTTTCTAAGGTTTCAGGAGAGTCCACATCTGCTGATGAGACCATCGCCGTTATCCAGGTGGATGGAAAAGATATGACCACAAGCTTTTCTGTTACCAACGAAAAGGCTCAGAAGCTCAAAGTGGGAGATGCTGCAAAGCCGCAGAATATCTGGCAGTATGGTGATGATTTCAAGGCAACACTTACTGCAATAAAAAATGACAAGACAGATCCTGCAAACAAAAAGCTCCTAACCTTTAAGATAGAGAGCAAGGATGTCACACCGGGACAGTCAATATCACTGGCTATAGGCGAAAGGTCTGTTGACTACGATCTGGTGGTGCCTAACAGCGCCATAAAAACCGATACCAACGGAAAGTTTATTCTGGTGGTGACAGGAAAATCAAGCCCTCTGGGCAACAGATACCACGCATCAAGAGTTGATGTTACGGTAAAAGCACAGGATGACAATAACTCTGCCATTGCTGCTGCGGTAGACGGGGATGAATTTGTTATAACCACTGCTTCAGCCATGGTTAAAGCTGGAGATCAGGTGAGGCTTGCTAACGACTGATGAAACAAAGGGTTGACTTGGGGACAATTAAACAGGTTTTTTCAGGCTTTCTAAAAAGACAGCTTGGGGACAGAAAGAGGCTCTTTATATTCATCGTTGTTGCAGTTCTTCTTTTAATAAATCTGATCCTGGATGTGAGCATGAAAAAGACGATCGGGGACCTTCCGCAATATCTTTTGGCAGACAGGTGGTCGGAAGATGAGAGGATGGCTCAGATAAGTATTTATGCCACAGAGGATCAGCAGATTGATGAAGATAACATAAAGCGGTTTGAGTATCAGCTTGAAAAGAAGCTCATTGAGTCTGGAGTGACGGATCCCGATGCCGATGAAAAGGAATCGGGTAAAAAAGTAATTGATACCATCGGCATAGATGAAATGAACAAGGAGCCTCTGGAAGAGGAGATAACCTACAGGGAGAGGGAAGGTGTGAGAAAACTTTTCGCTGTGGGATACTGTGCTCAGGGTCAGGTGACGCTCAGCTTCGAGAACAGAACTGCGGAGAACGCCGCTGCCATTGGAGTGGGCGGAGATTTCTTTTTGTTCCATCCCATGACCTTTGTGACAGGAGGACCTTTTTCCGGAGAGGATCTGATGAAGGACTATCTGGTCATAGATGAGGATTTGGCATGGCAGCTCTTTGGATCTTCCGATATCATTGGAGAGTGCGTTGATATCAGTGGGATTCCGCACTATATCGTCGGAGTGGTCAAAAAAGAAACAGGAAAAATTGCCAAGGCTTCAGGACTTAACAAAAGCTATGTCTATATGTCCTATGACAGCCTTTCAAGATATGGAAAGATTTTAAGTGGCCGGACTGCCACAAGAGATATTTCAGAGGACGGAGCCACGGCTCAGATTGGCGGTATTAACTGCATCGAAGTAATCTGCCCCAATCCTGTAAACGGTCTTGCGGCAAAAGTTTGCCGGGAAAGCCTGGGGATAAATGAGGAGTTTGTATCTGTCATAGATGATACCGACAGGTTCTCTTTCTTTTCCCTGATTGCCGTACTTAGGAGCTTCGGCACAAGAAGCATGTGGAGCAAAGCCATTTTTTATCCATACTGGGAGAATATGGCAAGGGGCTATGAGGATATTCTGGCGTCAATGCTGTTTATAAGAATTATCTGTATACTGATTTCGGTTATCTTATTTGTCATATCCATAGTCAATGCCTACAGAAAGAAGACATGGACTGTCAGATCGGTTGTCAGATATCTTTCTGATAAAAAATATGATCTGGAAGCTGAACATAAATTAAGAAAGCAGAGGAACTAGCTTCCGGCGGTTGTACATCGGTTGCAACATGAAGAGAGGAGTTATTATGGAAAATGTAGGGAAGTTCGTAAAAAGGGGATTATCTCTGACCCTTGCAGCAGGACTCATAGCAGGCAGTATCGCGGGCTGCGGAAAAGGCAGCAAGGAGGAAAGCCTTATTGATCAGGCTTCCAAGACTTCGAAAGAGTATGTATATAGATGTGAGAAGCTGGATTTTATTGAAAGCAAGGATTATAACAGTATTCTTGTCAATGGCAGCAAAATCTACGCATCCACCTATGCCAATGACGGCTATATCACCATAAGCTCTTTTAACTCAGACGGAAGTGATCTGTCTACCATCAAGATTCCCGAGGCAGACAATGAGAATCACGGCTATATAAGCTTGGACAAGGAGGGGAATATTTACTCCATTCTCTCAATATACAGCTTTGTAGACGATGATGTGGAGCTCTACAATGACCCTGATGAAGAGGATGGCGTAGCCCATGCCGGAGACGATCAGGATGACGGTGCTGCCCATGCAGGAGATGATCAAAATGGCAGTGCTGCTGCGGCTTCAACTGAAACTGCAGGAGCTTTAGCTGAGACTTCCGAAGTGGCTGTGGATACAGACCCGGCTGAAAATAAGATCATTGGCGATTACGGGTATGAGGACGGGAATGCTCAGGATCAGCAGTTTCTTGTGAAGTATGATCCCAGCGGAAAAGAAATACTCCGCGTGGATTTGAATGACAGGATGTCCGAGGATTCCTACTTCTCGATTTACAAGATGATCTATACCGAGCAATATGGTCTTCTTATGAGCTCTACTATGGGCATCGAGAGATTTGACGAGGGCAGCAATTCTTTTAAGATGATCCTTGATACCTCTGAAAGCAGCAGCGAGTACTATCAGACTTCAATCTCTCTGTACAAGGGGTTTGATGGAACAGTTTTCTCTTCAGTCTGGGGAGAAAAGGGCATTGAGCTTCGCACCTTTGACCCGGAGACAGGGACTTTTGGAGAGAAATCGGAACAGTTTTCAACTTTCGATGATTATGCGTTCTTTGGTGGAAACGGCTTTGATCTTTATGTATCAAAGTCCGATGGCATATACGGCTATGACAGGCAGAAGGATGAGACTGAAAAGCTGCTGGATTATGCAAACTCCGATCTCAATGTGAATTATGCCCTCAGCTCCATTGTAGCTATAAGCGATTCGGAGTTCATAGCAAACATTCCCGATGAGTCTTACAATTATTCTCTTTGCAGGCTGACAAAGGTTCCAGCAGACCAGGTTAAGGATAAAACCATCATTACTCTGGCAGGAAACTTTGTGGATTATACTGTGAGACAGAAGGTATATGCCTTCAATCAGTATAACGATGAGTACAAGATCAAGATAGTTGATTACTCATCACTTTCCATGGAGGAGGACTACAACGCCGGACTTAATCAGTTTAATCTGGATATAGTTTCGGGAAACACTCCGGATATAATGGTCTTTTCTTCAGAGGAGCCTGTGGACAGCTATATAAATAAGGGCTTGTTCGTAGATCTTTTGCCCTATTTAAAAAATGATGATGAGCTTAAGAATGTGGAGTTTGTGGACGGAATATTTGAAGCACTAAAGACAGGAGATAAACTCTACCAGATTGTTCCGTCATATTACATAAGCACCGTGGCTGTTAAAACCTCTCTTCTTAAGGGACAAAAGTCGCTTACCTTGAAGGATTGTCGGGACATGATAGACGCCAAGGGGCTAAATTACAGCTATGCTTTTGGAATGGTAAATAAAGAGACAGTCTTGAATAACGGACTTATGGCAGCCGGTGAGAGATTTATTGACTGGGAGAATAAGAAGTGCAATTACAACAGCGATGAATTTATTGAACTTCTGGAATTTGCCAACAACTTTCCAAATGAAATCTCTGAAGATATGTGGATGGATTTTTCCGACACAGCATATATGAGTGATGATTCGCTGTTTAACTTCAGCTATCTTAGTGGTTTCAGATCCTACAGAAGAACCATGGATGGGACCTTCGGAGCGGATATAACTCTTATAGGATTTCCTAATGAGACCGGAGAGGGCGGAACTGTTGTGCATCCCAATATGAGATTTACCATCAGCTCACATTCCAAGTATTCCGATACATGCTGGAATTTCATCAGACAATTCCTTTTGGAGGAGTACCAGGACTCTCTGGAGTATGATTTCCCCATCAGGAAATCCAGCTTGGACAAGCAGGCAAAAAAGTCCATGGAAAAGCTTTCCTGGACTGATGATGAAGGGAAAAAGCACTACGAGGACGATTATGTGTATCTTGGTGATAAACAGGTCAAGATAAATCCGCTTAATCAGAAGGATGTGGATTACATAACAGACTTTGTGTGCTCTTTGGACAACATATACTCCCCAAACCAGAATGTAATGGCAATAATTTTGGAGGAAGCGTCGGCTTTCTTTAGCGGGCAAAAGAGTGCAAAGGAAGTTGCCGATATTATTCAGAGCAGACTGGCTATCTATGTGAACGAGAATAGCTAAACCCGAATGATTACAGGCTCTCCGGTCAGGCTTACGTAGCCGTGCATAACTTCGACGGTACTGCCATCGATC
>JAEEGL013908922.1_pt1 | contig 11205 bp, 8 predicted proteins | sample 9134231 | NCBI WGS metagenome assembly JAEEGL01 (sample SAMN16246548, study PRJNA631951) | gut metagenome | biome: gut microbiome; feature: rumen; material: fiber-attached | host: Bos | place: Iran: Karaj | collected 2018-10
TAACATATTTCTACGTTGTCCTACTTTCTTAAGAAGTCCTCTACGTGAATGATAATCATGAGTATGCGTTTTTAAGTGTTCTGTTAAATCGTTAATTTCTTGTGTAAGAATTGCGATTTGTACTTCTGCAGAACCTGTATCTTTATCATTTTTAGCAAACTCTTTGATTAATTTTTGCTTTTCATCTTTTGTTAAAGCCATTTTTACACTTCCTTTCATTATTGATTCGCCATTTACTAAGGACAAGTCGGAAATTCTTATTCTGAGTAAAGGTATCCTGATTTCCTCAGGAATCAACAGTATTATACTATTGTTTTATCAATAATGCAAGTTTATTTCTGATGAATTGCCTCTTTTTTCTTAAATAATACTATTAATAACAAAAGAGCTACTACTATGATTGGTATGAAATAAGAATAATTTTTCTTCATAGTACTAGTATATGGATTAATTGGTATTACTTCATTATCTCCATAACTAGCATAAAAAGACCAATCAATTGATGATGTATTACTATTTTCTGTATCATTATAGTTTTCTAATAATTTTGTTTCTACATTCATCGTAGCAGTTTTATTAGGAGAAAAATCTCCTAATAGAATGGCTTCTTGTAAATCAATTCCTTGATTATTCAATTCTTCACCTGTTGCTAAACCATCATAGACAGTCTTTCCGTCTACGGTAATTACCATCTTGATACTTTTTAATAACGCTTCTTCAGCGGCTCCTTGATTTTTTGGAACCGCTTTCATATATAGCGTATATGTTGTATTTGTTCCATTTTCAATTTTTAATGAATCTTGATAGACACTTCCTGGAGTCATCTCTTCATGTTTCATAAAAACTTTTTCTTGGAATAATCCGCTTTCATAATACAGTCTGTTATCACTCTCTGTAAAATATAAGCGATTTTCTTTGGCATAAACTGGGGAAATCATTAATAATAGGAATGATATTAAAAATATGCCCCTTTTCATTTATTAATCTCCTTCACCAGTTGAGTTTGTAATAGCTACATTTGTACCCCATGCTTCTTGATATTGATCGAATTGAACTGTTTCTACTTTAATTGTTAAAGTATAAGTTCCTCCTGCATATCCACCAGCTGAAGTTGTACAAATTGTTGCTGTATCTTCTGTTGTACAATCTTTTGTTGTCGTAATTTCTACATCAGGATTAAATGTTACAGATTCCATTAAAGCTGGAGTTGTGTATCCTGCTTTTAAAGATGTCTTGTAGTAATAGTAATCTACTCCACCCTCTGTATTCTTAATCCAGTTGTCAGCCCAATCTCCTGCAAAGTTGATTACAGCTGCTGGGTTATCGTTTCCATCTAATAATGGTAAAGCTGTATCAGTTGCATCTTTCCATTCCTCTGTAAAAGAGATACGTACAGCTGCTGTTACATTACCTGTGTTGTTAACGAATACTACTTTATCTGTAGTATTTCCTGGTGCCCAATCACTTGGACTTTCAAAAATATCAATTGTTTGAATTTGATATGGTTTTGTACGGAAAATATTTGTAAATGTATCCGTACTAGTAAAGTAGGCAATTGTTACTCCAACAATACCTAATATAGCTACTAATAAAAGTGCTACTAAAGATTTTTTGTTTTTTAGTGTTTTCATAATATTTCAATTTCACTCCTTATATTTTCTTTATTTTTTTTATTTATACCAAAAGCTTCTAAATTACTTAAGAGAAACTCTGATACCAAAATTATCACTGAGATTATTATTGCTATTGTTAAATGATTATTAATAGCTTGTACATAATAACCCATGAAAGGTAGGCTTAATTTTGCTACTCTTCCTTGAACATTCTCGACTGGGGTTTTTACTGCATCTTCTACGTTGTTTGCATCTCCCTTTGTCGTTATGAGATTATCTTTAATACTTACAATTCTGTGTGATACATAATTCCCATTTTCAGATACGTAAGTAATAACATCTCCTTCTTTTAAATTCTTTCCTAATACTTTTTTATAGTATAGGATACTGCCCTCTTTATAAGTTGGTTCCATTGATCCTGAGAGCACTACTAGTGGATGATATCTTGCTAGTATTGGAATACACACAACTGTATATACTCCAATCATGATATATAGGATAATGGACAAAACATGTACTATCTTCTTTATCATCCAACATCACCTGAGCTAAAGCCCCAATCCACATCTCCAGATGGACTAAGTTGTGGTTCTAAATTCCAGATACTTCGAACCGCATCATCTGTTGCTTGAATAGCTTCCATATTAAAGGTTAGATGATAGTCATAACCTATATAATTATCTATTGTTTCCACACGCATTGGTTCGCTAATACTTTCTAGTATTTGAACAGATTCTCCAGGAGCTAATATTTTATTATAATAATACCATCCATCTGAATCTGTATCGAAATCAGTATTTGGTGTTTTAAAATCATCTAAGAATTCATCTGTCCATTCTTTTTGAACAATAGAACCCTCATTTGTTTCATTATCTTGATGTAATTCATAAACTTCTCCACTTTCATCATCTTCTACTATCTTAGTCCATGATTCATTATAACTGATTCTGAGTAATACTGGAACATTTTTTTCGTCGTTGTTTACAAATGATACTTTTTTTGTTCCAAAATCTCCATCAAATTCTTCTCTTATTTCTACTCCATAAGTCATTGTTTTAAATTTTCTTACAAGTACTTCTTGCGAATAGTAATAAGCAAATGTTGCTCCTACAATTCCTAGAACCAATATTATTCCAATAAAGATAAGTGGCTTCTTTTTTAGTTTTCTTTTTTTCATTCTCTTCACCCACCTTATCCTATTCGATCATAGAAAATTTTATTTTCTATGCTGTCAAACGAATGCATAAATCCTTTTCTACGGAATTGATTCGTAATTGTTGCTGTTACTTCTTCGTTTTCATTTATTTTAAATATATTGTGTCCATCAAACGTATTATTACTTATTTGATAACTGTAACGTTCAAATTCTTGTAACATTGTTTCTTCAATTTTATAATATCCTGGATTTACAAAAAGCGTTTTACATTCATCTTGATGTAAAGATATCCATGTTTCAAAACAATCAGTACAAGGATATACAGTTGTCGAATAATGTAGTTGAACCAAATCTAATTGGAATATTGCTTCTGGTGCTGCTCCTCTAACATTCATACAGATTTTTAATTTGGATTTAATTTTTGATGTTTTTGTTACGGAATGATCTCCTTCTGCTAATTCAAATCCATTATCTGCTGAAGCACTTATTATTTCTGTTGTATTTGTAACTGAATTATTATCTTTAAAAGATACATGATACGTCATTAATAGAGTTACTGTATCCCCAGATTGTATTTCATCTATCTTTACGATATGAGGTGACATATAAGTTGAACTGTAAGGTGATAATGCATTATAACCACCATCTAGTGTTGTTTGTATCATAACATCTTTAATAGGATATCCAGCATTATTTGTTATTGTATAATCGTACACGATATACTCATCAACTTGATAATACTCTTTTTCATTTCTAATACTCAAACTAACTTCTGGTTGAAATTCTCCAGACTTTGCTTTCCACTCTCCGAGAATTACTACATTCTCTTGTGGCATTTCAAATTGGCTATTTTCATACCATCCTAAAAATTCATATCCGGAAGGAGATTCTACTTCTTCTAACGTTACTTCTTCTCCTGGACGATATTCTTGCTCTGAAGGTAATAATTCATTAGCGTTTGGAGGTTTTATTCCATCACCAAACTTATAAGTTACTTTATATTTTTCTTCTTCAAAACTTCCTTTTATTGTTACATCTGAGGTTGGCATTGTGAAGTCTTTATCATCTGTTATTTCTACATCTGTTGAGGTCCATCCTTTGAAACGATAACCATTTATGATATCTCCTTCTTTAAGAGTATCTAATTCTACTACTGTTCCAGGGTAATAATTACTTTCTGAAGGCAATACATATTGTTCAGGTGTATCTCCTTCTATTTCATATGTAATTGTATAATCATTATCTCTTGTGAAAGAACCTTTAAAGAGTACTGCTTCATTTGGCATTGTAAAGGAATTGTTAGCTACCTCTACATTTTCTGTTGTCCATCCACTAAATGTATAGCCTTCCATTTTTGGATTAGCAGCAACTCCTACTTTTGCTCCCACAGCATAATTTGTAACTTCTGGAAGTGGTGGAGCATTTTCTGGAGGAGTTCCATCATATAGATAAATAACTTCTCTTTGAACACAATTCTCTTTTCCCATAAATACATGTACTGTATTAGAACGAGCATTTAATGTTCTTTCTCTTGCTGTTGCAAAGTTATAGAAATCTCTTCTAGTCTCAACCTCTTCTGTCGTTGGATCATCTAGTGAAGGTGTTTTAGTAATAATACCTACTGATAATTTGCAACCTGCTTGAAGATATTTGACTTTGAAAGTTACTGTGTTTGTATTTTTATTGTAGTGTAATCCATGATACGTAAATTCTGTATTGGCTTCATTCCATTTTCCTTCATTTGCCTCTTCATTAGTATCATCTACTACTTTTCCAGCACAGACAGATTCATCTTCTCTTCTCGCTGCTCCAATAGTTCCATTTTCTGTTGTAACAAATCCAATAAACTCCAAACCTTCTGGAAGTTTATCTTCTACAAAAATTGTACCACTGTTTATTTTTGATACTTTTGTATCGCTAGATTGGATCCCATTTCTATCTACTCCATCATAGGATACATTTAAATAATAAGTTAATTCACTATTTGTTTTTACACTTGTATCATTCTCTAATAATTCAGATTTACTATTACTAAAGAATATAGTGATTAGAACAAGAAGGGCGAGAGCAAATGCTAGTTGCAATCGCTTCTTCTTATTCTTTAATTCTTCATTCAATTTGCTCTCTCCTTTCTTTTTACTTTAATCAAATAATTCTATATCTATTAGATAAGGATCTGTTGGTGATCCATCTCCACCAATGATATCTACAGCTTTTTTTAGTGCAACAACTGGTCTGATTGCTCCACTGGTATTAACATAATAATGATCATAAATCATTCCTTGGCTAACATATACATTGTCGCCAGTAGAAATATATCCTCTTGTATCCACTACTTTATTTTCTGCATTAATACCATCTATTTGTTTTGGACTCATGATTAGATATACTTCTCCAGTCTTCCTAAATTCTGTTCCCATAAGAATAGCTTCTTCATTCGTTAACAACCCTACAGGATATTTAAGGAATGCTACATTATTTGTTTTACTAAAACTATCTGTAAGGTTTGCACATTTTAAACTATTTAATTGATTTTTTGCAGAAAAAACAATATCTTCTCGACTCGATTTTAGTAATGGATTTCCAAAGAAAGGAGAATTGCTCATTCTTCTGTCATTACAGTATATAACATCATCAAGATACTCAGCATATGGAGTTATATACCTTTGATACCATAAATCTATAGCTCCTTTTATAATAGAATCTTTTTGATTTACAGTGTCGTTATAGAGCATACTATTCACTGCTTCATCTAAAGTTAATCCTCCTGTTATATCTATGTATCCATAACCACCAAAACTTTCATTACTATTCATTACATAGTATAGTGCAGAAAGAGTTTCACATTGTCCAGAATTGTTCCAACATGTATAACGATGTGTTTCTAAATTTGAAATTGTTGTTGAAGAGCTAATTTCTCTTGTATATATACTATCGTTATCATTTAAAACGTATATTCCATTATAAGAATTAAAACTATTAGCAAATTTTATATTAACAGAAGCATCCATATAGTTATAATCAGTGTCTGTTGTTCTAATCACATATCTAGGATTAATACATACATCATCGTTCATGTTATAGTAATTTGTTTTTTCACATAAATATTTTCCTTGAACATCTGCATAGTATTGTATCCAATTGCTTCTCTTTACAGGTGTAGAACTATTGATTCTATAATAACCATTTCCTAATTCAGTTAATTCCGTTCCATAGTAATAATCAACATCAACATCATTTATTTTTTGATCATTTTCCATAATAATGTTATAAATTTTGTTATTTAAAACAGCTGCAACATATCTTGGAGGATTGGTGGTTCTTGTTAATGATTTTGTTAATAATGTATAGGTTCCAGCCAATTCACTTACATCTGATACACTAGATCCTGTAAAAGTATCTCCTTCTAAGATATAGTAATTACTATATTCTCTTCGATAATCTGTTCCAAAATAATAATCCGCATTATAATTGCTTTTATTATAAATTGTATCTACTTCACTCATTCCTGATATGTTTTTAAAATCTTTATCGTACATATAACCTATATAGGCTAATGAATCATTCCTTCTATTATATGGAATTGAACCAAATGAACTATAAGCTGACTCTGTATTTAAGGTATAACTTAAATATCTATTGTTTCCAGTATATTCAGAAACATAATATAGAGTTGAACAAGAATCATCTTCTGATGTACCTAAGCAAGTATAATATCCTACAGGAATTTCTCCTGTAGTAGTATAACCTGTTAATGAAAATTTATTGGTTGTCTTGTTAAAAAGATATTCTGATCCATAATAATATGAATTACTAAATGTTCTTTCTATTAAACTTTTGAAACCTGGGTGTGTTCCTCTTGTATCTAAACATTTTCCATTAACAACTTCTCCGTTATAGATCATCTTTACTCCGCCGGTATCTGTTGTTCTTATCATTTGCCAGCAATGATCAGCAAAAATGACGTTATTTTTATTTTTAATAATATTATTATTGGTTGTTGTTTCTCCGTCATAATAATATATTTTTTCTGTTGATAATCCTTCTTCTATTGAATCTTGATGAGGATTGGTATATTCCTTAACATAGGCTGTTCCTGCATCTTTTGCAATTACATCATATAAAGACATCTTTTCAAATACAGTTCCGTTCATCGCCTTAGTAATGTTTTGCTTTGCCCATGTTCCGTTAATATGAACATCACGAGATGGCATGATAAATGTATTATCATTGATGTAGGTAATATCATCACTTTCAGAGTCATCAATTGCCCATCCTTTAAATAGATATCCTTCACAGCTTAATTCTTCTACTCTTTTTTGAACATTCCTAAATACAAACTGTTTTTCTGTGATTGTGTCTTCTATATTGCATCCATCTGGTGGATTCGTATTATAGATAATACTAAACTTGTTTTTAATCACAGGTGTCTTTGTACTATTCATTGTTTTTTCTGAATTATCATGTACTTTATAAACAATTGATCTGCTTTGACTTATTGGATAGAAGTCTTCTACTTCTTGATACTCATCTTTTAAGTGAGCATTTAATGTTAATACTCCACTACTTCCTGTTGAGAAGTCTGATCCAAAATTCCAAACGACTTTCTGTTTATTTCCTTCCTCTGTAATTGTTACATTACCTGATATATTAGTCATTGAATCTATCGTGAAATATTCATCTAAATATTCTGTTACGATTAATTTGTCATATTTTACAGGATTAACAGTCGCTTCTAATAAAGTGGTTTTTATCTCATCTTTACTTGTTGCAAATACGTGGTCTGATATATTATTGATAGAATCACTTATAATTGATTCATAGTATTTTATTCCACTAATAGTAATATAAGGATAATTATCTTTTAATGTGAGGTATTCTCCTTTTTCAGACGATGTCCCTTCTGTTGACGCTCCCCCAGCAAAGAATATAACTACTAAATCACGATTTTCTTGTGGTGTGTAGTTGTTTAATAATTCACCTACTTTTTTCAAAGCATTAGAATAATTGGAAGCTCCTCCTGGAGTTATTGAATTAACAGCATTTGTTAACGCTTCTTCATCTCTTGTGAAAGAAGATAATATAGTAGCCTCACTGTTAAAACTAATTAAAGCTACTTGGTTTTCTTCTTCTGATAAAATTGATTTCATTGCATCAACAAAACCATCTTTGACATTTGAATAATCTGTTGAGGTCATAGTATTAGAAGCATCCATTACAAGGATTACATCCTTTATATAATCATTTTTAGGAACAGCTTCAGTATTAAGATTAACCTTAATCTGTGCCTTTCCTAACCCTGTCCATTTGGCTGTTGTTGATACCTTAACACTTCCTGGATTATTATAATCATTGGAAACATCTTCTACGACAGGTATTTCTTCTGTATAAATACCTAGTCCTGCTAAAACTTTAGCAATTGTAATTGATGATGTTTTTCCACCAATTAAGAATGAGAATGTTAATAATAGTACAGCAAATGCTCCTAACGCATATGATGCATATTGAATTCTTCTCTTTACTAATGGTTTTAAATGAATCTTTTGTTTGGTTAATTTAACATCTTCATCTATTTCTAATTGTTCTATTTCTTCTACTACTCCTAGAGGTTCATCTTCAAAGTCTAATACTTCGATATCCTCTAGTTCTAGTATTTCTATGTTTTCTTTTTTATCTAAGAAACTTTTCTTTTTATGAGACGCAAAAGAAAGTCGATTTTTAAGCGACTTAAAAGTAGAATAAGTAGACTTTTTCAATTGCTTTTTCTTTTGCATATTTACTCCCATATTCTTATCTTATTCTTATATTTAGTATAACATAATTGACATATGAATACCAAATGTTTTCTATCATTTTTATCATTTTTATGATATGTTAAATATGGTGATACAAAATGGTTCAAATTATAGAGTTTTTAGATCAAAAGAAAAAAGATATTATTAGAGGGTTTTTAGTCTTTTTATTATTCTATTATGGAGCTTATTTTCAATATATTCCAGTTTATTTATTTCATTTAGATTTACAAAATTTAAGTGATGTTATGAAGGTATTATTATCATCCTTCTCTAGTATTGTTATTTCTTTTATCTTATTCTTTGTCTATCGAAAGGATTTAAAGAAAGAATTTCATAAATTCCGTAGCAACTTTATGGATTGTATGAATACTGGTTTTGTTTGTTGGATGAGTGGACTTGGAATTATGATGGTAACGAATGTTATTATTACTTTTGTATTTAAAGCAGGTGGTGCGAACAATGAGAAACTTGTTCAATCTATGATTCATGCCCTACCTTGGTTAATGGTTATTAATGCTGGTTTCTTAGCTCCATTTAATGAAGAAATAATTTTTAGAAAAACTTTAAAAGATGTATTTGGAAAATACAAGTGGTTATTCATATGTTTATCCTTCTTACTATTTGGGGGAGCTCATGTCATGGAAGTTGCTAAAGTATGGACAGATTATTTATATATTATTCCTTATGGAGCTTTAGGAGCATCTTTTGCAATCGCTTATTACAAAACAGATACGGTATTTACTTCTATGGTACTACATATGATTCATAATACAGCTTTGATTTTACTTTCTTTATTGGTATTATAAAAAGACACGAAATCGTGTCTTTTTTTATGAAACTGTAATACTCTTTAAAGATTTTGTACCATCTGCTTCTATTTCATAAGTAAAGGTTGTAATGGGTAAATCTTTTAAGATTTCTTCTCTTTCTTCTTCTGTTAAATAATCCCACGCTTTTGAAAAATCTTCTGATTCATAATAAGGTTCTTCATCATTATAATGTGAGTAAAATTTTGTTGGAGGAGCCGTTGAACCATCTCCTGAATACCAAAAGGTGTAAAGGATCTTATAGTTTTGAATGAAAAGATTATCTTTTGTTTCTTCTGATACTTTTTTTACTTCTGCCATACTTCTTCCAGGAACGTTACAATAAGGCGGACTATCTTTAGTTTTTGCATAACTACTATTTCCATCATATAAATATTCTTCTGCTGTTTTTTCACCTTTTCTATTTCTACACGATATTGTTTCGTGAGTTACTTTAAATGAACTTCCAAAGAAATCTTTTACTGTTTTTTCCATTTCAGCAGTTGAAAAACTTTCTTTTGAAAAATTCTCTGAAGCATCTATCATAGCATAATACAAAACCATAGAATTATCGATTGAAGATATATTTGTGATTGGGAAATATTTTCCCATAACATAAGTAAACGATTTTATTTTTTTCTCTTCTTCCGTTAGTTCTCGACGAGGTATATATTCATATGATGAGACTGGTATTTCTTCCTTTTTTGTTTCATCTTGCTTTGTTTCTTCTTTTGTAGAATCATCAACATCATTACTGATTGGTTCTTCTTTCTTGTTACTCTTTTGATTGTTGTAGAAAAAGAAACATGTAAGGCCTAGTAATATTACACATACTACTACAATTACAATCCACAACTTGTTTTTCTTTTTCGGTGGAGTTTGTTCTACCTTTTCTTCTATTATTTCTTCTTTCTTTTCTTCTTCCATGAACACACCTTCTATTCTATTAATAGTTTATCTTAATCGTTATTTATTGTCAAAAAAAAGACACTATTTGGTGTCTACTTTTTTGTATATTAACACTGCATCTTTTGTTCTATCTTTTTTTGATAATAGGCTGTCTATTCCTGGAATTCCTTTTATTTCTATTCCTAATGGAAAATATTTTAGAACATTCATTGGATCCATTACATCATATAATTCAGGCTCTTCTCCAAATAGAGTTACGGAATATAAATAATATAATAAAATGGTTCCATCTTCATTTAGATTTTCTAAGAATTGATTTATATTTTTAGCGTTTTCTTTATTTAGAGAATAATCAAATAAATTAGAAAGCCATATATTGTCAAATTTTCTATTTCCTTTCATTTGAAAAACATTTCCTGTTAGAAAGGTGGGATCTGTTTCTAATACTCTTTTTCTTGCTTCTTTATAAGAAGATTCATCTAGTAAGTAAGCATTTGTTTTTTGATTGATTTCTTTTGGATGATTATCATTTATAAAAAGATTATTACGAATGAATTCCATTGGAAATCTTTTTAGTAATTCTTCCCAAAATAGAAAGGATTCTTCACAAGATAAGGCATCTCTTAATACTTCATATCTTTCTTTTGTAAAAGTGTTTTCTCTACGTTTATGAAAGATTGTTTTTCTAGGTGGCATGGAGAAAAAATCAAGATAATCTTCTAATGGTAATGATAGTATTGCAGCTTTTTTTAATTCAAAATATTCTTTTGCGAAAGAACAAATATCTATCATTGTAATATCTTTGCATCCTTTTAGAATAGCATTTAATACTTGATCAGAAGATGATCCAACTGTAAGTAATGATTTATTTTTTAAAGTAAAGTGTGGAAGATATCCACTAATGTTTTCTGTAGTGAATGGATATA
>JAEEGL014072082.1_pt1 | contig 11205 bp, 8 predicted proteins | sample 9134231 | NCBI WGS metagenome assembly JAEEGL01 (sample SAMN16246548, study PRJNA631951) | gut metagenome | biome: gut microbiome; feature: rumen; material: fiber-attached | host: Bos | place: Iran: Karaj | collected 2018-10
CAGAATATCAACTGTCCCGTCATGATTCCAGTCTACGGGTGTAGGGCAGGTGGTATGTCCCTCCAGTATCGTATTGGACATATCTCCCTTATAAGTAAGCATGTACCGTCCATCAGCAGCCGGCTTTCCCTGCCACCATACGGCTGAAGGACCATCGACGATCAGGTCCTGATATCCGTCATTGTCCCAGTCTGCAAAACAAATCTTCCTTCGACCGGACTGGCCTGCTTCCATGTCATTAAGCCGAAGGAGCCCCGGGGTTGTGTCAGTTATTCCTTTCCGGTTATTGTATACCGATCCGTTCGTGCCGAAGAAAATCCGTTCTCCCGGATCCAGTAGCCCGTCTTTCCGGCGCTCATATAGGCATAGCCATCCCTCCTGGTCAAGTGTCACAAGGTCGCACATGCCATCCTCATTCCAGTCAACTGCGACCGGAGTAGTCCTCCATTGTGTGGCAAGGGTTCCTTTTGCAGGGATCCACCAATTCCACTTGACCTTGGGCGTTTCGCCATCCCAGGCTACCCTGACATCCTTCGGCTTAGACAGTCTGGTCCCGCCAAGACCTTTCATCCACTGGACTTTCCCCCAAATGGAATTGAAGATGATGTCTGCTTTCCCGTCTCCGTCCCAGTCGGCAACGCTGAGGACTGTATAACCCCACTTGCGTTCGGCAGGGCCCTGGATCGAGCCGTTTTCTCCAGCCATAATCCTGAATGGCTTGCATTTTACGGTAAACAATTCGGGAGTGTCCCACTTTCCACTGCCAAGGTTGCGGATATAGGCGATTTCTCCGGCAGAGTTCCCGGTTATGATGTCTTCTTCTCCATCGCCGTCCCAGTCGAAACTGCATGGTGTGGCCAGGGCCCCGAATTTGACCCGGTCAGCTTTCTGCTTGAATCTGACCGGGTTGTTGAAAAGAGGCATCCCTTTCCACGTCTTTCCTGTATTACGGACCCAGGAAACCGTTCCGTCTTCATCCCCGACAACAAGGTCTATATGCCCGTCCTTGTCAAAGTCGAATGGTACCGGGACTATCATCTCGATATGAAAACGTATTTCTCCATTTTTGTTGGCCAGCCTCTTTCCCTCTTTGAATTCAGGTTGAGTGGAGGTACCGGTGTTTTTGAACCATGTCAGTCCGTCCAGGAATTCACCGCATATGATGTCTGTGAGCCCGTCTCCGTCAAAGTCTGCCAGGCATGGGCATGGTGCTCCGAATGTATCGATATCCTTGCCTCCTGCTTTTATCCTACCCTTGTTTATGTACTGGCCGTTAACATTCTCAAGTAAATAGACATATCCATGCAGTGGACCGTTGGTCCACTTGCCTTCTGCATTGTATGCATTGTCCCAGCCGTAGTCATCCCAGGTATCGATCCCGACAATGATGTCAGCATCGCCGTCACCGTCCCAGTCGGTGTAATTCCACATGTTTGATCTGGACCTGTTATACGTGGCGCCGAGCCGTTCTCCATCATATTGGATCGGGATCGGTTCACCTAGGAACTTTCCGGCGAAAAAGCCACGATACTCCGTTTCTTTTGCAAGGACATGCTGTTTATCGCCATAAGTGCAGACACGGATATTGTTGGGCCCTTTTTTATAGACTTTTACGGCCTTGTCGAATAATGGATCGGAATTTGTCCCTATGTTGCGGAAGAAATAAATGCCTTTATACGGTTTGTCAGGTCATGATACAAGGAGGTCGTTAATCCCGTCACCATCAAAGTCGGTAGGGAGGGGAATACCCCAAAGGCCGACACCCAGCGTTACTGTGGCATCGGTACCATATTCAATCGGAATAGCTTCGGGGAGCTTTTTGTCCTTTGCATATACTCCAATTGCCGGGAGCATTGCCAAAGCCGTAAATATTGTCAAAAAAGATCCGGGCTTGTTCATGTCATTGCGGTTTATCCAATTAATGCAAATATATGCTAAATCGTTTAAACAAGCAATAGGGATATGTGGCTTATATAAATAACGGCCGGGGTTTTTCCCCGGCCGTTACGTTCGCTTGGATTGGACTACTTCCTCGTTGAATTGTCCGTGACGTTTGTCACGCTGCCGCCTTTCAGGACGACGCCCGCGACGGGGCTGAGGAAGGTGGTGGCGGTTGACTTGTCGGTGACTGTGCAGGAGGAGTCCAGAATGAGGTTCTCGACCTTGCCGCCTTCGCCCACGCAGCCGAACAGGCCCCACGGGCGGTTGGCAATGGCGTTGTCGCAGAGGAGGTTGAGCCCCGTAATCTTGTGGCCCTGACCGTCAAAATGACCGGTGAAGGCGTGGCCGATGTTGAGGGTCTGGTTGGGTGCGCTCCCGGAAAGGGTCACCAGTCCGATAGGCAGCCATATGCGCAATTTGCTCATGTCGATGTCGTTGAGCAGGACTATCTTGCCTTCGCTGTTGCAGAAACGCTGGATGGACTCGCCGTTGTTGACCGTAAGGGCCAGGTCCACCATGCCCCATGCGTCGGAGATTCCAGCCTTGGTCGTACGTCCGCCCATGTCGGTGATGGCCCACGGTGAGGCTACGGCAAGCTGGGCCGCCCTTCTGGCCACCGCCCCGTTCTCCTTGTTGACCGGAGTGGAGTGTCCGGTGGATGCGGTTTCGTTCTGGGCATAGGTGTAGTTCTCGCCAAGGGAGAGTCCGAGGTAAGGTTTCATGCATGCCTCATACACGGTGCAGGCGCCGCCGTAACGGGCAAGGCCATAGTCCATGTGGTAACCGTCACGAGTCATGTCCATTGCGGAGTTGACGGAAGATGTGCGGATATTCTGCATGTAGGTTCCCGAGGGAACGATCCCGTCAAAGCCAAGCTCCTCAACTGCGCTCTTTGCGAAAGCCACGCATACGTCATACATTGATGTCTGGCTGTTGAAAATCCAGTTTGCCTTCTGCCCCGACATCTTGGCAAAATCGTAGTACGACTGGCTCATCAGGTAGTAGAACTTGGGCTTGTTGTCCTTCTGGGTGGCCTTGATCTTGTCCATGAGGCTCTTAATCACAGTCTTCTTGGCATCTGTCCAGCCCCAGGCGGCAACGTTTCCGGTGTGCTCCTGAAGGGTGATGACATCCCACTTGTCGCTCTCGCATATCTGCTGGAGGGTCTTGCCGGTGACGTTGCGCCATGCAACGCTGCCGGGCTCCGACGTATAGGCGTTGTTGGCAGTGCCGGTGGAGAATTCGTCATTGTACTGTGACAGGAGCCGTCCTCCGATATACACGTCTATCATCTTGATATTGTTTATACCGGAATTCCTCAACACGTCGGGGAGATGCCATACGGCATCCTGGGTGAAACTGTTGCCTATGAAAAGAACCTTGAGCAGCGGACCAGTCGTGCCTCCGCCATTGGCATCGTCATAGAGGGATTCACCGTTATGGTCGGTCAGACCGGCGGTTGCGTTGACGGAAGGATCTTCAGGCTGCCCGGGCTGGTCGGGATTCTGGGGATCTGTCTGTTCCTGGTTACCAGGCGTTTCCGGCTTGGGCTTGCCGCATCCGGTGATAAGGAGGGATGCAATCAGGAAAGCTGAAAAGAGTCGTTTCATATGCGATAAAAAATCGAATAAATATCGAAATGGCTATTGATTATTATCAATTGATAGCGCGAATATAATAATTTATTTTTATATTTGTGCTCAAAGGAATGAAAACTTATAAATAATGAAAAGGTTATTTATCTTTGCCGCCGTGGTTTCGGTCACGGCTGTTATTACCGGTTGCATGAGGGAGAACCCGGAAATCGGCCTCGATGGTGACGTTGTGACCATGACGGCATCTTTCCCGTCCGGGGAACTTCAGGAAGGTCCGGAATCAAAGGTGGCATTTGCCGACGGCGAGACCGCGATTAAACTGTCCTGGGAGAAATCCGACAATCTCCGTGTGATCGGCGGCGGCAAGGATGCCGTTTATTCCATAAAGGAGTTCACCGAGAAGCAGGCAACCTTTGAAGGCAAGGAGGTCAAGGAAGGCCCCTATACCGTTATACTTCCCGGCAGTTACGCAAGCGAGGAGGCTGTGAACGCCCGCAGTTATGCCTCCCAGACCCAGACGGGGAACGGATCCACGGCCCATTTGAGATATAACGCCATGCTCACGGGTGTAAAGGATTACAAGAGTGTTTCTTTCACTCCGGAATGGGCTCAGGCAAACGGTGCCACTTTCAAGGAAAACGGTACCCTGAAGCTTGTAATGAGCATTCCCCTCGGGGCCAAGACAGCGACCAAGGTGGCGATTTCTTCCAGCGACAAGTCTTTCTATGCCACCAATGCCGAAAACTCGGCGGGAAGGGCCATGGAGCTGACTCTCAAGAACTTCGACGTCCCTGCAAACGGCGACCCCCTCGTCTGTTACTTCGACCTCAGCTGGCAGGGTGCGGTCATTTCTGGATCGTCCATACTGACCGTATCGGTAACCACCGACATCGGCTCGTTCATGAAGACGTTCAAGCCTTCCCAGATGACGCTGACCGGAGGCAAGATGTACACCATTACGCTTGACCGTTCGTCCTGGGCCAGCGACTCTTCGTTCGCCGGCGGCGACGGAACTGAGCAGAAGCCTTTCCTCATTGCCAACTATATCCACATGAACAGCATCGCTTCCGCCCTTTCCAATGGCCAGAAGATATGGTTCAAGATGATTTCCGACGTGGATATGGATCCTTCGGTAGCCGGAAAGTGGGATCCCCTCAACAGCGTCAGCACCTATGACAAGGCCATCGATTTCAACGGCGACGGCCATGTCATCAAGAATCTTACCATAAAGGGCAGCTACCAGCACTGCGGCTTTGTCTCCATCCTGAACGGAACCGTAAGGAACGTCATCTTTGAAAACGCAAAGATAACCAACGAGTATACCGGTGACAACAATGATACGGGTATTGTCACCGCTTTCGCAGGTTATGGTGCCAGCGGTAAGGACTATCCCGCCCTGATCGAGAATGTGGAGGTCCGCAATTCTTCAATTACCACAAGCACCATCCTCCAGACCGGCGGTGTGGGATTCGGCGCCATAGCCGGTTCCGGAGTATACGGAAAGATATCCCACTGCCGGGTTGACGGATTCACCATCAATTGCGACGGTTCCCGGTTGTGCAACATCATGGGAGGTGCAGTAGGACGAATCCTGTCCAAGGCTGTTACCATTGAATATGTGAGTGTCAGGAATACCAAGCTGAAGGGCCATGGCTTCATCGGCGGCGTGGTGGGATATGTCAACGATGCTACCCCTCCGCTGGTGGACAGCTGTTCCTTCAACGGAGAGATTGACGCCAACACCTTCGCCGGCGGAATCGTGGGTGCCACGAGGTTTCCCATGACAATCTCCACCTGCGAGTCCCGGGGCAGCATAATCATCCATACCGGCAAGCATATAGGCGGAATCCTGGGCGGTGCCGACGTGGCCAGCCATAAGGCCTCCAATATCATGGTTCAGGGCTGTACTTCCTACATGGATATCTTTGCCAGGCCGGATGACAGCCGTGCCGGAGGAATCGTCGGAAGTTTCCCCAGCGGTGCGGATGACGCGTGCATCGACAACGTCGTGGACCGCTGTGTATTCAAGGGAACCATATCAACCGTGGGTGATGTCCCGGAATCCAACAAGTCCGTTTATTACGGCGGCATAGTTGGAGTCATCTACAACGGAACCATCAGGAACTGCATCAATATGGGGACGCTGACCGCCTCTGAACGTCAGACCCATCACGGCGGAATAACAGCCTATGCATCGGCTTCCACCATTACCGGATGTGAATTCCGCGGTACCTTCCAGAACAACCTTGCGGGCAGCGTGGGCGGAATAGCCGCTGCCTTGACCCTGGGAACCAAAGTCACTGACAACGTCGTTTCTTCCGATGTGAAGGGCGCTACCAATGTCGGAGGTGTCTTCGGGCTTGTCAACAACAGCGTGGGCGCAAAGGTGGTGTCCGGGAACCTTGTCAAGGGTGACGTCATCGGAGTTGCCGGAGTGGGCGGAATAGGCGGCAGGATGAGTGTCACGGATGTAAGCGGCCATTCTTTTACCCTCAAGGACAATCTGGTTTATTCCCCGGCTATTACGGCCACCAGGGACCGTGACTACAACGCAACCCGCAGTTCGGGTGCAATCATCGGAGAAATCGACGGCCAGGGCTATACGCTTTCCAACAATTTCCACAGTTCGTCGCTCGTCTTTACCGACGGTGGCGAGAGCGTCGCAGACCGCACTACGGCGACCTTCGACCAGCCGGGCCCCTACGTATGGGGATCCTCTCCGCTGACATGGGATCTGAGCGCAACCTATTATCAGCCCTATCACGGTGTGGCTACAAATGCCACCGCTTCCACCCAGGCAAATACCATCGGATGGAGCAGCGCTATATGGGATACTTCAGGTGATATGCCTGTCCTTTACGGCCTCGTGGACCTGGAAACAGAGTAACCGGGTTTGGCTTGAAAAGCAAAAGGGCTGCCTGGATGACCGGGCAGCCCTTTTTGAATAACGTGTGAATCAGCCCCTTGCGGCGGCAATCCATCCCAGCGCCTCGCGGCACTTTTGGGAAATAGCCTCCCAGTTACCGGCGGATATCATTTCCTTGGGGAACAGCTTGGAACCCATCCCCACGGCGGTGACGCCTGATTTCATCCATTTGGTAAGATTCTCTTCCTCGGGTTCCACGCCTCCGGTAACCATTATCATGGACCAGGGCAGGGGAGCGAGTACGCCCTTTACAAAGCCGGGACCGCCCACGCTGCCGGCAGGGAATACCTTGCAGAGGTCGCAGCCAAGTTCCTGGGCCGTACCTATCTCGGTCACGCTTCCGCAGCCGGGGGAGTATGGGATACCGCGGCGGTTGCAGAGCCTGGCCACGTCGGGATTGAGGTAAGGGCCCACGATGAAGTTTGCACCCAGCTGGATATAGATGGCAGCCGTTGCCGGATCTATGATGGTTCCGGCACCGAGTATCATCCCCGGGCATTCCTTTACCACGAACTTGGACAGTTCGGAGAACACCTGCTGGGCAAAATCGCCCCTGTTGGTGAATTCGAAGGCCCTGACGCCGCCTTCCCAGCATGCGCGGACCACCTGTTTTGCGATTTCAACATCGGCATTGTAGAATACGGGAACCATTCCGGTTTCCTTGATTGCCGTAAGAGTCTGGAGTTTGGTATATTTTGCCATAATAACGATAGTTTTCGGTTACCTTGAAACCCTTCCGCTTCCACTGCCGCTCATCAGTGCCTCCACCTCGGCCACGGTGACCCTGTTGTAGTCGCCGAAGATGGTGTGCTTGAGGCAGGATGCAGCAGCAGCGAATTCAATGGCCTTCCGGTCGTCGTCATAGGCGAGGAGGCCGTAGATGAGGCCGCCCATGAAGGAGTCGCCTCCGCCCACGCGGTCAACTATATGTGTGATGTCATAACGGCGGGACTGGTGAAGGGTCTTTCCGTCAAAGAGTACGCCGCCCCAGGTGTTGTGGTTGGCGTTGATGGAGCCGCGGAGGGTGATGGCCACCTTCTTGCAGCGCGGGAACCTTTCCATGAGCTGGCGGCACACGCTCTCGAACTTGGCCTGGTCCACCTCTCCACCGGTGCTCTCGGCGTCAAAACCTTCCGGCTTGATCCCGAATTCCTTCTCGGCATCCTCCTCGTTTCCGAGGATCAGGTCGCAGCCTTCAACCAGGGCCGGCATGACCTCGGCTGCAGTCTTTCCGTACTTCCAGAGTTTCTTGCGGTAGTTGAGGTCGCAGGAGACCTTCACGCCAAGCCGGTTGGCTGTTTTGATGGCTTCCAGGCACACGTCTGCGGCGCCCTGGCTCAGTGCCGGTGTGATGCCTGTCCAGTGGAACCAGTCGGCATCCTTGAGGACAGCCTCCCAGTCGATCATGCCCGGCTGTATCTCGGAGATGGCGGTGTGGCTGCGGTCATAGACCACTTTGCTGCCACGGGCTACCGCGCCGGTTTCCAGGAAGTAGATTCCCATCCTGTCGCCTCCGAAGACGATGTCATCGGTGTTTACGCGGAGGCTGCGGAGTTCCGCTATGCATTCTGCTGAGATGTCGTTCTTGGGAAGGCGGGTCACGAACGATGCGTCCATGCCGTAGCCGGCGAGGGATACCGCCACGTTGGCTTCACCGCCGCCGAAAGTGGCGTCGAACGAACGGGCCTGTGAGAACCTGAGATAACCGGGGGTGGAAAGGCGGAGCATTACTTCTCCGAAGGTGACGATCTTTTTGCTCATATTGTGAAGTTGTTGGTATTGTCGTGCACGTGCACGGATACAAAGGTAGGAAAAATATTTTGAATTCTTTTGGTAATTGTCAAACAATTCCCTGCTCGCGTGCCTTGGAGATCATCTCGACGGTGTTCTTTGCGTCGAATTTGGCAATAAGCCTCTGGCGGCGCCATTTGATGGTCTGCTCGGTGAGGAACAGGCGCTTGGCTATGTCCTTGCTGGTGAGGCCTTCGGCAAGCATCGGGAGAATTTCCATCTCGCCACGGCTCAATCCAACCTTTTGGCTTTTCCCAATGCTGGAGAGAGTGTCATTCATCTCTATCTCGTTCAGGGCTTCGCCGATGGCTTCGTCCGCCGCGGCGTTCTCTTTCTTCAGCCTCAGTGCCCGGCGCGTGATGACCAGTATGGACAGGAGAGCGAGGGTCAGCACCGCAAAGGCCACCGCGAGCATTGTCCGCTGCCGTTTCTGCGTCTGGTAGGCCTGGCCCATGATATCCAGTGTGGCAATTCTGTCGTAATACTCCTGGTCCTGATGTTTGGAGTAGTATTCATCGGCCTCTTGCAGATACTTAAGCGCATTGGTAACTTTACCCTGACGCATATACAGTGCACCGAGTCCAAGTTTGGGCGAGGCTTCCCAGAGTGAGTCCCCGGCTTCCCGGGCGTGAAGGATGGCGTTGTTGTAGCACTCGATGGCTTTTGCGTCGTCGCCTTCATCGGCCCAGATGTCACCCATATTGCGCTCCAGGATGGAACTGCTGATTTTCCAGCCGTATTTTTTAAAGATTTCGCCGGCCTTGGCGTAGTATGTCATCGCCTGAGGCAGGGAGTCAAGCTCATAATAGAGGTTCCCGATATTGCCGTACAGGCTGGAAGCGGCATCGTCTATCTTTTCCTGGGGGTAGCCTTCCGGCGTGACCGGTCCTGCCTCTCCTGCCGACATGCGGTCGAGGTAGCCCAGCGCTACGCGGTAATAGAAGATGGTACTGTCGTACTGCTCTTTGTTGTAGAACAACTGGCCGATGAATTTGGCTGCCAGGTAGGGCTGGTAAAGGGACTTGAGTTCGTTACCAAGGTCATAGGCCCTTCTTGCCGCATACATCGAGCGGTCAGGGTTGACTCGCTCATATCCGCTCATCAGCTGTGAGAAAGCAAGGCACACGCCGGCCTTGGTTTCATACGTGGCCCGGGCCAGGCGTTCGGGGGTCCATCCGGCCACTACATTCTCGAGGGAATCGAGTTTCCGATACCGGTGGTCATTGTACTGCGCGCTGACTGTGCCTGCGAAAACGGGTATGAAAAAGAGTGTGAAAAGGAGTCGCTTCATAGTATAACAAAGTTAGCAAAACCGCGGCAATTAAGGGATTAACAGGGTGAAAAACCGACAACCGCAACTCATTTTTATACTTTTGTATAATTCTCAAGTGCTTGGGATTGACGAACTTTGTAATCGGAAACTAATCCCAAGCGAATGGAAGACTTATTCAATAACGAAATCGTTCTGACCGCCACGGAGGAAAAGGTTTTGAAGATGCTGGCGGCAGGAAAGAAAAGTACCGAGATAGCGGAGGCTCTGCATCTCAGCCTTCCGGCCATCAAATGGTATAGGCAAAGGCTCAAGTCCAAGTTCAATGCGGCCACCACGGGAGAGATGTTGATGAAAGCGGTGGCGCGGAAAATCCTATAAAGCATAATTATTTACATATCCATCATGAAAAAGTTATCTCTCATCCTAATGTGCGTGGCCGCTCTCGCAATGGTATCCTGCGGCGGCAATTCAAGCAATAAAGCAGGCGGCAAGGCTGCCGGGACCAAGACTGCCGTGGCGGAAGCCGATGCTGTGGACCTGGGCCTCAGCGTCAAGTGGGCAAAGACCAATCTGGGGGCCAAGGGCGCATCTGAGCCCGGAAACTATTACGCATGGGGCGAGACCAAACCAAAGAAAGATTTCAGCGCAGCAACATATGTGTTCAAGGATGGAACCAAGTTCAGTAAATACACTGTGGAAGACGGCGAGGCCAGCAGCGGCACGGCCGACAAACTGATTATCCTGGAGCCGGGAGATGATGCTGCCACTGCTGCCCTCGGAGAAGGCTGGCGTATGCCCACCCGTGCTGAGGCCATGGAACTCTTCACCCGGTGCAAGTTCAGCTATGACAAGCCCGGCGTAATCACCGTAACCGGCCCCAACGGCAACAGCATTGATTTCCCCAAGGCAACCGGATATTATTATGGGACAAAACAGGAGGAGGAGCGCTATACCTGGCTATGGACCGCTTCCATGGCCCTTCAGGTGGGCACTCCGGTAGGCAGTGAAGATGCACTGGAATGGCATGACCGCAGAAGGGCGGATGCAATGCGTTTCGGCCACACGGACTGCTATGCCATTTACCGTGAGAACGGGATGCCCATCCGTCCGGTCAAAGAATAAATGATATGAAAAAGAGAATACTCTTGACGGCAGCGTCGCTGTCTTTCGGCCTTGCCACCTTGGCGCAAGTCCCCAATCCTTATACTTACAACGATGTCCCCGACGTTGCGCTGGATGTGCCGCTGGGACTCCCGGCCCATGACGAGGATGCGCAGCCGGAAATGCAGAAGCCCCGGCCCCAGGTTTCCTTCTGTGCCTACCGTATCAGTACCCACGGGACCCCGGCCAAAGTGTTTTATAATGCCGCCAGCAAGCGCCATTTCAGCGTTTCTTCCGGCATAAACCCGGCCACCGGCGAGAACCAGGTCATCAAGACGCTTTCGATTCCTGACAGCCTGGCCGTCTACAGGATTGACGACGCCACCCGCACCATCACCAAACTGCCCGGAGAGGGGATGCAGGCCCTGAACAACATGGACGTCAAGACCAAATCCGAGCAGATGACGGAGGAGGAAATGGCCTATTCCTGCGACCGCTGGTGCTATATGAAGACGATCGTAACAACGGAGACTTTCGACGGCCCTTATGGCTCCCATACCGACGAGCATTACCGGACG
>JAEEGL014596257.1_pt1 | contig 11205 bp, 5 predicted proteins | sample 9134231 | NCBI WGS metagenome assembly JAEEGL01 (sample SAMN16246548, study PRJNA631951) | gut metagenome | biome: gut microbiome; feature: rumen; material: fiber-attached | host: Bos | place: Iran: Karaj | collected 2018-10
CGAATTAGATAATCTGATAATACAATCAATTAGCACACAATATCCAGAGGCTGTTTTCCGTAATTATGAAAATTGTTCGAATAGCAGTAGTAAGGATATGATTAGATTATTTGAAGAGAAGAGGATATTACCAGGGAATGTTTCTTTAAATCCTACGATAATCAATATGGATTATCATAATATACCAATGGGATCAACATTCCTTCAGTTTCAAATACCTTTGCAGATATTTGTTCCTTGTGAGGAGTTTAAATTAATGTTTTCAAATGAATACTTTTCTGACAATTATGATTTCAATAATACATCATGTGTTCAGAAAGTAATAAAAGATTCTATGCCAACATATATCCTGTTGTCAGATTTGTGGAAATGACCTGCAGCATATGCGTCAAAGTTTAAATAATCTCTTTCAGCAGTCAATCATCATGCGATATAAGTTGCCATATAAGAATAATGGCATTCAGATACCGCAAACGCATGTTACTGACAATACAGATGATTGCCTTTTACAGGTAGCATCAAATGACGATATTGCTAAGCTGATTTATAATGGAATTATAGATTATTCTTATAATGATTATGAAATAGATTCTACAAGACTTGATAATTTGCAGATAAGGGCATTACAAAGTAGGTTAAAATATAATCCTCAAGCCTCATTCCCAACTAAATTGAGTTATGGTTTCCAGGGAGAAGTCATGCTTTACCTAGTACTTGATTATTTCTATCATGCCCCAAAAACTATAGCACGAGGCCATTTGTTCTGCCCTTTAGAAAATGGAGAGACAAAGGGATATGACTCTTATCAGATGGTTGAAGGTGATAATGGGGTTATCTATTTGTTTTTTGGCGAAGCAAAGTTTTATATAGGAGGATATAAGCCGGCAATAGAAAAGATTTTTGAAAAAATCAACGACGTTCTTAGTGATAGCTATTTGCATAGGAATTGTGTTGCTATGGAAAGTTATTACCAGCATATCAACCCTCAGAGTCGTATTCGAGCTATAATTGAAGAATGGTACAACGATCCTTTAATTAACATGGGAGAATGTGCTCAACACTATAATATGCAATTGGTTTATCCAATGCTTGTCATTTTTGAAAATAAAGCGAATTCTTATGATGAGTTGATTGCAGAGGTGGTTAATCATATAGATACAGAATACAAGAATGTTAGTGCTACATTAACAATCCCGCATCATTTGTTCTTTATATTCTTGTCAGTTGAAAATGCTCGTTACATCAAATCAAAAGTCATTCAATGGATAAGTCAGAGGCAGCCCGTAATGCCATAATAAGAATAAATCAAGCAAAGGGGAATCCGATGTTACGCCCAGCTATGATAGATGCCGTTTGTTCCTACTTTGATGGAATGAGAGGAATGACGCTGTCACATGCTGACAAATTGTTTATGCATTATCTTTCCAATCAAGCAGGCTTGCCACAATACTATCATCCTATGCTGACAACAGATGAGAGTGTCGATGATGATATAAGTTTGCAGACTTTATCAAATTATGTAAATGAAAGTAGTATGATAGCCGGAGAGGATGTCATGCTTCATCGCTATCAGAAGGAGATTCTTGATCTTTTTACGAAAGAGCATCCGAATCGGTATTTTCTTAGTGCATCAACATCTTTTGGGAAAACGTTCCTGATATATGAAATTATTCGAAAGATGCAGTACAATACCATTGTGCTGATATTCCCGACGATTGCATTGATGTCAGAGAATCTTGCGAAGATCAATACAGATAAGCGTTACAAATGGGTTAGAGAAAGATATAAGGTTCATACATTGAGTGATATTACAGAATGGGGTGAACATAATCTTTTCATTTACACACCAGAGCGATATTTGTCCTTTACTGACAAGAATCACAATATTCCGAAGATAGACTTTGTTTTTGTGGATGAGGCATATAAACTGGATAACAGTTTTGTAATAGACGAAGAGGAAAAGGAGAATGAACGTGACATTACTTATCGAGTTGCTCTTCATTTTCTTTTGCAAATGAATGATATAGATTGCCTATTGGCTGCACCTTACGTTTCTGGCCTAAATAGAATAAATGAAAGAAGTGTTGATTCCTTCAGTATATTCCTGAGGATACGAGATATAGTTCCTTTAGATTATAATAAGTATGAGATTGTTGGAAAGGAAGAGTATAACATTTTAGGGAGAAAGAGGATTAATATTGTAGAAGAATTTGAATTATATTATCCCGAGGCTTCCAAGGAAAAACGGCTGATATATACTGTATCTCAGTTGTTTAACCATCAAGAGAATATGATAGTCTATGCTTATAGCAGGACTTCAGCAGAATCATACGCTAAAAAGTTGATAGACAGCGGTTCTATAGCAGATATTGATACAAAGCCTATATCACCTTTTATAACCCACCTTGAGAATTCTATGAATGGTATGGGCAAAAACTGGGTGGTGACAAAGGCTTTAAAGAAGGGTATAGGTATTCATCATGGACTGGTGCCCAAATACATACAAAATGAAATTATCAAGCTCTTTAATCAGGGAATCTTGCATACCCTTATTTGCACAACAACTATTACTGAGGGTGTTAACACTACAGCAAAGAACATGATAATTCTTTCAAATATGAAGGGAAAGAAGGAATTGAAGAAGTTTGATGCGAAGAATATTGAAGGCCGTGCAGGTCGATTTCTTCAACATTATCGTGGAAGAGTGTTTATCCTGGAGAAGAAGTTTAATGCTATCATGGAAAAACCAGATGAGTTTCTTCATCATAAGTATTATGACAGATTAGCAAAAAAAAATGATGTGGACTTGATGTTTATTGATGATAAGCGTTTTATGAATCATCATGATGTTCAACGAAAGAAAGAGATAACGCAGATACTACATAAATACCCTCTTCATGAGTTAATACTTAACTCTTTCACAACGATTTCTGTAGAAGATAAGCTTGAGCTATATCTCGCTCTTAAAAATCTAAAAGGTAAAAAGAGAACTTATATCAACAATTTTGTAAAGCAGTATAACGAAAGTCGTTTCTTTGGAACTCAGAATTTTGATGCTGTATGCAAAATAGTGCGACCAATTGTCCGCAATAAAGATCTTTCTGATATTATTGATGTTGAAGTTAATGAAGTCTGTTTGTTTTCTATTATGGTATATTATTATCTCCGTGGAGGACTACAGGAATGCATCAGTTATCGGGTACGTAAGTATGATATAGATAATGCCGTGCAATACTCAACAAAGTTTGTATATAACACTTTAAAGTACCAAGCAGTAAAATATTTTGGCCTTTTCAATTTGATATATAGAGTGGTGCAGATGGAGGAAGAAGGTATTGGCTATTCAGAAACATATGGAATAGATGTGCTACTTGCAAAGTTTGAGTTTAATGCCGAAACCATACAAGGCCGTCAGGTGAGTGACTTGGGTGCACCCCAAAAAGTGGTAGATTATTTTGATTTACTGAGTAAGAGCAAGGCAAGAGCTCAGCGCAAGCATGCAGAGATGGATGCATATGAGAAGGCATTAACCCTGTCAATTATGAATATCATTAATAATGAGTGATTATTTCTTTACAAATGTAGAGCTCAACGATCAGAATCGTCATATTCTTGCTGGAATAAAGGAATATGCTAATAAAAATAAGCAACAGGCATACGTGTTGTCAGCCCCTCTGACAGATAGTAAGTATGACTATAGCTATCAGAATGGCTTTATCTATCTTTCATCAAAGATGAAGATAACCTTCTTTACCAGCGAAGAACTAGAATCAGATGATTTTCAAGACTATGTTGAGGACGTGATCGAAGACGTTTATTCTATAAGTGATACCTATGATTATAAAAAGGTCTTAGGTCGTCCGAGAGATTGGAGACAGACTTTGACCATCTGCTATGCTTATGATGAAGATACAAACGTCAAGTTGCTTCTTGATGACCTTCGATTGGATGATAAAAAACAACAACGTCGCCTCGATTTGCTTTTATCCCTTTTTATAGGCAGTATCAATAAAGTCACTAAGGATACACTTAATGAACCTAAGAATCTTTTAGAAGAGGTAAAGAATAAGATACAGTTATTTGATGGTGACCAGACTAGATTTATATATGATCAAAAACGTATAAAGGGGAAACGCATCACCATACAAGGTCTATCAGGAACAGGAAAGACAGAATTGTTACTTCACAAATTGAAAGACCTCTATACTAAAGAAGATGGATCAAGAATCTGCTTCACATGCCATAATGTTATTTTGGCAGATAGCATCTGTAATCGAATTCCTGAGTTTTTCGATTTTATGAAGGTTCAACAGCAGATCCAGTGGGAGACCCGATTATGGTGTGTACATGCCTGGGGAAAATATAACGATGTCAATTCTGGAGCTTATCGATATATATGCTCATATTATCATCTGCCATTCCGTAGTTTCTCAGAAATGAGTTTTGATGCAGCATGTGAGGAAGCGTATGAAAGAATAAAGAGTATTCCGAAACAATCCTTCAATCATACTTTTACCTATATGTTTATTGATGAAAGTCAGGACTTTACCGAATCCTTCTTCAAACTCTGCGAACTGGTGACAGAAAAGAATATTTTTATTGCAGGTGATATATTCCAGAATATATTTGAAGATCATAAGGCACAAACTATACGTCCTCACTACCTTCTGAGTAAGTGCTATCGAACAGATCCAAAGACATTGATGTTTGCTCATGCCTTAGGAATGGGACTGTTTGAAAAGAAAAAAGTTTGGTGGATTAATAAGGAAGAGTGGGAAAAGTGTGGCTATAGAGTAAAAGAGAAGCAGGGAAAGTACGAACTTACTCGTGAACCTATCAAAAGATTTGAGGATGTAGATGACGGAAATTTCCCAAGTTTGAAAATATATACTCCAGATAATCTCGCAACATCAGTAGTAAGTCTTATAAAGAATATACGTAAAGAGTATAATACACTGATGCCTGACGATGTTGGTATTATTTTACTTGATGCAGCAAAGTATATTTATGAGTTGGCTGAAGAGATAGAGACATTGGTAGAAGGTCAATTTGGATGGCAGGTGAATTTTGCATACGATAATAAGAAAAAAATTCCCGGGACTTTATTTATCAGCAATCGCAATAATGTAAAAGGCTTAGAATTCCCATTTGTTATTTGCATCACCCGCTGTATTAATGGATCTTACACCTATAGAAATACGGTATATACGATGTTGACCCGCTCGTTTTTGCGCTCATATCTTTTAGTCCAAAAGGGAGATAATTCAGGACTTACACAAGAGATTTTGGACGGTGCAAAGGAAATAATGGAAACAAAAAAAATGGTTGTTTCTATACCAAGTGAAGATGAACAAAGCGATATAATAACTCGTTTTGAGATAGAAAAGCAGCCATTGTCTTTACGTGAGAGAGCTACAAACATAATGGGAGGTATGCAAGTAAGCAGAAAAACTCAGGATAAGATATTTGAGATGCTTAAACAAGCAGATGGTGATGATGACTATTCTGATGAAGACTCTGGAGCATTGGAGAGACTGATAAAGTCGTATGTAGACGTATTTGGAAAATAAGTAAGCAGCCAACTCTGACGTATTGCAAGATAAAGATAAAATGATATACCTTTGCACAGTTCTTGAAAAATTCGATTTTATGTTCAATAGACAAATCATCGAACATTCATTTCTCCTTAGAATAGATAGAACTTCAGTTATTTCAAAGGCTGATAAGTCCCCTCTAATAGGACAGTTATAAAGCAAAACAATATTTTATGGATTATATTTTACATAAGATTAATCAGCGAATAGGTTTGTTGCAGGTAACAGGTGATACTAAATCTTTGGGCGTGTATTATCGTTCACGCATAGAATACCTTTTCACACTGATGTTGGGATATTTGTGGAACAAGAATTTTGAAAAGATAGAACCTGATGTGAAGCTTGAAGTCTTTAATGCAATTCTTCGTCCAACAATTGGTGAGGTCGTCAGTGTCTGCAGATCTTTAGATGCTCAGAAAGAATTCTTTTCATTTAAGACTATCGCAAAAGCAATAGAAAAGTATCCGGACTTACGCAATAGCCTTATGGGGCATGGCTTTACTTTTGAAGATGCAGAAGAAGAGGCTGACCAAAAATATATAGAATTGTACGATACCCTCATAGCAAATAAAGATTGTATATTTGGCCAAAATCTTGACTTTATATTTGTTCAAAAGCAAGAAAGAACCATATATAAAGGTATATTATATTCTTTTGACGGTCAGGTTAGACCTTGGTCATGTCCTATTCAACTGGAAGAATTGAAAGTTGGATATTTATATGTTTCGCGTGAGGATGTATATTCCTGTATTTCGCCATTTGTAAAAATAGAAAATGCAGGTGATAGCCTCTTTATATATGCAAAAGTTAGTGAAAAACTTCTCGGAAGAATTCGTTATAACAGAATAATAAATACAGGTACGTTAGATATTACATGGGACCCTTTTTCAAATTTGTGTGTTGTCAATGATGGTCTGAAGGTTAGGAGTTCTAATGGTACTATACGTAACATCTATGAAAATAATTATACTACTTATATTGATGTAGGTGTTAAATCTCAGATACTTAAGTTCCTCAAAGAGAATAAAGCGAGTGTTTGTGCAACACTATGGGGGCATGGAGGTATCGGGAAGACTGCAACAATTCAGAATGTATGTGATGTACTCTCAAACAAAGAAATTAAAACCTTTGATTATATAGTTTTTATTTCTGCAAAAGATCGGCGATATAATTATTATAAAGGAATCATTGAAACGGTCAACACCGAAATCTCAACATATTCAGACGTGATAAGAGCACTTAATACAATAATCTTTGAGGAAGATAGTGCAGACGATACAAACATTATAAGTTATGATGGCCTTTTATTGTTGGTGTTGGACGATTTTGAAACATTTGCAAAAGAAGAAGCGAGTAAACTGTCTGATTTTATATCCCGTCTCGATATTAATCATCACAAAGTTGTAGTGACTACTCGCTCTGCCAATTTAGCTCTCGGGTATGAAATAAAGACAAATGAATTGGATACAACCCAAACAATAGAGTTTCTTAATTCATTTATAGATAATGAAGGTATTCCGTTGTCTTTGGATGATATGAAAGCATTAAAGACAGAGGATGTACGGAAGAGAATTCATGAGATAACGAGTGGTCGACCTCTGTTTATTTATCAGTTGGGGCATGTGATAGGTCAGAATGGACTGATAAATGCACTTAAGAAAGATATTAAAAAAGGATCTTCTGCTGTAGAATTCTTGTATGGACGAATTTATGATTATCTCTCTCCAAAAGCTAAAGATCTGTTTGTAGTTATCAGCCTGCTCGTAACAAAAGATGACATGATTAATGTGCTTGATAAAGCGCAATATATCATAAATATGGAAAATGATGACGACGGTTTCAATTCTGCTGTCGAAGAACTTAAGAAATTAAAAATAGTGAAGATTACAGATGAGGAAAATCGATACTTTGAGGTATATTCAAGAGAAATATTGGAAATGATGAATAAGCATTTTGCATTGCGAGATTCCATATTCATTAAAAACAGTAATAATAGACGAACACAGGTAAACAAGGATAAAGATGCTGATATAGAAATCTCTCTTCTTAATAATGCAAATTCTAGTAGGTTGGTAAAGTCGGAGATAGAGACTGTAGATTCTTATAAGCAGATTCTTAACCGCCCAACTAGCCCATTGGATGTTAAGATGTCAGCCTTATTTAATCTCGCTAATTATCTGCTTGTTGATAGAGGGAAACGTATTGATGCCCTTGAGGTGTTTGAAAAATATAGCCATTTCTTTACAGGAATTACTAGTGATAAAAATGATAGATCATTCTATGCTACTTTTGCATTGCGTTGTTCTACAACAAATTGGGCTAATGGTACAGAACAACAAAAACAAAAAGCAATAAGTATATTGAGCGACTACTATAAAGGTAAAGTGGATTTCCATAATAACCAGGATATTGAAATCTCAAGTACATTGCTCATGTATCGATCTCTGATGGTGATTAAAGCTTGGAGAGAGTTAAAAGATAAGCAACAGTTTAATGAAATCTCATTCTCAGAATTTAGACAGAGAAGGGATGATCAGAAGAAAGAATGCCAGAGCCTTCTTACTTATATTGGTAATCCTCTTTATACAAAGGTTTCAAGAACAAAGCTAATAGATTTTCCTTCTTCAACACGTCAAAGTCTCATAACAGCATTCTTTAATTATATTGATGTTTTAGTACGTATTGATAAGAAAAAACTGGCTTTGGAGATATGTGAATATGTGATAACTTGTGGCCCTAAGAATTTTATTCCTCAATTTGAGTCAAAACGGTCGTGGTTGATGTCTATTTTATAGAAGGGCGATTATGTAAGTAGTGAGCGTCCTCAAGTGTGATGGGGTTATTTGAGGAGAAAATTGTATTAATATAAATCAAATAGAAGCAGCCAATTCTGCCTTATTGCCAGAAAAGCTAAATGACAATAATACATCCTATGCGCCAGCCGATAAAAGATCATGGCTCACCCCGCAGGGGCACAGGCTTGAGAGCCATACCAAAACCCTGATAAATCGTCGGTTTCCGCGATTTTCAGTTAAGCCCCGGTGCTATGTAGCAAGGGGTTTGGGGAATGTAGAATTTTCTTTGGTTCGTTTCTTTTTGAAAAGAAGATGAACGATATGTTTCTTTGCTTCTTTCTTTTAAAGAAAGTGTACGAAAAGGAGGTTCTCCCATGACGATATGGAAGCTGCTCAGGAAACCAACCGACATGAGCGCCCCTCCTTGTCTATTCATTTATAAGATATGCTTGATAAAGACCAGATAGGCGAATATCGCTAATCCGATAATCTCTAATGCCAAAAGGCCATAGGCCATTACATGTCTACGATTCATATTTTTATCGATTTTTTTCTATTTCCAAATATTCTTATTATCTTTGCACCCGAAATGAGAAGTAACAGAAAGATATATCAACTAATCAAAGATGCTGCACTTAATGTGACAGTATTCCTATTGGCTATGATTGTTGCGACATTCTTCCGTTTCTCAAAGGATAAGGAACTTTAGCCATGATACCCCTTAATGGTATCCACAATATAAGTTACATCCTCATCTGTCAGTTCATAGAACAAAGGCAATCGGACTAAACAATCGCCATATCTGTCACAATTGGCTAATATACGTCCGTCATGTTTATCCTGATAATATGTACTGGAATGGAGCGGCAAATAGTGGAAAGTCGTCTGTATTCCTTTCTCCTTCAGGTAGCCCATCAACTTCGTACGATAGTCCAATGATGGACAAAGCAGGTAGAACATGTGTCCGTTATTGGTGGCATAATCCGGTAACTCCGGGATGAGAATCTGTGAATCGACCTTTCCCTTCAACCCCTCATAATACATATTCCAGATATGCTTGCGCTGATTCTGGATATCATCCAGCTGTTCCAGTTGCGCCCACAGATAGGCAGCATTAAACTCTGAAGGCAGGAAGGAGCTACCCATATCACACCAACCATACTTATTAACCATACCACGATAGAACTCCGCACGGTTCGTACCTTTCTCCCAAATAATCTCCGAACGACGGAGAAAACGCTCATCATTCACAACGAGCATACCACCTTCGCCACTGCTGATATTTTTTGTCTCATGGAAAGAGAAAGCCCCTATATGTCCAATACCTCCTAACGGTTTCCCTTTATAGAAGGAATCAATGCTATGGGCAGCATCCTCTACAACAAGGAGATGATGCTTCTCAGCCAAAGCCATAATGCCATCCATATCACAAGCCACGCCCGCATAATGTACCACTGCAATCACTTTTGTCCTTGGCGTAATCAAAGGCTCAATATCCTTCACCCGCATATTCGGATTCTCCGGTCCACTGTCGGCAAACACGACCTTTGCCCCTTCACGCAGGAATGCCAATGCCGTTGACACAAAAGTATATGATGGGACGATCACCTCATCTCCTGGCTGAAGTTCACATAGCATGGCACACATCTCAAGAGCATCTGTTCCCGATGTCGTCAACAAACATTTCTTGAAGCCATATCTCTCCTCAAAGAAATGGTGACACTTCTTTGTAAAATCACCATTTCCAGACATCGTCGTAGAATGGCAAACCTCTTCCATGTACTTCAGTTCTCTGCCTGAAAAGTACGGTTTGTTAAAAGGAATCATTTTCTCGTCTATTTTTTATTTTGTTCTTCTATTGCATCAAAATAATATCTTTGCAGTCGTAACGCCTCACTCTTAGAGTCAAAACCAGCCTTGGAAACTTCTTCTGCAAAACTTCTTCGTATTGGAATATTCTTTTCTACTGTCTTTACAATTTGTTTTGCCCACTCAGAAACAGGAGTCTTCAGGCTGATAAACTGCGCCATTTCACAAGCCTTTGCCTCCTGAGTGATTTCTGTAGAAAAGAATATTGGCAGACCACAACTTTGAGACTCTAGGCCTACAACAGGCAACCCTTCATAAAGACTGGGCAGAAGGAAACAATCAAAAGCATTATAGAACTGTTTGATATCTTCGCGCCTGCCAAGATTCTCCACCTTTTCTGAAAAGCCAAATTCTTTAACCTTATTCATCATTGCCTGTTCCAAGTCACCAAAACCAATCAGCACCAGATGTGCCTTAGGATCCATCTTTTGGATTTCATTAAAGATTTCAATGATAAAAACGGGATTCTTCTGTGGAACATATCTGCCGATGAAACCATATACATGTTTATCCGTCCATCCAAACATCTCACGTGTAACGTCCCTTAATATCGGGTCGTATGAATTAGCTTCAGTGTTGATAACCGTCTTAAAGATAGCAATTTTGCCTTCATCGTACGCCTTTTGTCCAAACTGGAACACGCCACAGTCCACGCCGCATGCCATAAAATAATTGGCAGCGACACTACTGAATGGACGAAGTGCATATTTAATGAATGTCTTCTTCTCACCCTTGTTAGCCATCGAAAGACTTTCGGATATCCTGACCTTGATACCAGTTTTCTGGGCGATCACTAATGGGAACAGATTCATCATTGAGTCCCAGGCATGCACCACATCATATCGTTCCTCCTCAAAAATCTTCCTCATTTCCTTCATATTCTGGAAGATATGTTCATAAGGAGTCACCCTATATACCTTTCCACCTAATACCTTCACCTCATCTTC
>JAEEGL014646232.1_pt1 | contig 11205 bp, 11 predicted proteins | sample 9134231 | NCBI WGS metagenome assembly JAEEGL01 (sample SAMN16246548, study PRJNA631951) | gut metagenome | biome: gut microbiome; feature: rumen; material: fiber-attached | host: Bos | place: Iran: Karaj | collected 2018-10
CACTTGCCGCCAAAAAGACCGGCGACACAGTCAACCTGGAAAACGACATAATCGCAAAATATACGGAGCGGCTTTTGGGCGTAACTGCCGCAAAACAAAGTGACCGCGACGACAAGTTCTTGAGCTGGCTGTCGGGGGAGTGAAATTTAGCCGATTAAAAAACGTTTTGCAGGACCACTGAACATTGTTGTCATGGTAGCGGATAATTTAGATCTGACTCAATAGGATTGAAATAACCTTTTATGCAGTTTGGATTGACAATGCATAGTTGAACATGTGTTTTTTCTTTGAATCCGGAACCTGGAAAAGCTGCCTTACCTTCTGTAAAAATACCACGAACTGAATCATATTCTGGCAAAGAACTTGTTTTATTTAGATAATGAACACGTTCAATAACGGAACAGTCAAGGTCACGTAACAACCAGTCTGCTGAATTCTTGGTGTTTTTATTTCGAGGGAGTTGAAGACCTGCTTCTTTAAAATATTCTTTGAGATCATTATAACCTTCTTTTAAGATCTGTGTACTGTAATAATCGGTAAGATTCAAACAATACCCTAAATCTATAACTGCACCGATTACAGCGGGGTTTTTATATCTTGAAGCCCAATCAAAAGCTCTCTGATAGCTGTTTTCCCAAAAGTAAATACCATGACCAAGCCAATCATAACGGTTATGGCTTTGTTCAAGCTGCTCATGCTTGTAGAGAACATTTTCAAATGTTTCCTGACTGCAACCGTGGAATCCCAATACAAGGTTTGGAAGTTTGGCGTAGTTGTATATTGTTGAATTAGTCAATTGTGCAGATTACTTTTTTGGGAGAACCATCTGTGTTTAAAATGCCAGATTCAATCAAACTTTTGATGGCAAATGCTTTTGCTTTTGCTTTTGGCATTGTCCGGAGCTTTTCTGAGTTTGCTTTATAAGCTATGAGCTGGTCCTTAAGTGTTATTTGTTCACGTACCTGCATAGGCTCCTCCTTGCGTATATATAATATAGCATACTTCTGTTAAAAAAACTATAAAGAGTTATAAAGAAATATAAAAGTTATAAAGAGGGGCAAGACTGTTGCAAAATTGTTTATTGATGTAATTTGAACTACAATATTAGGTGGAGGTATAATATATGAAAAAAGTTCTTTTAACAGTTGGCTTTTTTGTAATCTGTCTGGTGCAGGCTTTTTCTTCTCCTGCTGCAATTGATTTTTTAAAGTTGCCGAGGGATGAGAAATTCATCGGGTATTTTCAGGATTTTATAGAAAACTCGTATGATTCTCTAAGGAATGCAGACATAAATAAGGAAGCTAAAGTTGATTTGCTTAAAAAAACGGAAAACTTTTACAGTTATCTTCAGTCAATAGATAAAAAAGATTATGACCTTCTGCTTTTAAAACTTCTTTTGATGCGCTGTCTTTATAATTATGATGTTATAAGTTCTGTCAAAATTGAGGAAGAAGTTGATTATTTAAACAAAAATTTTCCTAAGAAAGCTGAGCATCATTGGATATACGGTAATTTTCTTGTTACTTCCGGAAAAAACGTTCAGGGATGCAAAGAAATTGAAAAATATATGGACATGAAAGATGGCATGGTCAATGTTTTTCTTATCGAAGATTATGCCTGCGCCCAGATGATGGGTGGAAAATATTTGAACGCACTTTATACACTCACAAATGGCGGTACTATCCCTGAAAAAGAAATAGAAAATCAGGCACTTCTTAAGCGGATAAAAATCAATATTGAAGATACTTCAGTCACAGAGTCCTACGAACAGAAAGATGTCTGGAAAATTTCACGAAAACAGGATGACGGGTATCGTTATGTTTGCAGCACGATGCTTGGAATTTCTGTTCCATGCAAAGAAAACTGGAAATTAAATCTTACACCTTATACACCGGGAAGTCCTGTAATCTGCAATCTTGGTATAAATGATTATTTCGTTGATGGACATAGTGTTGGTATTAACATGCTTGTTTCAGCTTATACTGATTCGATTTTTAATGATTCGATAAAGAAAAAAATATTAAAAACTTTTCCTGCAACTAAAAAGGAAAAAATAAAAATAGGTGACAATAAATTTGAAAAATATACTTTGAAAGATCTTTCAAAATATAATGATATTCGCAAGGGATTCAAGGGCTATGTTTATATTTCAAAGATTGTACCGGACCAGTTTTCAGGTGCAGGATGTGAATTTGATGTAGATTTACAGAATCTGGAGTATTCTGGAGCTGGAAAATTTTACCATGTCAGGCCATCAAAAAAACGCTTTGCAGAACCTTTGTACATTGTAATTGTTGTAGATTCATGCATGGCCCTTGAAAAAGAAACTTCAGATATAGTTGCAGAAATCTTATCAAAATCAGTGTTTGAATAAAAAGGATAAGCTTTGTTAAAAAAACGCTTATGCTGAGCTTGCAGGGGCGGGTGCAAAGGAAAAATAAAAAACGAAGTTTGTGCGTTATGGGGCACAGTTCTATATAGTCTTGTTGAATCTCGCCGGATTTTAATTGTAGTATTTATTGAAAAAAAAGTTGATGAGGAATTAGATGAAACTGTTCCTTGCGTCGTTCGTAAGCTTAATCAAAATAAACTGTCGTAGATACTATAGAAAAGAGGTGGGTCAATTTACTTAATTTAATTGATGTGTAATAAAAAAAATCAAAAAATGTGCAAATTCTATTAATTAAAATAAAAAAATTGTGATAACATAAGGAAGTATTGATTTATATATAAAGGAAACAGAGTGTTATGATAAATCTTGAGCAGTTCATTTCTAAATATGTCACAGAGCGTGATTCAAGTCTTTTTGCAAAAGATATTAAGAATAATTCAGAAATTCTAACAAAGGCAATTAAAGATAAAACTATGCTTGTAATTGGTGGTGCTGGAAGTATCGGAAGTTCGTTTATAAAAGCGTGCTTACAGTTTAAGCCAAAAGCTCTTGTTGTAGTTGATGTAAACGAAAACGGTCTCGCAGAACTTACCCGCGATTTGCGTAGTACAAAAGGTATGTTTGTACCAGAAGATTATGTCCCATATCCTATCAACTACGCACAGCCGGTATTTGAAAAAATGTTCCGTGCTCGTGGTGGATTTGATATTGTTGCAAACTTTTCAGCTCACAAGCATGTTCGTAGTGAAAAAGATATTTATTCTGTAGAAGCTCTTTTGCAGAATAATGTTCTTAATGCAAAAAAACTTCTTGATTTACTTGCAGAGTTTCCGCCGGAAGAGTATTTCTGTGTTTCTACAGATAAAGCTGCAAATCCTGTAAACATTATGGGAGCAAGCAAGAGAATTATGGAAGACGTAATCTTCTCTTATTCTGATAAGTTCCCTGTAAAAACAGCACGCTTTGCAAATGTTGCTTTTTCAAATGGTTCATTACCGGCAGGTTTTATTGACCGTATGTCTAAACTTCAGCCAATTTCCGCTCCAAGTGATGTACGCCGATATTTTGTAAGCCCGCAGGAAAGTGGACAGATTTGTATGTTGGCTTGTATGCTTGGAAAGAATCGTGAAATTTACTTCCCTAAACTTGAAGAGAAAAAAATGAAAACCTTCTCTTCTATTGCAACAGACTTTTTGCATGAAAATGGATATGAAGTTTTGGAATGTAATTCAGATCAGGAAGCAATTGATAAAGCTGAAGATTTGAAAAAAGGTTCAAAAAACTATCCTGTTCATTATTCTGGTTCTGATACAACTGGCGAAAAAGCTTATGAGGAATTCTTTACCGATACAGAACAGACTGATATGAATCAGTTTGAATCTTTGGGCGTTGTAACAAATAGAACTGCTCGACCAGTAAGTGAGATTCAGGATTTGTTTACGAAACTTGAAAATGCTTTTGCAAAATCTGAAACAACAAAGGCAGAGATTGTAACAATTTTGAAAGACTTTTTGCCAAATTTTGAACACGAAGAAAAAGGCAAAAGCCTTGATAGCAAAATGTAGGTTCTGATATGAGAATGTTGTATTTAATTCCTGCCCGCGGTGGAAGTAAGGGAATACCTCATAAAAATATCAAACTCTTAAACGGGATGCCTCTTATTCAGTATTCAATTGATGTTGCGCGCAAGCTTGCTTCTGTCAATGATATTTGTGTTTCTACTGATGATGAAGAAATAAAGGCCGTTGCAGAGAGTTGTGGTCTTAAAGTGCCTTTTCTGCGACCGGATTATTTGGCAAGTGACACATCAACAACCAGCGATGTAATTGTACACGCTCTGGATTTTTATACCCAACAGGGGAAAAATTATGATGGAGTTGTTCTTCTACAGCCGACTTCACCACTCCGTACCGTACAGAATGTAAAAGATTGCCTTGCCCTATATACTCCAGATTTGGAAATGGTAACAACTGTAAAAGAATCGAGCGTGAGCGCGGTTCTCTGCAAAGAAACCCCTGAAGGTTATCTTGAGAAAGTAATAGGCAAAACAAATGTGCGCCGTCAGGATGCAGAAAAACTTTATGAATACAATGGGGCAGTGTATGTAATCAATGCAAAAGCTGTAAAAGAAAAAGGGCTTGGCGGCTTTTCAAGAATAAAAAAGTGCGTAATGGCAGAAGAAAACTCTATTGATATCGATACCATGATGGATTGGTATTTTATAGAAGCTCTTTTAGCAAAAGGAGTTGTTTCACTATGAACAATAAGGATGTAATAGAATTTATCAAATCTCTCTATCCTGAATACAAAGATAATGTATTCTTACATGCTCCTGTATTCCTGGGTAATGAAAAAAAGTATCTTAACGACTGTATCGATACTACTTTCGTTTCTAGTGTGGGACAGTATGTAGATCGTATGGAGCAGATGGTTGCAGACTATACAGGTGCTACTCGTGCCGTTGTTTGTGTAAATGGAACAAATGCTCTTTATATGAGCCTTCTTCTTTCTGGTGTAGAACAAGGCGATGAGGTTATAACGCAGCCTCTTACATTTATTGCAACAGCAAATGCAATAAGTTACTTAAATGCTTTTCCCATATTCTGTGATGTTGATGAAGATACAATGGGACTTTCACCAGTTGCAGTTCGAAAATGGCTTGAGGAAAATGCAGAACTAAAAGGCGGAAAATGTGTGAATAAAAACACTGACCGCATAATCAGTGCTGTAGTTCCAATGCACACCTTTGGGCATCCTGTTCATTTGGATGAATTTGTTAATCTTTGTGAAGAATGGAAACTTGCGCTAGTTGAAGATGCTGCAGAAAGTATTGGAAGTTTTTATAAAGGAAAACATACCGGCTTGTTTGGTAAAGTTGCAGCTCTCAGTTTTAACGGCAATAAGACAATTACAACAGGTGGCGGTGGCATGCTGCTGTTTACAGACAAAGAACTTGGTGAAAAAGCAAAACATCTGACTACTCAGGCAAAGATTCCGCACCGCTGGGAATTCAAGCATGATGCAATCGGCTATAACTACCGTATGCCAAATATTAATGCTGCTCTTGGTTGTGCCCAGATGGAAAATATCGAAAAAGTTCTTAAAAATAAGCGAAAGACTGCAATGGCCTATAAAGAATTTTTTGCTGGTAGCGATATTCGGTTTTTTGATGAACCAAAAGACTGTAAATCAAACTTCTGGCTGAACGCAGTTTTGCTTCCAAATAAAGAAGCTCAGCTTAAGTTCCTTGAAGAAACAAATGATAATCATATACAAACCCGCCCGATTTGGGAGTTAATGAACAGACTTAATATGTTCAAAGGTTGCCAGTGTGGTAATTTGTCTAATGCTGAAATGTTTGCAGATAGGGTTGTGAATATTCCTAGTGGATTTGCTCAGAAAAGATAAATGAAAAAAATTTGTGTTGTTACAGCCACCCGTGCCGAATATGGATATCTAAAGTGGCTTATGAAAGATATACAAGCTGATTCCTCTTTAGAATTGCAGGTTATTGCTACTGGCACTCATCTTGATAAAAGTCAGGGGTATACCGTAGATCAGATTAAGGCAGATGGTATTTCTGTAACAGCAGAGATAGATGTAAATCTTGATAATTCAAGCCCAAAAGCAATCTGCCAAACTATGGCTCATTATGCCGATAAGTTTTCTTCGGTTCTATCTGAATTGAAGCCTGATGTAATGGTTGTTTTGGGCGACCGCTATGAATTACTCCCAATATGTTCAACAGCTTTTATGTTACAGATTCCTATAGCACATCTTTCTGGTGGGGATGTAACAGAAGGTGCTTTGGATGACGGTGTTCGGAATGCTGTAACAATGCTTGCAACATATCATTTTCCAATAACAGAAGATTGTGCAAATAATATCCGCAGAATGCGGGGGCAAGATAAAAATATTTTTGTTACAGGCAGTACATCTTTAGATTTTTTTAATCGAACGGAGTTAATGACAAGGGAAGAACTTGCAAATAATCTTGGCCTTGATGTAAGTAAAAAGTGGGCTTTGTGTACCTTACATTCAGAAACAAAACAAGATATAGATTTTAATATTAAGATGGCAAAGAGCCTTATTGAAGCTATAAAATCTTGTCTTTTTGTTTATCAGTTTGTTATTACAAATGCAAATGCTGATTTAGGTGGAAAAGAAATAAATAAATTGATGTCAAACTTTGCTTCTGAAAGTAAAGGATCTGTTGTTCAGGTTCCGTCTCTTGGACAAAAAAGATATTTAAGCTTTATGAAGCAAGTTGAATTAGTTTTAGGCAATTCAAGCAGCGGTATTCTTGAGAGTCCATTTCTTGGAATTCCGACAATAAATATAGGCGAACGACAAAAAGGTCGTTATAGATGTGAAAACATTATCCAATCAAGTATTGATACTTCGGAAATAAAAGAGGCTGTAAAATTAGTTGAAACTGGAAAGTATTCCGTAAAATCAGCATATTGGGGAAATGGAAATGCATCCTCTAAAATAGTAGAGGTCTTAAAAAATGCAAAATAGAAAAACTGTAATTATAATTGGTGCGGGCGACCATGCTAAAGTCCTTTTGGATATTCTTTTAGACCAGGGATATAAAGTTCTTGGCCTTGTAGATAAAAATGTTTCCAAAGGTACTGTAATTTATGGAATTTCCGTGTTAGGAAATGATGATGAGATTTTAAATTATAAGCCAACTGAAATTAATTTAGTAAATGGTATCGGTTCAATTGGTAACTTAAATCTTAGAGCAAAGATTTATAAATCGTTTAAGGAAAGAGGTTATTCCTTTGAAACTGTAATTCATAAGTCAGCTATTATTTCAAAAAGATCTGTTATTAATGAAGGTGTTCAGATACTTCCCGGAACTGTAATTAATACAGAAGCTCATATTGGAGAAAACACAATTATTAATTCTAATGTGACTATAGAACATGGTTGTAACATTGAAAGAGATGTGCATATTGCTCCTGGTTGTACTCTAAGCGGTTGTGTCAAAGTTGGAGAAAAAACACATATTGGGACAGGAAGTTCCATTATTCAAGGAATTACAATTGGAAAATCTGTTCTTGTTGGAGCAGGCAGTGTAGTTGTCAGAGATATAGAAGACAATAAAAAGGTATACGGAGTTCCGGCAAAAAGTTATGAATAATAAACACACATTTATAATTGCAGAAGCAGGTGTAAATCACAATGGTTCATTTGAACTTGCAAAACAACTTGTTGATAAGGCTGTTTGGGCTGGTGTTGACTGCATAAAGTTCCAGACCTTTAATAGCAAAAATCTTGTGTCAAAAAATGCTCAGAAGGCTGATTATCAAAAGAAAACAACAGATAGTAATGAGACTCAGCTTGAAATGTTAAAAAAACTTGAGTTTTCAAAAGGACAATTTACTGAGCTAAGGAACTATTGCCAACAGAAAGAAATATTGTTTCTCTCAACTCCTTTTGACTTGGAAAGTATAGATTTTTTGGCTTCTATTGGTGTAAAAACTTGGAAAATTCCATCTGGAGAAATAACTAACTATCCTTTTTTACGAGCCATTGGAAAAAGAAAAGAATCCGTAATAATGTCTACAGGAATGTGTACTTTGGAAGAGGTTCATGCTGCTGTAAAGGTTCTTAATGATTGTGGGACAGCAGGTATTACTCTATTACATTGTACGACTGAGTATCCGGCACCATATTATTCTGTAAATCTAAATGCCATGCTTACACTGCATAAAGAATTTGGCTGTAAAGTGGGGTATTCAGATCATACAAATGGAATTGAAATTCCTGTTGCAGCAGTAGCGATGGGGGCAACAGTTATTGAAAAGCATTTTACTCTTGATAAGAATATGGATGGTCCAGACCATAAAGCAAGTCTTGAACCTGAAGAACTAAAAGCTATGGTTCAATCAATCAGAAATGTAGAGAAAGCACTTGGCGATGGTATAAAGCAACCGTCAGAAGCTGAAAAGAAGAATATTGTTATTGCGAGAAAAAGTATTGTTGCGAAGTGTAATATAAAAAAAGGTGAACTTTTTTCAGAAGATAATCTAACTTCAAAACGGCCGGGTAGTGGCATTTCGCCGATGAAGTGGGATGAAATATTAGGGAAGATTGCAAAAAAAGACTTTTTTGCAGATGATTTAATTGAGGTTTAATGTATGGATTTTACAATTTCGAAAAACGCTACAATTTTAGATACTTTAAGAAAAATTGATGAACTTTCGTCAAATGCAACACGCATTGCCTTTGTTGTTGATGAGAATAAAAAAGTTCTCGGTTCTGTTTCTGATGGTGACTGTCGCCGCGGGCTTATTAACGGTAAATTGCTTACATCTCCAGTTACTGAGATTATGAATACGAAATTTACATCGCTAAGGAAAGGCAGTTACGATGTAGAAACAATTCAGAAAATCCGTAATTTTGGTTTTAAATATGTGCCAGAACTTAATGAAGACGGAACTCTCTTTGCAATCCGTGACTTTACAAACGGAAAATCTTATGTTCCTGTGGATGCCGTAATGATGGCCGGAGGAAAGGGGGAACGCTTAAGACCCCTTACACTTGAAACTCCAAAACCTCTTTTAAAAGTTGCCGATAAACCTATTATCGATTACAATATCGAAAACCTTTTGAATAGTGGAATCGACCACATTAATGTTACCGTTAATTACCTTGGTGACCAGATTGAAGAGCATTTTAAGGAGCCTGTTAAAGATGTTCTTGTAAAATGCGTCCGTGAACCAAAATTCTTAGGAACAATAGGCTCTATAAAATTCGTAAAAGAATGGTATAATGACACTATTCTTTTGATGAATTCAGATCTTTTTACTAACATTGATATAGAAGCCTTTTATCTGCATTTCTTGAAACATGGTGCTGATATGAGTGTGGCTGGGGTTCCATATAATGTAAATATTCCTTACGGTATTTTTGAACTGGAAAATACGCGTGAAATTAAGGGAATTACCGAAAAGCCAAGTTATCACTATTACGCAAATGCCGGAATATACCTGATTAAGCGAACTCTTCTTGATTTGATTCCCGATAATGAATTTTTTGATGCAACTGACTTTATGGATAAACTAATCAAGAACAATAAGAAAGTCATTCGATTCCCAATAACTGGATATTGGATTGATATTGGTAAGCCAGATGATTTTAAAAGCGTTCAAGAATTTGCGAGAAATTTAAATGGGAAATAATAATATAAAAAATGCTACAATTTATTTTCTTACCTCATTAATTAATGCAATAATTTCGGTTATTGCTTCTGTTGTTCTTACAAGAGTATTTTCTAAAGAAACTTATGGACTTTTGAATCTTTATAATTCTGCAACTTCTCTTTTTGTTGGTATCCTTTGTTTCGGTTTTACAGATTCCTATATGAGATTTTTTTTTGATAGACCGAACAATGATTCGGAACAAAAGTTTTTTAAAACTTGTTTTTTTGTACCGATGATTCTCTTTTTTCTTTTCACAATTATTTCGAATTTGTTTTTTTCAAATAGTTTTTCAAAGTATATTCTAGGTATTGCAAATTCATTTTTCACATTTGTTTTTTCTATTAATATTTTTGGACAATTAGCTTTAAGATTTCTAAATCTTAATTATAGAGTTCGTGGTGAAACGAAACGTTATTCTTTGCAGAGTATCTTAACACAATTTTTTTTAAAACTATTTGTAATAATTTCTGCAGTAGGCACTGCAGAAATAAAAAACATATTGGCTTTTAATTCTTTTGGTATATTTTTCTTGTCTATTTTATATTTCCTGTTACAATATAAATCCATTTTTGGAAAAATTGAAATGATTTCCTTTAGTGGATATAAAAATGTAATAAAATTTGCTTTTTTTTCCAGTCCAGTCTGTATTGTTGTTTATTTAAATACATATTTAATACAATTAATCATTTCAAAAAATTTAGGTTTTGAGAATTTGGGAATATATTCTGCTGCAAATTTATTTATTTTTGCTATTAGTATTTTTTCTGCAAGTTTTACAACCTTCTGGGGGCCATATTTTTATAAAAATTATAAAGAAAAAAGTAATGAAATTAGTTGCGTACATGAGTGGATTTCTTTTTTCTCCGTTATATTATTAATTTTTATTCTGATTTTTAATGATATAATATATCTTTTTATAGGGCCAAATTTTAGAACCCATAAAGAGATAATTGGATTCATGCTTGTTTATCCAATATTAGTCTTAATAATGGAAACTACATCATATGGTATTAATATTGCAAATAAAAATTATATCATTCTTATATCAAATAGTTTATTTGTTTTATTAAACACAATTCTATCTTATTATTTATCAATAAAAATAGGATTATTAGGGGTTGCCATATCATCTTGTGCATCATCCATTCTTTTATTTTGTATTAATACTTTCTTTGGTCAACGCTTTTATAAAACAATTAATTCACCAATAAAAACAATTATTTCCGTATTGTTGATTATAACTGTTTCAATAATGTATTATTTTCTTAATAAAACAAGTTTTATATGTTTTTCATTGGGAGCCCTTGTTCTGTATACACTGATATATTTAAGATCAATTGATAAACTAATTCAATTCATAAAAGAATCGAAACAAAGGAATAGTATAAAATGAAGATAAGAATAAAATTTTTTTTTGCAATTATAGTTGCTTTTATCCCAATACCATACTTCAGGAATTTTGCATACAGATTATTTGGTGGATATAAAATAGGTCAGAATGTTCATATAAGATATGGAACAGTAATTGTAGGAGAGGACTGTGTTATAGAAAATAATGTAGTTTTTCAAGGTTTTTTACTTATCCTTTCGAATAATATA
>JAEEGL015300132.1_pt1 | contig 11205 bp, 9 predicted proteins | sample 9134231 | NCBI WGS metagenome assembly JAEEGL01 (sample SAMN16246548, study PRJNA631951) | gut metagenome | biome: gut microbiome; feature: rumen; material: fiber-attached | host: Bos | place: Iran: Karaj | collected 2018-10
CCATGGAGCCGGTGGTGGTCAGCAGATTCTGCAGGGCCACCGGAATGGCGATCACCGCCACCTTCCGGAGGAAATCCCGCCAATCAAAACGTTGTTCGTTCATCGGAACTCCTGTAAAGACAGTCCCGTGGCACAGGTCACCCAGGGCCTATGCCGCGGGGCTATGGATCAGTTCACGGCGTTGATCCCGAAGCGCACGCCGAAGCTCAGCATAGTGACGACTGCGGCGGCGATGATCACGCCAAGGAAAATGCAGGGAATGGCCCGCTTCAACCGGATATCCAGCATAGCTGCCACCAACGCGCCCGTCCATGCGCCGGTGCCCGGCAGGGGGATCGCCACCAGCAGGACCAGACCGAATACCGCATATTTCTGTACCAGAGATTTTTTGTTTTCCGCCTTTTCCTCCATCTTATCCACGAACCGGCCCAACCGGGGCCAATGCTTACGCAGGAAATCAAAGATCTTGCGGATGAACAGAATAATGAAGGGAACGGGGATCATGTTTCCGATGATCGCCGCCAAGGCGCACTCCCAAGGGGTGAGGCCCAGGGAACAGCCAACGGGGATCGCGGCCCGCAATTCCAAAACCGGCACCATTGAGAGCAGCATTACCCAGAAGAAGTTTTTCGTCAATCCTCACCCCACCTTCCGCTTGTGATTCTTGCTGCTTCTCAGCGATAATAGTAGACCGCAGAGCGGAACAGTCCCAGGTTGTAATTCCCGGGAACATTGCGATAAAGGCTGTTGCCCAGACGCTCACAGTGGCCCATCTTCCCCAGCACACGCCCATCCGGCGAACAGATACCCTCGATCGCCCACATGGAGTTGTTGGGATTGTGCCGGATGTTCATGGAAGGCCGTCCGCTTTCGTCAGCATACTGGGTCACGATCTGGCCGTTATCCGCCAGTACCTTCAGCAGGCGCTCCGGGGCCACCAGGCGGCCCTCGCCATGGGATATGGGCACAAGCCGGGTCTCCCCCACGTTCATGCGCTGGAGCCAGGGGGATTTGTTGGAGGCTACCCTGGTCCGCACGATGCGGGACTGGTGCCGTCCAATGGTGTTGAAGGTCAGAGTCGGACTATCCTCATCCGCCGGAGTGATTTTGCCGTATGGGACGAGGCCCAGCTTGATCAGGGCCTGGAAGCCGTTGCAGATCCCGCAGACCAGACCCAGACGATTGTCCAGAAGATCGGTAAGGGCATCGCTCACCGCCCCATTCCGCAGGAATGCTTCGATAAACTTCCCGGAACCATCCGGTTCATCACCGCCGGAGAATCCACCGGGAATGAACAGGATCTGGGATTGGAGCAGCCTCTTGGCAAAGGCTTCCGTGGATTCCCGGATCGCAGCCGGAGTCTGATTGCGGATCACAAAGATCTCCGCCTCCGCGCCAAGGCCGGAGAAGGGTTTTGCGGTGTCATACTCACAGTTCGTGCCGGGGAATACCGGGATGAGGATCCTGGGCTTCGGCACCGAGGTCAGGGGTTTGACCCAGCGGTTCGTCTGCCACTGCAGCACAGGTACCATCCCATCCTGCGGAGCCTGGGTGGGATAAACCGGCTCCAGCTTTCCTTCCCACTTCTCCTGCAATTCGGAAAGGGAGAGGATATCCTCATGATAGTAGAGCATGGGCTCCACCAGGGTCTCCCCCAGTTCCAGGACCTCCACCTGGGGATAGGACTTGGGAAGACTGCCGGACAGCTCCAGGATGAATGCACCCCGACGGCAGTCGAACAGTTCCGCCATGCTCCGTTCATCCCGGAAGTGGAAGCCGAGCCCGTTGCCGAAGCACATCTTCAGTACGCCGTCCGCCACACCGCCGTGGGTGACGGTCCAGGCGGAAAGCACCAGCCCCTCCTGTACCAGAGTGTTGATCTCCCGGAAAACCGCTTTCAGGCTGTCCGGCTTTGGCAGACCCCATTCATCCCACTCCGGCCGGATCAGGATGACTCTGCTTCCCGCCCGCTTGAATTCCGGGGACACCGCCTGACCGGCAGTACCCATGGTCACGGCAAAGGAGACCAAGGTGGGAGGAACGTCCAGCTTCTCAAAGCTGCCGCTCATGGAATCCTTACCGCCGATGGCGGCGACGCCCAGGTCCAATTGCGCGTCCAATGCGCCCAGAAGCGCGGAGAGAGGCTCTCCCCAACGGGACGGGTCCTTCCCCGGCTTTTTGAAGTATTCCTGGAAGGTGAGATATACGTCCTCATAGCTCGCTCCGGCGGCAATGAGTTTGGAAACGGACTCCACAACGGCCAGATACGCGCCGTGATACGGGCTTTTCTCCGAGATGAAGGGATCGAAGCCCCAGGACATAAAGGAGCAGTCTTCCGTATACACCTTCTCCATGGGGATCTTATGGACCATGGCCTGAATGGGCGTAAGCTGATTGCTGCCGCCGTAGGGCATCAGGATGGTTCCGGAACCGATGGTGGAATCGAAACGCTCCCCCAGACCCCTGCGGGAGCAAAGGTTCAGGTCTTCCGCCAAGGCGAACATCGCCGTTTTGAACTCCGCCGGCACGGGCTGCTGGAACTGCTGCAAAGCGGGAGTTTTCACGGTGATATGCTTCTCCGCTCCGTTGGAATCCAGGAAGGAACGGGGCAGATCGACGATCCGGCTGCCGTTCCAGTCCATCACCAGACGCTTTTCCGCAGTGACCTCCGCCAAAACGGTGGCCTCCAGGTTTTCCTGGGCAGCCAGGTCACAGAACCTCTTCGCATCCTCCCGGGCGACCACCACGGCCATCCGCTCCTGGCTCTCGCTGATGGCCAGTTCGGTGCCGTCAAGCCCTTCATACTTCTTAGGTACCTTGTCCAGATCGATCTTCAGCCCATCGGCCAGCTCGCCGATGGCCACGGAAACGCCGCCGGCGCCGAAGTCGTTGCAGCGCTTGATCATCGCGGCGGCAACAGGGTTGCGGAACAAGCGCTGGAGCTTTCTCTCCTCCGGCGCATTGCCCTTCTGGACCTCCGCGCCGCAGTGCTCCAGGGATTCCACGGTATGGGACTTGGAGGAGCCGGTGGCCCCGCCGATCCCGTCACGCCCGGTACGACCGCCCAGCAAAATGACCACATCGCCCGGGGCAGGCACCTCGCGGCGCACCTGACTTGCGGGGGCTGCGCCGAGAACAGCGCCGATCTCCAGGCGCTTCGCCGCGTAGCCGGGATGATACCATTCATCCACGATGCCCGTGGGCAGGCCGATCTGATTGCCATAGGAGCTGTAACCCGCCGCGGCGGAGGTGACGAGCTTCTTCTGGGGAAGCTTGCCCGGCATTGTTGCCGAAATGGGCTTCAGGGGATCAGCGGCGCCGGTGAGACGCATGGCTGCATAGACGTAGCTTCTGCCGCTCAGCGGGTCACGGATGGCCCCGCCGATACAGGTGGCAGCGCCGCCGAAGGGCTCGATCTCCGTTGGGTGGTTGTGGGTCTCGTTCTTGAACAGGAGCAGCCAGTCCTGCTGTTCTCCCTGGGTATCCGTCACCTTGATCTTCACCGTGCAGGCGTTGATCTCTTCGCTTTCATCCAGCTTGTCCAGCTTTCCCTCGGACTTCAACACCTTGGCCGCGATGGTACCCAGGTCCATGAGACAGGGCGGTTTCGTCCGCCCGAGCTTCTGCCGTACCAGCATATACCGGTCCCAGGCAGCCTGGAGCACCGGGTCCTCCAGCTCCACCCTGTCCAGGATAGTCTGGAAGGTGGTGTGTCGGCAGTGATCGGACCAATAGGTATCCAGCAGCTTGAGCTCTGTCAGGCTGGGATCCCGGTTTTCCCCCCGGAAGAAGTCCCGGCAGAACGCCAGATCATCCCGGTCCATGGCCAGACCATAGGTCTGGAGCATCTGCTGCATCTCCGCCTCCCCCATCTCCCGGAAACCCTCCAGGATCGCCACGGGTGCGGGTTCGGGGTACACGGTCTTCAGGGTGCTCACCGGATCCAGAGAAGCCTCCCGGCTCTCCACCGGGTTGATGAGATACTTCTTCAGGGTCTCCATTTCCTGCGCACTCAGCTTGCCGTAAAGGGCATAGACCTTGGCCGTGCGCACGGTGGGCCGTTTTCCCTGGGAGATGATCTGCACACACTGGGCCGCGGAGTCGGCCCGCTGGTCAAACTGACCAGGCAGATACTCCACGGCGAAAACATAGTCAGCACGGAGACCGTTCAGATCCGTGCATACAACGTCCGTCTGCGGCTCGGAAAAGACCAGGCGTACGCATTCCTGAAACAGGTCTTCCCCGATATCCTCCACGTCATAGCGGTTGAGCAGACGCAGGTTCTTCAGCCCGCCAAGGCTCAAAAAGCTGCGAAGATCTTCCAATAGGGCCTTGGCTTCCGTTGCAAGCTCAGGCCGCTTTTCCACATAGATCCGATAAACCATCACGCATTCTCCAGGGCGCTGAGCGCCCGCTTACCGATGTCCTTCCGATAATAGGCATTTTCGAAATGGACCTTCTCCACGGCCGCATAGGCCTTATCCACCGCCTGACGCAGGGAAGCCGCTCTGGCTGTGACGCCCAGGACGCGGCCGCCGCCGGTGACCAGGACGCCATCTTTCTTCTTTGCTCCGGCGAAAAACACTTCCCCGTCCATACCGGGGTCCACAGTGATGGGGAATCCGGTCTCATACGCCGAAGGATATCCCCTGGAGGCTATGACCACACAGCAGGCGGAATCCTTGGAGAATCGCACGTCCGCCTCCGCCAGCCGTTCCTCCGTCACCGCCCGCATGATGCTGAGCAGATCGCTGTCCAACAGCGGCAGGACCACCTGGGTCTCGGGATCGCCGAACCGGCAGTTGTACTCAATGACTTTTGGTCCCTTCGGAGTGAGCATCAGGCCGAAATACAGACAGCCCTTGAAGGTTCTCTCTTCCGCGTTCATCGCCGCCATGGTGGGAAGAAAGATTTCCTTCATGCAGCGCTCCGCGATTTCGTCCGTATAATAGGGGTTCGGCGCAACGGTGCCCATTCCTCCGGTATTCAGCCCCTGGTCACCGTCCCCTGCCCGCTTGTGGTCCATGCTGGATACCATAGGGACCATGCTTTTGCCGTCCGTAAAGGCAAGCACGGAAACCTCCGGACCGGTGAGGAACTCCTCGATCACCACCCGCAGACCGCTGTCCCCGAATTTCCGGTCCTCCATCATGGCGTGCAGGGCTTCCTTCGCTTCCTCCACCGACTGAGCAATGACAACGCCCTTTCCCAATGCCAGGCCGTCCGCCTTCACCACGATGGGAGGCGTCTGCTTCTCCACATAGGCCACGGCCTCTTCCAAATCGGAGAATGTGGCGTAAGCTGCTGTGGGGATATCGTACTTCTGCATCAGCCATTTGGAAAACACTTTACTGCCTTCGATGATCGCAGCGTTTTTCCTGGGGCCGAAACAGGGGATCCCCGCCGCCTCCAGAGCATCCACCGCTCCAAGGACCAGAGGATCGTCCGGAGCAACCACCGCATAGTCAACGCCCTTTTCCCGCGCAAATTCCACCTGTGCAGGAATATCCTTGGCCGCGATGGGAACGCAGACCGCGTCCGGCTCCATACCGGCATTTCCCGGCAGGGCATAGATACATTCGACCTCAGGATTCTTCAACAGGCTGCGGATCAGGGTGTGTTCCCTTCCGCCGCTGCCGATCACCATAAGCTTCATTAGTCACGCCTCCATTAATGATGGAACAGCCGAAGGCCGGTAAAGGCCATCGTGATCCCGTACTGGTCACAGGCTTCGATCACCGCATCATCCCGCACAGAGCCGCCGGGCTCCGCGATGTAGCGCACACCGCTGCGCTTAGCACGGTCGATGTTGTCAGAGAAGGGGAAGAACGCGTCGCTGCCGAGGCTGACGCCATCCACCTTGTCCAGATACGCCCGCTTTTCCTCCTTGGGCATCTCGTCCAGGTATACGTCGATGAAGTTGTCCCGATCCGCACGGCCCATATCCGGGGCAAACTCCAGGTCCAGGATGCGGCTCCACTGGCGAAGCAGCCATTTATCGGCCTTCTCCCCCGCCAGACGGGTGCAGTGGATCCGGCTCTGCTGACCGGCGCCCACGCCGATGGCCTGGCCGTCGTAGGCATAGCACACGGAATTGGACTGGGTGTACTTCAGCGTGATCAGGGAGATGATCAGGTCACGGACCGCATCCGCGGGCAGATCCTTCTTCTTGGTCACAATGTTCTGCAGAAGAGAGGTGTCGATCCTGCTGTTGTTGTGTCCCTGCTCAAAGGTGATCCCGAAGACCTGCTTCCGCTCCAGCTCAGCGGGCACATAGTCAGGATCGATCTGCACAACGTTGTAGTTCCCGCTTTTCTTCCGAGCCAGAAGAGCCAGGGCTTCCTTGGAATAGCCGGGAGCGATGACGCCGTCGCTGACTTCCCGGCGGATCAGCCGGGCGGTGACTTCGTCACAGGGTTCGCTGAGGGCGATCCAGTCTCCGAAGGAGCTCATCCGGTCCGTACCCCGGGCCCGGGCATAGGCACAGGCCAAAGGGGAATCATCCAGTCCGTCCACGTCGTCCACAAAGCAGGCCCGCTTCAGGGCGTCGCTCATTTTACGGCCAACGGCAGCGGAGGTGGGGCTCACATGCTTGAAGGAGGTCGCGCTGGGCAGGCCCAGGGCTTCCTTCAGTTCCTTGACCAGCTGCCAGGAATTCAGGGCATCCAGGAAATTGATATAGCCGGGCCGACCTTGCAGGACCTGAACCGGCAGATCGCCGCCCTGCTCCATAAAAATGCGGGCGGGCTTCTGGTTGGGATTGCAGCCGTATTTCAGCGTCAGCTCGTTCATGCCTTCTCCCCCTCATACAGATTGAACAGCCGTTCATCACACTCAAAATTGCCTGTATCCAGCGCGCAGGAATACAGGGAAACCTTATTGTCCGGGTTCAGGGCCGCCCAAACCTCGTCCGGTTCCGGCAGCGTGACGGCGATGGGCTCCCCGGCAAAGGAAGGAGGCGGATTGCCGTCGCACTGATAGGTACTGATGAATTCGCCGGAACCCACAGGAACGTCATCATAGGTATAGAAGAAACGGTGGTTGTAATCCGGATCCCCGTCCGCGCTCTTCAGGATGCTGAGCTCAAAGCGGCCGCCGGAGCGGATGATGCCGGAAATGCGGGGGGTATAAAGCGGGCCGTCCGGCTCAAAAGTTCGTGTCATCAGCGCGTCCCGGAAACTGCGCCCCTTTGCCAGGAAGTCCCGAATTGTATCGGTCTGGTCCCCGTTCGTGACGATCAGACTGTGCTTGTACAGCCGTACAGGATGGTAGATCACCAGGCTGGGGTCCTTCAGTTTCGCCGGATCCCGGGCTTCGGTCCGGATCCCGTCCTCCGTATAGGAGAAGATCCGATTCCGGCTGTTTTCACTTCTGCCCATGATGAAGTAATAGATGCGCATATGCCGCTCATCCAGGCGGCCGATCACGATACCCCGGCCGGGATAACGATTGCCCTCCAGATACTCAATCAGGTCTGTCATATCGAATCTCCTTTGCTGTGATCTCCGCCGCTCTGGGCAGGAGCTTCCATTCCGCTTCTTCCATCACCCTGCGCTGCAGGACCTCCGGCGTATCGTCGGGCAGGATCTCCACTGCCTTCTGCAGGATGATCTCTCCCCCATCCGGGATCTCATTGACATAGTGTACCGTGGCCCCGGTGAGCTTGACACCGCGCTCCAATGCAGCCTCATGGACCTTCAGCCCGTAAAAGCCTTCGCCGCAGAAGGAGGGGATCAAGGAAGGATGGATATTCAAAATACGCCTGGGCCATTTCTCCGTAAAGGACCGGCTGAGTATCCGCAGGAAGCCCGCCAGGATGATCATTTCGATCTTTTCTTCCCGGAGCAGCTTCTCCAGGTTCTCCTCAAAGCCGTCCTTCCCCAGCCACTTGGCCGGGATCCCGGCATTTTGGGCCCGTTCCAACGCATATGCGCTTTTGCGGTTGGAGACCACCAGAGCCAGTTCCCCGTCCGGCAGTTCGCCCCGTTTCTCCGCGTCAATCAGGGCCTGCAGGTTCGTCCCGCCGCCGGAAACCAGAACACAGATCCGGGTCCTGGGCTTATCCCTCATCGGATCTCGACCTCCCCGCTTTCAGTGACCTCGCCCAGCAAATAGGCCTCCTGACCCAGCATGCCCAAAACGCGGATCGCCTGGTCGGCATCCTGGGCACGGACGGTAAGGCACATGCCCACGCCCATGTTGAAGGTATTGAACATATCCCGTTCCGGTATATTCCCTGCCTTTGCGATCTTCGCAAACAGCTCCGGCGTGCGGATGCCGGACTTGGGGATGCTCACACCGCAGCCCTTGGGCAGGGCCCGGGGGATGTTCTCATAAAAACCGCCGCCGGTGATGTGGGCAATGGAGTGTACTTCCACCTGCTCCAGCAGCCCCAGGACGGGTTTGACGTAGATCCTGGTGGGCGTCAGCAGTTCCCGGCCCAGTTCTCCCTGCAGCTCCTCCTGGGAGAATACCTTGCGCACCAGGGAAAAGCCGTTGGAATGGACGCCGGAGGAGGGCAGAGCGATCAGGGCATCCCCCTTCTTCACTCTGGTCTTATCCAGTATGCGGTCCTTCTCCACGATCCCTACGGCAAACCCGGCCAAATCATACTCGTCCACCGGGTAGAAGCCAGGCATCTCCGCCGTTTCCCCGCCCACCAGGGCGGCGCCGGACTGCACACAGCCCTCCGCCACACCGGCGACGATATCCGCGATGCGCTCCGGAACGTTTTTGCCGCAGGCGATATAGTCCAGGAAAAAGAGGGGCTTTGCACCGCAGCAGATGACATCGTTCACGCACATGGCAACGCAGTCGATCCCCACGGTATCCGCCTTGTTCTGCAGGAAGGCAAGCTTCAGCTTGGTCCCCACGCCGTCAGTACCGGAAACCAGCACGGGATGGGTATATCCGGTGAGATCCAGTTCAAAGAGGCCGCCGAAACCGCCGATCTCAGAGACGCCGTTCACCATGGTGCGGGCGATATGGCGCTTCATCAGCTCCACGGCCCTGTATCCGGCGGTGATGTCCACACCGGCAGCGGCATAGCTGTCCGACTTGGAAACGGTCATGCCTCATCCCCTCCTTCGTCTTCAATGTCTTTGCCTGTCCAGCAATAGGTGCATACCCGGTCCTCAGGCAGGCCGATGGATTCCACCAGTCCGTCCACAGACTGGAATTCCAGGGAGGCAAACCCCATCTGCTGACAAATGGCTTTCCGCATGGCCTTTCCCCGTTCTGTTCCCGGCTCCAGGTATTCGTCCATATGCTTGAAGCCCTCTTCCCCCTCCAGCTGCATGATGATCCGGCGGGCAAGAAGCTCCTGCTCGCTTTTGCTGCTGGTGAAGTTCAGGTATTTGCAGGTGAAGAGGCAGGGCGGGCAGGCGGAACGGATATGGACCTCCTTCGCGCCGTTGGCATAGAGGAAATCCACGGTCTCCTTCAACTGGGTGCCGCGCACGATGCTGTCATCCACCATCAGGAGCTTTTTGTCCTTAATGAGCTCCGGAACGGGTATGATCTTCATCTTGGCCACCTCGTTGCGGAGGCTCTGTACGGCAGGCATAAAGCTCCGGGGCCAGGTGGGCGTATACTTGATAAAGGGACGGGTAAAGGGCTTGCTGCTGGCATTGGCATAGCCGATGCCATAGGCGGTGCCGGAATCGGGCATTCCGCCCACCGCGTCCACATCCTGGGCCTCCCCCGCCGCCTTGTCCATCTCCGCCAGGAGCTCCCCGTCCCGCATACGCATGAGCTCGACGGTCTTCTCCTCATAGGTGGAGTTTGGATAGCCGTAATAGGTCCAAAGGAAAGCGCAGATATGCATATTCTTTCCCGGCGGGAGGAGCTGCGTCACTCCATCGGGACGGATCTCCACCACTTCGCCGGGACCCAGCTCATAGATGGTCTGATAATCCAGCTTCTGATAGGCAAAGGACTCAAAGGAAACCGCGCAGCCCTTCTCCCCTTTTCCGATGACCACCGGCAGACGGCCGAGCCTGTCCCTGGCGGCGATCAGGCGGTCCGGAGTCATGATGAGTACGGAGAGGGAGCCCTTGACCCGCTTCTGCACGTACCGGATGCCCTCGGCAAAGCTGTCCTTTGTGCTGATGAGAGAGGCCACCAGCTCGGTTGTATTGATATGGCCTCCGCCCATGGCTTCAAAATGGTTGATCCCGGCATCCAGCAGGGACTGGACCAATTCATCGGCGTTGCGGATGAGTCCCACAATGCAGATGGCAAAATCTCCCAGGCCGGAACGGACCAGCAGAGGCTGGGGGTCAGCATCGCTGATGCAGCCGATGCTGAGATGGCCGTGCATCTCCTCGCAGACCCGCTCAAACTTGGTACGGAAGGGAGAGTTGGCAATATTGTGGATATCCCGCTGGAACCCATCCTCTTCATTGTAAGCCGCCATACCCGCACGCTTTGTGCCCAGGTGGGAGTGATAGTCCACCCCAAAAAACACGTCATGGACACAGTTTTGGCGGGCGGCGATCCCGAAAAAGCCCCCCATCAGGCGAAGAAGAGCTCAGAGAGCGTCATGGGCTGGATGTACTTCCCGTCCTTGTAAACGCGCATATTGCCAGAGGCGATCTCATCGATGAGGATGACCTTGTCCCCGCTGTAACCAAACTCGAACTTGATGTCGTAGAGCTCCAGGCCCTTTTCCGCCATATCCGCGGCAATGATATCGGTGATCTTCTGGGTCTGCAGCTTGATGGCGTCATACTGCTCGCCGCTCATCACACCCAGATCGATGAGCCCGTCCCGGGTAACCAGGGGGTCTTCCCTGGCATCGTCCTTGAAGGTCATTTCCACATAGTTGGGCAGAGGTGCGCCCTCCTGGATATAGTCCCCGTACCGACGGAAGAAGCTGCCAACGGCGCGGCGGCGGCAGACCACCTCCAGTCCCTTGCCGAACACGCGGGCGGGCAGGACCTCCATGGTCACCTCGTCCAGATCGGCGGAGACATAATGGGTGGGGATTCCTGCGGCTTTGAGCTTCTCAAAGTAATACACGCTCATCCGCAGATTGACCTTGCCGACACCCGCAATGCTCAAGCCGACGGTTTTTTATATACATACACCAAAAATGCAATCTGCTGGAAAGTAATAAAGCTAATTCCCAGTGGGGCCTCTATATTTGTTATCTGCAAATTCATTTTGAGAAATGCATCCGCAATAGTAATTGCCATATCCAAA
>JAEEGL015720371.1_pt1 | contig 11205 bp, 12 predicted proteins | sample 9134231 | NCBI WGS metagenome assembly JAEEGL01 (sample SAMN16246548, study PRJNA631951) | gut metagenome | biome: gut microbiome; feature: rumen; material: fiber-attached | host: Bos | place: Iran: Karaj | collected 2018-10
ATAAAGTAACCTCCTGTTACCAGGATAATGATTTCAGCCAGGTACAGGTACCACTGTCTGCTGACATCCGTCAGCTTCAGCGAAATCAGCTGTGATGAAACAGCCAGGAGTATCATCATGCATATGCCAGGCAGGATCGACTTGAGAAGATTTCGCCTGACGGTGCGGAAATACCCCGGAAACTGATAGCTTTCCAGTTGAAAATAATGCAGAAGAATCCGGCCTGCCAGCAGACATCCGGCAGCAATTCCCATGCACAGAAGGACAGATAAAAGCATTTGATTAAGCTCCCTTCAGGAACTGGCAGACGATTGTATTGAATCGCTGCAGCTGTTCCAGATAAGCAAAATGTGTACCGCCTTCAAAAACAACAAGGCCGGCATCCGGAATGCGTTTTTCCATTTCTTTTCCCATCCAGAGCGGTGTCTCCGTATCGGAATCACCCCAGATCAGGAGTGTGCTTGCACGAAATTTTTCGTAAAGGTCTGTAAGATCAAGGTTAATAACCTTCACGAACGTTTTTTTCATTTCATCATCCAGTGCATTGTAATCACGGCTTCCGTATTTTTCCCTGAGCTTTTTTTCAAATCTGTCAGCAGCCGGCCTGAGGAAAGGGATATGCCTGAGCCTTTCACAATGTCTCTTCAGTTTTTTATATTCCTCGCTGCGTTTCCGGGCGGTTTCTGTCTGTTTAGGCCTTATGCCCGCAGCGCCTGTAAAAACGATTCGATCAAAAAGCTCCGGCTCTTTCGCAGCCAGCCATGCTGTCACACGGCATCCAAAGCTGTGAGCGATCACTGAGCAAGGAAAAAATTCAATCTTTTCCAAAAGTTCCTTCAGACATGCCGCATATTCCGGTACGCCCCATGGTTCCGGTGGCCGTCCGCTTTCACCGTGTCCCGGGAAATCCACGAGAAGAACCCGGTGTGTCTGCACAAGCGCGTCCGCCACAGGAGCCATCAATTTCATATCACAGCCCCATCCATGGAGAAGAACGACCCTGCTTTCACCGTTTCCTTCCAGTCTGTAATGGATTTCCGTGTTTTTAATGCTCTCTTTCATCTTTCATCCGTTGATTCAATATGCCAGATATACCGGCATTTAGTATGGCTGATCTCAAATCTGCTGTAAATATCCTCCGGGACATCCGCTATTCTTTCAAAGAAACATCCCAGTCTTATACAGGTTTTCCGGCTCGCCTCATTATCAGGATCACAGGTAATGACAACAGAGCTCTTCCCTGACAGCCTTATTTCCCTTGCAAGAAGACTGCACGCCCTGTAGGCATAGTGTTTTCCGCGGTACGGCGGATCAATGTGATATCCGATATGTCCGAAGTAATAGACATTCCGGCCTTCTCCGTCACGATAACTGATCTGTCCGATTTCCTGTTTCTGATCGTGAATTGTGATCCTCCAGATCTGTTCATGGCCAAGAGCAAGCTCCCGGTTCAGTACGCCGATATGGATTGGAATCAGATCAATCTCTCCGTCTGAATACTCAACCCTGTTTCGCCGAAATAGCATCTTTATTACACTTCCTGTACCTTGACCTGATCAAGCAGCGTTTCAAAATCAGATCTGACAATTAACTGTGTCCCTTCTGTCATGACGCTGGCTGCTCCGGCGGCTATACCGTATCTGAACGCCTTGGCCATATCCTTCTCTATCTCATATCCTAGGAGCATACCGCCGATCATTGCATCCCCGGCACCGACAGTGGATTTTGTTTCAACACGGAGTGCCGGAGCAAAAAGTGTTTTGTCTGCGGAGATGTACATAGCGCCGATAGCACCCATTGATACCACTGAATGCTGTACCCCAAGCTTTATAAACAGAAGTGCCGCGTCACGAATTGCCCTCATGGTTCTCAGTTCAATCCCAAGCGTTGCTTCCATTTCCCGCAGATTAGGCTTGATCAGAAAAGGATGGGCTCCTTTTGCAGCGAGTTCCAGTTCTTTTCCTTCAGTATCAAGAATACATTTTTTACCCTTCAGGGCCGTCATCAGATCCCTGTATGTTCCTTCGGGGCAGCCCGGAGGAAGGCTGCCTGTCAATACGATCATATCGCTTTCAGCGGTAGCCTGTTCCGCCAGTTCCGTAAACTTTCCGATCATTTCAGCTGTCAGAGGGGTGCCGGGTTCATTCAGTTCGGTTACTCCCTGGCCGTCAAGACTGTATACCTTCATGTTGGTCCTGACATGTCCCGGCACAGTCAGAAAATGATGTCTGAGTCCTTCCCTGTCCATCATGGCAGTCAGGTCAGACGCACCGTTTTCCCCCATAATCCCGATACACTGTACATCCAGTCCAAGTCTGCCGGCGACGACGGCAACGTTGATCCCCTTGCCGCCCAGATCAACACGGGCGTCCCGTATTCTGTTCACCTGGCCTGTCTGAAGGCTCTCAACATTGACTGTTTTGTCAAAACAGGGATTCAGACAAATCGATGTTATCATCTCTTCACCCCATTAAGCATGATTCAGATTATTATATCATTCCCATGCCCTATACGCAACCGATCAATCTGTCCGCGGCACAACGCGAGTCCTTCATTTCCATAGTATTCCGGATTGCATGTCTCCGTATCTTCTGATATTATGATGCAGGAGGCGACAACATGAAAACAAAGTCAGATATACTGATTATTGGTGCCGGTATCACAGGATGCTGTGTTGCCAGGGAACTTGCAGCCTATAATGCTTCCGTCATTGTTCTGGAAAAGGAAAGTGACATTGCTGAAGGTGCGACCAAAGCTAACAGCGGTATTGTTCATGCCGGTTATGATGCTGCACCCGGCAGCCTGAAGGCATATTACAACGTCCGCGGCGCGTCCATATATCCCGGTTTATGTTCTTCGCTTGGTCTGCCTTACAAACAGTGTGGTGCCCTGGTTATCGCCCTGAATGAACAGGATCGGGAAACCATCGTGCAGCTCAGGCTTCGCGGGGAAAAAAACGGCGTTCCCGGGCTCAGAATTCTGGAGCACGACGAACTCCTTTCCATGGAGCCGGCACTCAATCCTCAGGTCAAATGTGCGCTTTATGTTCCGACAAGTGCGATCATCAGCCCTTATGAAACTGCCTTTGCAATTGCAGATCATGCTGCTTTGAACGGTGTTTCCTTTCGCTTCAATGAAAATGTTGTTTCAGTTCATCTTCAGCCTGACGGATTATTCCGTGTCGTTACCTGCTCTGATGAATATTTTTGCCGTGCCCTCGTCAATTGCGCCGGTTCTTACGGGGCATTTCTTCACAATCAGCTCTCAGGCGCAAAACTGGAAATGATTCACCGCCGCGGACAGTATTATCTTCTGGACCGTACGGACAACCTGCCTTTCAGGCACACAATCTTCCAATGTCCGTCATCCATGGGAAAAGGAGTGCTGGTCAGTCCTACCGTTCATGGCAACACCCTTCTGGGGCCGACAGCTGAAGATATTGAAGATCCGATGGACACAGCCACCACTTCAGAGGGGCTGGCTGAAGTTCTCCGGAAAGCAGCCCTTACCTGGCCGGCAATATCTGTACGATCCAATATAACCAATTTCAGCGGTGTGCGTGCCCATCTTGCAACTGATGATTTTATCGTTGGTTCCTGCGACTCCTGTCCCGGATACTATGAAGCCATCGGGATTGAAAGTCCCGGGCTTTCTTCCGCGCCCGCCATTGCGCAGGATCTGGCCGGGATGATTGCTGATCAGCTAAAGCTTTCAGCCAAGGCTGAAATGATTCCCTGCTGCATTCTGCCCGTACCCTTCCGTGATATGGATACAGAAGAAAGAGAAAAAGCTGTAGCCGCTGATCCTGCCTGCGGCAATATCATCTGCCGCTGTGAAACTGTCACGGAAGCAGAGATACGTGCTGCCATCCGCCGCCCTGTCGGTGCCCGCACAATAGACGGAGTCAAGCGTCGCACACGCGCAGGCATGGGAAGATGCCAGGGCGGTTTCTGTATGCCGCGCGTCGCTGATATCATCGCTGAAGAAACGGGAATACCTTTACAGGACGTAAAAAAAGGAAACGGAGATAGTTTCATTCTGGCAGGTTCTGTTGAATCCTTCCTGAAAGGAGATACAACACATGACAGATCGGAATATTGATATACTGGTAATCGGTGCAGGTCCTGCCGGACTGGCTGCTGCCATAGCAGCCAGAGAAGCCGGTATCAGCTCCCTTCTTGTCATTGATCGTGAAAAGGAGCCGGGCGGCATACTCCGCCAGTGTATCCACAACGGTTTCGGACTTCATCGTTTTAAAGAAGAACTGACCGGACCGGAATATGCACAAAAAGATATTGACAGAGCCGCCGAACTGGGGATTCCGATCGAATGTTCCACAATGGTATTGTCTGTCTCACGAGACCGTCTTGTCACATGCGTATCTCCTGTTTACGGGATACAGCGCATTCTTGCAAAAGCTGTGGTTCTCGCCATGGGCTGCCGTGAACGTCCGCGCGGCGCTCTCTGCACCCCTGGAACACGCTGTGCCGGTATTTATTCTGCCGGTACAGCACAGCGTTTTGTGAATCTTGAAGGCTTTATGCCCGGAAAAAGAGTCGTTATCCTCGGCTCCGGCGATATCGGGCTGATCATGGCCAGACGCATGACGCTGCAGGGAGCAAAAGTACTTGCCTGTGTAGAGATTATGCCTTACTCCTCCGGATTAAACCGGAATATTGTGCAATGCCTTCAGGATTACAATATCCCGCTGTTTCTCAGTCATACGGTAACAGATATACAGGGGCTTCACCGTCTTGAGGGAGTCACAGTCTCTGAAGTGGATCAGAACAGAAAACCTGTCCCGGGAACGGAAAAACACTTCAGCTGCGATACGCTCCTGCTTTCCTGCGGTCTCATTCCTGAAAACGAGCTGAGTCTCGGCGCTGGTGTAACGCTTTCAGCCGCCACATCCGGAGCAGTCGTGGATGAAACATTTGAAACAAATGTACCGGGAATTTTTGCATGCGGAAATGTACTGCACGTCCATGATCTTGTGGATCATGTTTCAGCTGAAAGCTATAAAGCCGGATTATCTGCAGCATCCTTTGTAATGAACAGGCATTCCGGAGACTCATATTTTACCGTCGTGGACGGTGACGGTGTCCGCGGAACCGTTCCGCAGAAAATACACCGGAACGTGGATTCTCCCGTTGATCTTATGTTCCGCCCTGCAGGCGTATACCGAAACTGCTCTGCTGTAGTGGAATGCGGAAATGTTGAAATCTGCAGGAAGAAGGCTCTGATTTATACCCCCGGGGAAATGGCGCTTATCACACTGAAGCCTGAAAGTCTTCGCGGCCTGGGAGAAGATGTTCTCACCGTGCGTATGGAAAGGAGCTGAATTCCATGGAACAGATCATTACATGCATAAATTGTCCCGTTGGATGCCGTATGACAGTTTCGCTTTCAGATACAGGCGAATTCCTTTCTGTTACGGGCAATACCTGCCCCCGCGGTGCTGTATACGCCCGGCAGGAGTGCTCACTTCCCAAGCGTATCATCACAGCTGTTGTACCGGTTAAAGGAAGCCGGATGCCCCTTTCCGTCAAAACATCGGTTCCGGTTCCAAAGGAATTGATTCATGATGTGATGCGGGAACTTGGCCGCATTCAGATCCACACCCCGATTCAGGCAGGCCAGGTCATCATTCCTCATATACTGAAAACTGATGCCGATATCGTGGCAACCCGTACCCTGCCATAAAACCTGAATATTGTTTTTTGTTGTTATTCTCCCTTTCCGATGTCTTGTAACCGTTATGTTTGTCTGTTATAATATGTGCTACATGAGCTTGAAAGGAGTTTATTCTGTCATGATTGAAAACATTTTCGGCATCGCTTCAGCCATTGCTGAAGAAACCGCCGCTGTTGCCGGCGCTGAAGGAGAAGTCCAGCAGGTCAGTTCCATTGCTGCTCTGGCAACCACGTTCCTCCCCCTTATTCTTATTTTTGTTGTCTTCTGGTTCATGCTGATTCGTCCGCAGCGCAAAAAAGACAAACAGGTCAAGGAAATGCTGAACAACCTGAAAGCCGGTGACCGCATCTGTACAATCGGCGGTATTTATGGCACCATTACCGGCCTGAAAGACGATACCATTACCCTTTCTGTCGGAAAGGACAATCTTTCCATGGTTGTTGCACGCTGGGCAATCCGCAGTGTTGAAGAAGTCACTATTGAGAATGACGCTCAGGAACTGAACTGATCCGCCTTGCATATACCAGAGATCCCGGCTGAAAATTCAGCCGGGATCTTTTAGATTTCATCCACAATATTTACAGGTTCTTTTCCGAAGGTTTCATAAATGGATTCAAGATATTCATCATCACCGTTGTTTTCAGCTGCTTCAGCTGATTTACCCTGAGGCACGGCAGCAAATGCGCACGACTGGCCGGTTATCTCCTGAAGGCATTCGCAGATGGTTTTATTCCTCTCCGGCATGTTGAGAACAGTTATAAACTGCGCTTCAGCTTCTTTCCTGTCCGCCTGCCAGAGATACCGTCCGTTTTTGCATCCGATCATGCGTCCCTGGGAAAGGAAGCTCCAGGCAGTCATATCTTTTCCGCGGATTGTACTCATCAGTTCTTTCCATACTGAGGCCTGATTTCCACCGTTTTCTTTTCCGGCAGTGTGAGGAATCTTTTTCTCTTCTTTGGGCTGCTGCCGGTCGGGCTTTGCTTCCTGAACAGGCATCTGTACAGCAGCTGCTCTTCCCGCAGGATTCTTCAGCATATCGTCTATCCGTTTTTCCAGTTCAGCAATCCTGTCATTCAGCGCCTGAGTGTCTGTCCCGTCGATTCTCAGGCAGCTCTTGATACTGGCGTTTTCCAGAGCCATACGGGGTGTGGAAGCATATCTCATTTCCGTTTCGAGCGCCATAAACAGATCCAGTATTTTCATAAGCCTGGATACTGTCATTGACTCGCTTTGACGAACGTATTCAGCAGCTTCGTCTTTGGATATGTCCATAATCATGGATACATCCTCCGGGCTGGTTTTTGCAATCAACAGGGCCCTGATATGTCTGCAGACATCTTTTGCAAAAACAGCTGGGTCTTTGCCGTCACGCATGAGCCTGTCTATCATGAGATAAACTTTCGATGCATCCTGTTCCGCCAGTGCTTTACTGAACTCAAATAAAAAGGATGTATCGCTTGTTCCGAGAATGCTCCGGACGAGATCTTCATCTACCTGATCACTGTATCCAAGGCACATGTCCAGAATGCTGAGCGCATCACGCATACCGCCGTCGGCGGCCCTTGCAATCATCATAAGAGCGCCGTCAGACACTTGCGCTCCGCTGCCTTCAGCTGCTTCCTTCAGTCTCCCGGCTATTTCCGTGCTCGGAATCCGGCCGAAATCAAACCGCTGGCATCTGCTCAGGATTGTTTCAGGCAGTTTCTGCGGTTCGGTTGTTGCCAGGATGAAAACAATATGGGCAGGGGGTTCCTCCAGTGTCTTCAGCAGTGCATTGAATGCTGATGTGGACAGCATATGTACTTCATCAATAATATAAACTTTATATTTCCCGTACTGGGGCGGATATTTGACTGTATCCCTCAGTTCCCGCATCTCATCCACGCCGTTATTGCTGGCAGCGTCGATTTCAATAACGTCAAGGGTTTCTTCATTGTCAGCACGCAGACAATTCTCACATTTTCCGCATGGATCACCGTTTTCAGGATGCAGACAGTTAATCGCTTTAGCCAGAATTTTGGCTGTGGAGGTCTTTCCGGTTCCACGGGATCCGCAGAACAGGTATGCATGTGCAATCCTGTTGGTGACAACCTGATTTCTCAGCGTTCCGATAATCGGAGCCTGTCCGACGACATGGGAGAAATCCTTGGGTCTCCACTCACGGTACAGTGCACGATATGCCATCTTTGCCACCCTTTATTCAATCTTCAGATCAATATATTGATACAGTTTCTTCAATGTTCCTGGTCCGATTCCGTGAACCGCTGTCAGATCCTCAGGATAAAAAAACGGACCGTTCCTGTTTCGTTCATCAATCATCTGTATTGCATAAACCTTCCCGATGCCGGGGAGTGTTTCCAACTCTTCCTCCCCGGCGTCGTTGATTCTGACGATTCCGTCCTGTTTGGCAGGAATACTGCCTAGCTGCCAGTATATACGGCTGCCTGTTCTGTAAACCATCCCGTTACTGTATACAGGTGTAAGAACATGGATCAGGCTCAGCACGATCCCCGTCAGAACAAGGAAAAGCCCCGTCAGTTGTTTTGCTTTATCAGACATCTTTTCTGACTTTCTGTCCCTGTTTCGTATCCTCAAGAATATATCCGGCTTGTATAATCCTGCTGCGGAGTTCATCGCTCCTGGCCCAGTCTTTGTTTTTTCTGGCCTCAGCCCTTTCATTTACAAGTGCGGCAATTTCAGGAGGCAGTTCTTCTTCTTTTTTACTGAGAATACCCAGCACGTCGCAGATTGACTCCAGGCTTTTCAGTGCAGCCTGAGCAGCTTCCCTGGATGCGCCCTGAACCACAGTAACATTTGCGTCCTTAACCAGTTCAAATACAGCGCCCAGCGCGTCCGCCGTATTCATATCATCATCCATTGCGTCATCAAAGCGTTTTTCGTATCCTTTCAGACGCTCAATGAATTCTTTTTCCTTATCGTTCAGCGGTCTGTCTTCCCCGTTTTCAAGCTGGAACCTGAGAGAATTCCGTGCAGTATACAAACGATTCAAGCTGGCATTTGCAGAATCAATCTGATCCCGGCTGAAATTGATCGGGCTGCGGTAATGCGCACTGAGCATAAAAAGACGAACAGCTTCCAGATCATATTCCTTCGCGATATCTCTGACCGTAAAGAAATTGTTCAGGCTTTTACTCATCTTCTGATTGTCCACATTGATGAAGCCGTTATGCATCCAGTAATTGACATACTTCTTCCCTGTGGCGCCTTCGCTCTGGGCAATTTCGTTTTCATGGTGAGGAAACAGAAGGTCTTTGCCGCCGCAGTGTATATCGAAAGTCTCTCCAAGATACTTCATACTCATGGCCGAGCACTCAACATGCCATCCGGGTCTGCCTTTTCCCCAGGGGCTGTCCCATGCGGGCTCTCCGGGTTTCTGCGCCTTCCACAAAGCGAAGTCTTCAGGAGCTTCCTTGTCGGTATCAACATTCAGTCTTTCACTGGCTCCGGTTTCCCTGTCGTCTGCATTCTGGCCCGACAGTTTCCCATAGCCGGGGAAAGCGGATACGCGATAATAAACATCACCTGAAGGCGATGCGTAAGCATGACCGTTTTCAATCAGTTTTGAAATCAGCGCGATGATTTCCGGAATATGTTCTGTCGCTTTGGGGTGAACCGTAGCCGGACGGATTCCCAGCGCTTTAGCATCCTTGTAATACTCATTAATAAATCTGTCGGCAAGTTCCTTTACAGTAATGCCTTCTTCATTGGCTCTTCTGATCATTTTGTCATCGATATCTGTGAAATTCTGGACAAAAGTAACCTCATAGCCTTCCCGCTCCAGCTGCCTTCTCAACACGTCAAACGTGATGAAAGGCCGGGCATTGCCGATATGGAAATAATTATACACAGTAGGGCCGCACGCATAAATACCCACTTTTCCATCATGGATCGGCTTAAAAGTTTCTTTTTTACGGGTCATGCTGTTATAGATCTGCATAATGATTATCTCCTATACTTTTTCTTAATAAAGTTTCTGAGCAGTACAACCGCCCATACTAAAGCAGCGGCTGCGGTAATTATCCAAATGATCGTTCCGATATCGTAGGGAATATAAAAAGCTCCGTTTTCCCTGCCAGCGGCATTTTCTCCGGCACTGATGATATCCTGAAGATCCATCAGTTCTGTACCGTTTTCATCAACAATTCTGAAATCCAGCTTAATACTGCGCACATGCCCTTTCTCAGGGAGCTTAATACTGGCAGAAAATTCAAATGCAGGGTTTTCCGTTTCGGGTGTGAAAACAGCCGAGCTTTTTTGTTTCAGCATTGTAACACGATGCCCGTTAACAACTGTGAATAACGGATTGTGATCTTCTTCCGGATCTCCGCCGTATGAAAGATCGGTGGAGATTCTGATCGTTAATTCTTTTCCGCAAAACTCCGCAAGGTCGATCCGGCCTGAAAACTGATTGTATGCACCGGGATCCCATGACCATTCTTCATTGTCGGCAGTGATCTGTATCTGTTCTGTATGTTCACATACAGCGTTTGTACAGCAGATCAGGAGTATAGCAAAAAGAACAAGGTTCAATACGCGTAGTTTCATTCCCGCTTCATTCCTGCCTTTGATCATCGTCTTTACTGTCCTGAGGAAAACTGTGTATTCTTTCACTCATCTGATTCAGTGTGGAATTCACTTTCTCGGCCATTTTCCCCACTGAAACAGTATTGTCAAACAAACCGTTTATTTCAGCGCTTACCGGCGAATTATCTTCGGATACAGGCAATTCATCGTCCTCATCTTCCTCTGTGCCGTCATCGCTGCTTTCATTGTCCTGTTCAGCCGGGGCAGCGGCCGATCCGGTAAGGGAGGCTGCATATTTTTCTGCCCTGATATCGTTGAGCTGTTCATCAAGCTGTTTCAGTTCCTGCAGCATCCTGGTCATTGGTTCAGGGAATGTTTCTCCCTTCAGCCATAATGCATAGGCTTTATTGGCCAGGTCACCAAGCACTTCCCTTCTGCGGTTCTGGATTGTAACTTCGTCTACTTTGTAGCGTGTATTGTTTGCGATACTGGCAGCAGTATTGCCGATCGCTTTCATTCCTTTGATCCACAGATTTTTTGCCTTGTCCCGAATATCATTTCTGACTGCCAATGCATTGTCCTCCTTTAGCCTGCATATTTCGTCTGGATCCTGCAGCAGGCTTTTACCGAATAAGCATCAAAGAACCCGGATTGATTCTGAATTCGACGCTGTTCATCGGACTGATATCTCCGTCCACATTGATTCGCAGACTGTTTCCCTCTATCAGGATATCGGAAGCTCTGAAATGCTTCGTTATTCTGAATTTCAGATCTTTGGAAAGCATCAGACCCGGCAGGTAAAACGGAATCTGCCACCTCTGAACGCTGCGGATCATAACAAGATCAAGCTTTCCGTCTTCAATATCAGCTTTCGGACATATGGGGATACCACCGCCGATGAAACGGCCGTTCGCCACAGAACAGATAAGATACTCTCCTTCCTGTTCTTTTCCGTCAGCGGTTATC
>JAEEGL017269202.1_pt1 | contig 11205 bp, 7 predicted proteins | sample 9134231 | NCBI WGS metagenome assembly JAEEGL01 (sample SAMN16246548, study PRJNA631951) | gut metagenome | biome: gut microbiome; feature: rumen; material: fiber-attached | host: Bos | place: Iran: Karaj | collected 2018-10
CTACTAACAAATATTCGTATCAAACATAATCGGTTACAATTGTCAACCGCATTCCCCTATTTGGGCTACAGATTGAACACGAAACCAGGCAAGTAGCTTTAAAATATTGATTATCAATCATTAAGAGCTACTTGCGATTAAATGCAAATCTAAATTAAAATATTTAAACTGACAAAAAAATGTAAGAAAAATGTATGAAGCTACAACCTTGAAGCACATGCGATTCCATCGAGTGCAGATGAAACGATGCCTCCGGCATATCCGGCTCCTTCCCCGCAGGGATACAATCCGGGGATGTCAGGATGCTGGAGGGTTACCGGGTCACGCGGAATCCGGACCGGGGACGAGGTCCTGGATTCAACTCCAAGAAGAAGGGCATCGTTGGTGTAGTAACCGTGCATCTGACGGTCTATGAAAGGGAAAGTACGGCGGAGCCGGTATGCCACGTTTTCGGGAAGGATCGAATGAAGAGGTGCACTGACCGCACCGGGATGATACGAAGTTTTCGGAAGGTCGGAGGAATCTGTTCCGCGGCAGAAGTCCTTCATTCTCTGGGCCGGAGCGCAAAGGGGATGGAGCCCGTTTTTGGAAGTAGCGCCAAACTCCCTTGCACACTGAAACATACGCCGTTCCACATCCCTCTGGAAATCAAGCAGGGAGAAGGCCCCGCGGCTGCGGTATTCTTCAGGTTCATCTCCGGGCTCGACCTGCACGACAACACCGGCGTTCGCCCACTTTGAATTGCGTTTGGAATTGGACATTCCGTTCAGCACCACTGTTCCGTCCTCGGTGGAAGACGGAACCAGTATCCCGCCAGGGCACATGCAGAAAGAGAATACTCCCCTGCCGTCCACCTGGTTTACGAATGAGTATTCCGCAACAGGCATAAAGGGCTGGTAACGGCCGCGGTAACGTATCTGGTTGATAAGCCACTGGGGGTGCTCCACGCGGACCCCGAGAGCACAGCCCTAGGCCCGCCGCGCCCAGCCCCTGGAGGCGAAAAGTTCATAGATATCCCTGGCCGAATGTCCGGTTGCAAGGATAACGTTACGGGAACGGTACGATACCTGAGACCCGTTTGAGACAGCCGTCACCTCAATTCCGGAGGGAGACCTGGATATGTCTGTCACCCGGGTATCGAAATGATATTCGCCACCACACTCTACAATCTTTTTCCTGATGTTTTCAACCACATCCGGCAACTTGTCCGAACCGATATGAGGATGGGCGTCAACCAGAATTGAAGGATCGGCACCGAAATTGACCAGCTGCACCAGAACTTCCCTGATGTCTCCGCGCTTGGAGGAACGGGTGAAGAGCTTTCCATCGGAGAAGGCTCCGGCGCCCCCTTCCCCGAAGCAATAATTAGAGTCAGGATCTATGATACCGGCGGTAGAAAGCGCCGCCATATCCGTCTTCCGGCGATGCACGTCCTTTCCCCTTTCCAGAATAACAGGCTTAAGTCCCTGCATAAGGAGCCTCAAGGCGGCGAACATCCCTGCCGGGCCGGCTCCAATAACAAGTACCGGTTCGGCAGACGTAACATCTTTATATTCAGGAAGTTCATAGACTGGCAAAGATTCTCCGCGCCGGCAGGCCTGCACCTTGTACCGGTACAGTATCTCCTCTCTGGCATCCACTGAACGGCGGACTATCCGGACTTCACCGACATCTCCCGGCCTGATCCCGAGAGCTTTCGCGGCCGCAGCCCCGAGATCTGCTCCGGACAACTCCCGTCCTATCTTTGCGGCAATCTCAAACTCCTTCATATATAATGTCAAAAATCAGAGTTTCTGGAAACAGGAGCGATGTCCAGCGGCGCCCTCTCTCCGGCGAGGAAACGGAAATAACCGGCAATGGCGATCATTGCGGCATTGTCTGTCGTGAACTTGAATTCAGGCAGGAAAACATCCCAGCGGCGCCGCTTTCCTTCTGCAATCATCCTTTCCCTTAAAGCGCTGTTGGCAGATACTCCGCCGCCGATTGCGACCGTCCGGATCCCGGTCAGGCGTGAAGCCTTGACAAGTTTATCCAACAATATGTCTATCAGCGTCTTCTGGAAACCGGCGCAAATGTCTTCCTTGTTCTTTTCGATGAACTGCGGGTCCTTGGCCATCTCGTCACGGACAAAGTACAGGAGAGATGTCTTGACCCCGCTGAAACTGTAGTCCAGGCCCGGCACGTGAGGCTTCGCGAACTTGAAGCGTTCCGGGTCGCCCTGACGGGCCAGCCTGTCGATGACGGGGCCGCCGGGATAACCAAGCCCCATCATCTTGGAGCATTTGTCGAAAGCCTCCCCCACTGCGTCGTCGATGGTCTGCCCGAGGATGGTGAATTCAAGCGGAGAATCCACCCTGACTATCTGGGAGTTGCCTCCCGAAACGAGCAGGCACAGATACGGGAACGAAGGCTCGCGGACCGGCTTACCTTCCTCACGGATGAAAGATGCCAGCACATGCCCCTGGAGATGGTTCACCATCACCATCGGAATGTCGAGGGAAAGGGACAGAGCCTTGGCGAAAGAGGTCCCGACAAGCAGTGACCCCAGTAGCCCAGGTCCCCTTGTAAACGCCACGGCATCAAGTTCTTCCGGCTTTACTCTTGCTTTTTCCAAAGCCTGGCTTACGACCGGGACTATATTGGCTTCGTGGGCCCTTGACGCCAGTTCCGGGACCACTCCGCCGAAATCCTTATGGACCTGCTGCGAAGCTATGACGTTCGACAGAAGCGTTCGGTCGCGGATGACGGCGGCGGAGGTGTCGTCGCAGGAAGACTCTATGCCGAGAATCAATGCTGACATTGTATCTTTATATTCCGTTTAGCTATTAATTCTGCAAAGATATGGAATCTTTTTGTATTTTTGTAGATTGACAAGAATCGAAACGTTTTGAAAAAGGCTTTAAAGATACTGGGTATCATAATCGCCGTCATCCTGCTCTTGCTGGCTGCGGGAGCTGTGGCGCTTCAATCCCCACGTATCCAGAAAGCCGTCGCGGAAAAACTCATAGACAGATTCGGAGGATTCATAAAAGGGAATGTCACATTTGACGGAATAGCCATCAAGCCTTTCAACGCCCTTGTCATTGAGAATGTCCTCATTACCGAAGAGAACCCTAGGGATACGTTTTTCAGCGCATCCTGGATATCAGCCCGCTTCTCCCTTAAGGGTCTGCTGAAAAAGGAAGGCCTTCACTTCGATGACGTGCATGTGAAGGACGGAGTCATGAACCTCGTCGTCGAACCGTCCGATTCGCTGAGGCAGAGAAAAAAAGGCCAGACCAACCTGGAAAGGGTATTCAACATGACCGATTCCAGGAAAAAGAGCGGCAAGACTCCCGGTGATATCTTCGACATCAAGAAAGTGCAGCTTGACAATTTCACCTTCAGGATGATCAATCTCCCGGCCTGGGAAAGACACTCGAACATGGGGCACAGGATACCTTCGGGTTCCATCGACTGGGATGACATGGAAATAGTGGCCGATATCAGGGGGCACGACATGGCCATGAGCGGCAAGGTAATGACGGCAGTAGCCGACCGGATCACACTAAGGGAGAGGAGCGGGCTGGTCATTGACAACATCTCCGGAAAAGTCTCAGCCGGAGGCGGAAAGACGGTCATCGAAGATCTGAGGATCCAGAACGAGGACACCGATATCGACATCCCGCTTTTCCAGATGCTTTATGGCAACCAGAAGAATTTCAACAAGTTCGTAAATAATGTCAGGATTGTCGCCGATATCAGGGAATCCATAGTGGACTTCAAGACCATAGGTTATTTCGCACCTGCACTCAAGAACAAGCCATTCAGGGCAAAGATCCAGGGCAAAGTTGACGGCCCGGTGCAGGAATTCGGCCTCAACTCCCTCCATTTCCAGGATCTCGGAAGCGGTGTCAGCGGCAACATCGGTCTGAAAATGAACGATGTCCTGCATTTCAACGACATGGACCTGGACTTCAGTCTCAGTGATTTCAGGTTCACCACGGCCTCGCTCGGAAAGTTCATCAAGGAATGGGCTCCTGGCGCGAAGATAGACATCGGGCATCTCGCACCCGGAGAGACATTCATTTTCAACGGCACAGGGTCAGGAAAGCTCGACAACCTCAGCATCAAAGGTACTCTGAAGGACCGGAACTCTGGCACTTGCGGCGTTGACATAAGGCTTAAAGACCTGGTTTCCAAGGAGTCTCCCCTCCGGATTAACGGCGGCATCAGGACCGACAGCTTCGACCTCGGACGTTTCGCCCTCCCTGGAAAGCTGGGCAAGGTTACCGCCCGCATCCATGCTGACGCCGTCCTTGGAGAAGGTCAGCCGAAAGTCCGCATTGATTCTGCTATAGTTTCCCGTCTCAACCTGTTCGGATACGACTATACCGGAATCAAAGCCACCGGAACCTATTCCGGGAATGCCTTCGACGGAAGGATCGTTTGCCACGACCCCAACCTGGACTTCATGTTCCAGGGCCTTTTCAACCTTTCCGGAAAGACGCAAAACGCTGCATATCAGTTCTATGCGAACATCGGCTATGCCGACCTGCACGCCCTGAACCTGGATTCGAGGGAGGTTTCAAAAGTATCCGTCCATACCAACGCGAACTTCATCAGGATGGGCAGGGGCGATATGATCGGCGACATAAACATTGCCGACCTGGTGTTCGAGAACAGCCTCGGTCCCCACAACATCGGGGATATCTCGGTCAAGTCCCATTCAAACGACCAGATCCACAGGATAAGGTTCAATTCGGAATTCGCAGAAGGAACATACCTGAGTTCCGAAAGCCTTGGCTCCACCATAAAATACGCCAAGTCGATAACCATCGACAAGGAACTTCCTTCACTGCAGAAATCGTCCAGGGAGGCTTCCGCAGAAGCGCCAAAGCCATCGTCAGCCGAACTGAACTTCATTTTCCGCGACTCCCGCGACCTGTTCTCGTTCATCAAGCCAGGAGTCTATATCGCCGAGAACACCACCCTGAGGATGAAACTCTCAGAGGAAGGGAACCTGGAGGGTGTCATAGCATCGCCGCGCCTGGCATTCAAGGACAAATACATCAAGGATATGGCGATGTCGCTCGGCAACAAGAACGGAGGCCTCAGCGCGGACATAGCCGGATCGGAGATAAAGATTTCTTCCATCCAACTTCTGAACAGCACCTTGATGATGCTGGCCGACGATGACCACCTCGGACTCGGATTCGCTTATGACAACGAGACCGATGACATCAACAAGGGCGAGATTTATCTTACCGCAGACCTTTCAAGAGACTCTTCAGACAGCCTGGTCGTTGTCGGAAAAGCCCTTCCTTCAAATATTTACATCAATGGAGACGGATGGGGGCTCACATCTGGAGACATAGTTTTCAAACACGGCGACATAAGCGTCGGCTCACTCCTTGCTGCCTCCGACGAACAGACGCTCAGCATAGACGGAGGATTTTCCCCTTCGAAACGGGACACCCTTACGGTGGACCTTTCCAAATTCGACATCTCGGCCTTCAACGCCTTCCTGAAACAGGACCTTGCGCTTAAAGGCCAGGCGACCGGAAAAGCGATGCTCACATCTCCTTCCAAGCCATCACCCGGCATCCTCGTGTCCATAAGCTGCGACTCCACCGAAATAGCATCCCACAAGGCCGGCCTCGTCAACATATCCAGCAACTGGAATGAAGAGCATCGCAGGTTCGACGTCAATGTTTCCAACCTTCTGGAAGGCAAGACCGATTTCGACATTGGCGGATGGTTCAATCCTTCCGACAAGTCCCTCTCCCTTTCCGCCGACCTGGAAGGGATGGAACTGGGTTATGCCGCGCCTATGGTAAAGAGCATTTTCAGCCGTATGGAAGGCGACCTTCACGGCAAGGTGATGGCTTCGGGCACATTCGACCGCCTGTCCGTCGCCAGCGAGGGATTGATGCTCTCGGACGGCCTTCTGGAAATCGCCTTCACAAAAGTTCCATATCACCTGTCAGGTCCCGTAAGCATCTCTGACAGAGGACTTTCCTTCAACGGGGTCACCATCCGGGACAGTCATGAAGGACGAGGCAACGTCAGCGGAGGGATATCCTGGAACAGGTTCAAGGACATGTCTCTGGGGCTTGGCATCCAATTCGACAGGATGTTGTGCCTGAACCTGGGCGAGAGCGACAATCCTTCATTCTACGGCAATGTCACAGGTACCGGCGGCATTAATATCTCCGGGCCGTTCAACGACATCGTCCTCGACATAGAAGCCACCACTGCCGGAGGAGGCAACCTGCATATACCTCTCGGAAACTCCAGCATTTCCAGGAACCACAAGTTCCTCACGTTCTATGAGCCGCCCAAGGAAATCGTCCTGGACCCGTACGAACTGATGATGGACAACTATGTGTATTCAGTGAAGAAGCCGAGCGACCTGGATGTCAAGCTGAGGGTGAACGCCACGCCTGAGGTAACCGTTTACGTTGAGATTGACAAGAGTTCCGGGAATATCCTTTCCGGAAATGGTAACGGACGCATTGAGATCGAGTCAAGGTCCAGCAACAACCTGTTCACCATCAACGGAAGCTACAACCTAACGGGAGGAAATTACCATCTTTCGGCACTCAACCTCGCCAACCGCGATTTCACCCTGAAGGAGGACAGTTCCATCCGTTTCAACGGAGACATTATGGACAGTGACCTGGATATCAAGGGCTTATATACTACCAAGGCTTCGCTTTCGAACCTGATTCCCGAAGTTACCGTCCGAAGGAACGTAGAATGCGGAATCAATATCACCGACAAACTCAGCAATCCAAGGATCAACCTTACCATCGACGTCCCGGACCTCGACCCTGCCACCCACGCACAGGTGGAAAGCGCCCTCAACTCCGAAGACAAGATTCAGAAGCAGTTCATCTACCTGCTGATTGCAAACCAGTTCCTTCCGCAGGATGAATCGGGAGTCGTGAATGATTCCAACCTGCTGTATTCCAACGTCTCCAGCATAATGTCTAACCAGCTGAACACGATATTCCAGAAGCTGGACATCCCTGTCGACCTCGGCCTTACCTACGAGTCCAGCGAGCATTACAACGATATTTTCGACGTAGCCGTTTCAACCCAGCTGTTCAACAACCGCGTCATCGTCAACGGCACCATCGGCAACCGCCAGTACAGCCGTGGCACCCAGAACCAGGATGTCGTCGGAGACCTGGACATTGAGATCAAGCTCAACAGGACAGGCACCTTCAGGCTAAATCTGTTCTCCCACTCTGTCGACCAATACACCAATTATCTGGACAATTCCCAGAGAAACGGGGCCGGTATCACCTGGCAGAAGGAGTTCAATTCGTTGTCACGCAAGAAAGAGAACCCGCTGAATACAGGAAATGACGTCATCCTGAATATCGGCGAAGACGGAAAGACAATTGCCACACCAGACGAAGAAGATGAAAGGTAAACTCTATCTGATTCCCTCTCCCTTGGGAGATTACGAGCCGTCCAGAGTACTTCCGGACGAGGTTTTACGGGTACTCCCCCGGATCGGCACTTTCGTTGTGGAAGAAGTCCGTACGGCCAGGCGTTTCCTGAGCGCCGCCGGTCTCAAGGGCCATATTGGGGATCTGTCATTCCATACTCTGAACGAACATACCACGGAAGCCGAGGTCGAGTCCATGTCTTCCCTTTTCGACGACGGCCGTGACATCGGACTCATCTCCGAGGCCGGGCTGCCGGCTGTCGCCGACCCCGGGGCCAGGCTTGTGGCTTTATGTCACAGGATTGGAGTCGAAGTGGTGCCGCTTACCGGCCCCTCGTCGCTTATGCTCGCGCTCATGGGCTCAGGCCTGAACGGGCAGAAATTCGCCTTCAAGGGCTATCTGCCCGTCAAACCGGATGAGCGGAAAGCGGCCCTGAAGGCACTGGAGAAGCGTTCCTCATCTGAAAACGAATCCCAGATATTCATTGAGACACCTTACCGGAACGATGCCATGCTCTCCGACATCCTTTCCGTTTGCCAGGGTCCGACCAGGCTTACCATCGCCGCCAACCTGACGACCGAGGATGCTTTCCTTCGTACGAAGACCGTTTCCGAATGGAAAAAAGACATTCCGGTTATCGGGAAAAGGCCTTGTGTTTTCATTTTACTCGCCAGGTGATGAAGATAGCGTACCTTACTCTGGGCTGCAAACTCAATTATGCAGAGACCTCCACTTATGAAAGAGGTTTTTCCGCGCATGGGCTCGAGACCGTTCCGTGGAATGGAAAGGCCGACGTTTATCTCGTCAACACTTGCAGCGTCACCCAGCATTCCGACAACAAATGCCGCAATATAATTCGCAAATGCCACCGCACCAATCCCGGTGCCGTTATCGTGGTTACCGGCTGCTATGCCGAACTTCGTCGTGAGGAAGTCGCTGCGTTGGAAGGCGTGAAACTGGTTTTCGGAGCTGCAGAGAAAGGGCGGGTGGTCAAGGACACCCTTGCCTTTCTCGGTGTATCGGCAGTCGATAAAACACCTGCCGAGCCTGTATTAAGGGCCTGGTCTTCAGGCGAAAGGACCCGATCGTTCCTTAAAGTCCAGGACGGATGCGATAATTTCTGCGCTTACTGCACGGTGCCATATGCGCGTGGCCGGAGCCGGAACATTCCGATTGCCGAAGCGGTAGACGATGCCAGGAAGATTGCTTCCCAGGGTATCAGGGAAATCGTGCTGACGGGTGTGAACACAGGAGATTTCGGCCGGACCACTGGGGAAACATTCCTGGATTTGCTCAAGGCCCTCAACGATGTCGACGGTATAGACAGATACCGCATCTCATCCATCGAGCCGAATCTGATAACGGAAGAAGCCATCGATTGGATAGCCTCGGGGACCAAATTCCTCCCGCATTTCCATATTCCGCTCCAGACAGGCAGCGACGAACTTCTGAAAAAAGTCGGAAGACGCTATGATACAGCCCTTTTCGCTTCCCGCATCGATTATATCCGGTCCAGGATGGAAGGCCCGGGAAAGCTTCCTGTCTTCTTCGGGATAGACGTGATCGTCGGGCTTCCGGGCGAAACTGACGGACTTTTCCGTGAGACGGTTTCATTCCTTTCGAACCGCATCCGCCCGGCCTTCATCCACATCTTCCCCTATTCCAGGAGACCGGGCACAAGAGCCGCCGTCATGCCTGGACAGGTTCAGGACCGGATAAAGACCGAGCGTGTCGCCCTGCTCGAGAATCTATGTTCGGAACTCCATTCCTCCTTCGTGGCATCCTGCCGGGGAATGAAGTCGAAAGTACTGTGGGAAGGTGCAGAAAAAGGCGGAATGATGGGCGGATACACCGAGAACTACATCCGGGTGCAGAAGCCGTTCGACGCTACCTTATGCGGTGAGATAGAGGAGGTTACAATATGAAGGCAGAACTTACTTTCTTCGGGACGGGAACATCCCAGGGGGTGCCGATAATTGGTTGCCGTTGTCCGGTATGCACGAGCCCGGACGATAAGGACAAGCGACTGCGCTCCTCCGCGTTCATACGGTACGGTGGACTCTCCATCCTGGTTGATGCCGGACCTGATTTCAGGATGCAGATGCTTCGTGCCGGCATTTCACATCTGGACGCCATACTGCTGACTCACAATCACAAAGACCATACAGGCGGGCTGGACGACATCCGTTCACTGAACTATATAGATCATCGGGCTGTCGATATATGGTGTGAGGCACCGGTACTGGAAACACTTAAGCGCGAGTATGGTTATGCCTTCGCAGAAAAGAAATATCCCGGGTCGCCCGAGTGGCATGTCCACCTCATCGGGAACCGGCCGTTTTCGATAATCCCCGACAAGGAACCGAAGACTCTGGAATGGGTGCATGATGTCGGATACCGCTACAGGATGCCTGACGGTACCCTGACTGAATGCGGGCCCATGGTGGACGAGGCTTCTGATGCAGAAGATGGTGTCAGGATTATCCCTATCAGAGGTTTCCACGGTACCATGCCGGTCCTTGGATTCCGTTTCGGCGACATTGCCTACATTACGGATATGAGCGCCATCCCGGAGGAGGAGTTTTCTAAATTGAAAGGGCTGAAACACCTGACTCTCAACACTGTAACCTACGGGCCTCATCATTCACATTTTTCGCTTGACGAGGCTTTGGAGCTCGCTGGAAGGATTGGTGCCGGGAACACCTGGCTGACGCATCTCAGCCATAACTTCCCTCCCCACGAAGAGTTCAGCCGGCAGCTCGAATCACTCTGCGCCGAACGCCGCATCCGTTCTGTCGTACGCCCTGCCTACGACGGGCTGACGATATGCTGAAAGCCTGCATTCAGGCAGAGGCTCACCGGTTAATCATTGACTCCACAGTATGGTTGCGGACCCGGTAAATCTGTAGACCCGGTAAGGCAATGACCCCCGTAAAACCTGTTCTGTTACGGTTTTCCGGGGGTATGCCTTACCTTTGCGCCAACAGCCATCAATCCCTTCCCTGTCATTGCCAGGCTGACCGGCAGTTTCCATCCTTTTTACCATAGCTCTTACGGTTGCCCCGGGGCGCATAAGGTCTGAAAACCGTCCGTCTCCATCCATTCTCCTCATACGTGGCCGCTGTGCAAAGGGTTGGCAGCCTTCGTCCCGTTTACCCGAGTCGCTCCTATGGACCTGGGATAAGGCCGGCAAACCTTCCGCTTCGCTCCATCCCTCCCACGCCTTGGGCGCGGGCCCCGCTTACGTGGCCGCGGGTGGCCACGGGTTTGCCAAGGCCCTTATGCCCCGGGTCCATACCGTCATCACGACATGCCTTACCGGATACTGTTTATAATATCCCTGGTATTCCATATGACCTCTCTGGCACTTTTTGTTGTGTTCTCCCGGATACTCTCCCGGCATCCGAATCTATCCCCAACGTTGCAATACACCTTGATGTATCCACTAGTTGGCAGCCTTCCCTCCCTAGTAGGTGTGGCACGTAATATATTCATAATCAATGATATAGGCATTTCTCCCCACATTGAAACATATAGATAGACTTTCAGGATATCGCCACATGTATCAAGGCTTTACGTGCCACGGACTACTTATCCGGCACAGCCTCGAAATGAAAAATTCGGCCGAATTTTTCATCTCGTGGCACATTTTCCAAGCCAAACCCCTCAAATCCTCCCCCGCAATGAAAAAGTTGCACTGTTTTTCCATTTCGGGGATGCGGCCCATTTCTACGACACGGCAAACGGTCTTTATCACGCAGCA
>JAEEGL010255457.1_pt1 | contig 11204 bp, 7 predicted proteins | sample 9134231 | NCBI WGS metagenome assembly JAEEGL01 (sample SAMN16246548, study PRJNA631951) | gut metagenome | biome: gut microbiome; feature: rumen; material: fiber-attached | host: Bos | place: Iran: Karaj | collected 2018-10
TAAATATTCACCTCTAGATACTAAATAATCTTGGCTAATATTCTTATTTAATTCATTTTTTAATGAATCTAAATCAGATTTAATATCATAAGAAATATTTAAATCCTTTTGTACACCAATAAATCTGTTATAAATCATATCCCAAATATCTTGATAAGGAACTGAATATTTAAGGTGAGCATGTAAGATATATAATAAATCTGTTATCTTAGTATCTTCTTTATCTCTTTTTCCTAAAGCACTACATACTACAATTTTTCTTTTAGGATCAGAAAGTAAGATATTCTTAACTTTTTCAAATTGAGTAGCACATGATAAAGAGCTACCACCAAATTTAGCAACAACTAGCATTAGTTATTCTCCTTTAATTCGATAAGCTTAATAGCGATTTGTACAGCGTTAGTAGCAGCACCCTTTCTAACTTGGTCACCACAGCACCATAAAGCTATACCATTTTTACAAACTAAATCTTTTCTAATTCTACCAACATAAACTAAATCTTGATCAGAAGTTACAATTGGCATTGGGTACTTCTTGTTTTCAGGATCATCATATAATACACAACCATCTTCATTCTTGATTGCGTTTCTAACCTCTTCAACACTTAATTCCTTTTCAGTATAAACTGTAACTGAAATTGAGTGAGATCTTACAACTGGAACTCTAACACAAGTACAATTTACTAATAATTCAGGTAAATGCATAATCTTTCTACCTTCATTTTGCATCTTCATTTCTTCTGTTGTATATCCATTATCTAAGAATGAACCAATATGAGGAATTACATTTTCTGCAATTTGATATGCGAATACTTCACTCTTAATTTCACCATTTTCAAGTAATGCTTTTTCTTGATCTCTTAATTCAACTGGACCAGCAGCACCTGCACCTGAAGTTGCTTGATATGTTGAAGCAACCATACCAGTAATCTTTGATAGCTTATTAATACCCTTTACAGCCATTAATGTAATAATAGTTGAACAGTTAGGGTTAGAAATAACACCCTTATTCTTTAGGATATCTTCTGGATTGATCTCAGGTACAACTAGAGGAATCTCTGGATCCATTCTGAATGCACTTGAGTTATCAATAAATACAGCACCTGAAGCTACGATGTCATCCTTGAATTCTTTTGCAATTGCGTTAGATGCAGCACCTAATACGATATCAAGACCCTTGAATGCACCCTTTTCAGCTAATTGAACAACAACTTCTTTACCATTATAATCTATTTTTTTACCAACGCTTCTTGGAGATGCTAATAATCTTAATTCATTAATTGGGAAATTTCTTTCCTTTAAGATATTTAACATTTCTCTACCTACTGCGCCAGTAGCTCCTAAAATACCAACATTATACTTTTTCATTTTTAATCTACCCCCATAAAATAAAAATTTGCTAATATTATAATATTAATAAAATAAAAAATCAATCATAAATTAATATTTTTTACGGACAATTGTATTTTTTGTACGTACACATTATACAAATATCAATAATTGTCTTTTTATGATTGATTCTATATCTAAAATTATTACTTATTTCCAAATAAAACATCTTCCATGTCATAAAGACCAGCGCCTTTATCACATAACCATTTAGCTGCCTTAATAGCACCATTTGCGAAGATTTTCTTTGAATAAGCTGAATGCTTTAAAGTGATTACTTCATCTTCACCACAATACATAACTTCATGCTCACCAACTATAGTACCACCTCTAATTGCTGAAACACCAACTTCATTCTTAGTTCTAGGACAAATACCACTTCTACCTTCATTTACATCATAACCTGTTGCATCAACAATAGATTTTAAGAACATTTTAGCAGTTCCAGATGGAGCGTCCTTTTTCTTGTTATGATGAGCTTCAATAACTTCAATATCATAACCTTCTAAAAGTGGAGTAACTTCTTTTACTAATCTATTTAGAACGATAACACCTAAGCTAAAGTTTGCACTCTTTAATACTGGAGCAACCTTAGATAATTCTACTATCTTTTGGTTTTGTTCTTCTGTATAACCTGTTGTTGCGAAAACAACTGGCTTTTTAGTTTTCTTAACATAATCAATGATCATATCTAAATTAGCAGGATTAGAAAAATCAATAATTACATCAAAAGGTACTTTAACATCATCTAATTTTTTATTTTCACATTCTATAGCGACAACATCAGCTAAATCATTACCTAGCATTTCAGCTAAGATTTTACCCATTGCGCCATAACCAACAACTACAGCCTTCATTAGAATATAATCTCCTTATTAGAATCTAGATCACTAAATAATTTTTCTCTATTATTATCAGCCATATAATCAAGAGGTGCTCTATAACCACCAACATTAAATCCTAAATGATTCATTGCTTCTTTAACAGGAATTGGATTTACTTCAATAAATAAATCATTGATTACAGGTAATAAATCTTTTTGAATTTTGTTAGCTTCAACATAATTTCCTTTTTCACATAATTCACAAATCTTTGCTGTTTGTTTAGGTGCGATATTTGCGACAACAGAAATAACACCTTCAGCTCCAATACTCATCATAGGAACAATAATATCATCATTACCAGAGAACATATGGAAATCTTTACTTAATATTCTTGAAACCTTAGCACTATAACTAATATTTCCTGAAGCTTCCTTAATACCATAAATATTAGGATGCTTTGATAATACTTCAATTGCATGAATTGACATACTCATACCAGTTCTTCCTGGTACATTATACATAATTACAGGACATTTAGATGCATTAGCTACAGCTTCAAAATGCTTAATTAAACCACTTTCATTAGTTTTATTATAATATGGTGTAATAACTAAAACATAATCTGCACCTAATTCACTATATTTTTTAGAATAATTAATTGCTTTTTCAGTTTCATTAGATCCTGAACCTACAATTAAAGGTATTCTATGATTACATCTTTTAACTGAGAATTTAACAATTTCTTCTTCCTCAGCAAATGATATAGTTGATGCTTCACCTGTAGTACCTAATATTACGATACCACCTGTATTATTATCACAATGATAATCAATTAATTTTCCTAATTCATCATAATTAACACTACCATCAGCGTTAAATGGTGTAACTAGAGCTACAATACTTCCTTTTAACATATTTATTCCTCCTAAATTTCTCTTTCTATTAATTCTTCATAAGTCATTCTTTTAACAACTAATTTATCTTTACCATCTTCAACGAAAACTACAGCTGGAGTCAATGCTTTATTATAATTACTACTCATTGAATATCCATAAGCTCCTGTTGTATATGTAACTAATAAATCACCTGTTTTAGCTTCTGGTAAATTATAATCTTCAATGATTAAGTCACCAGATTCACAGCATTTACCAGCTATTGTTACTTTATGATTTTTAACATCATTTTCTTTTCCAACGATATCACAATCATATTTAGCTTGATATAAGGCTGGTCTAATATTATCAGTCATACCACCATCAATAAAATAATATTCTTTATTAGGTGTCTTTTTAGTATAACCGATTGTATATAATGTATAACCAGCTTCAGCTACGATACTTCTACCTGGTTCAATACATAATTTTTCAATTTTAATACCTGCTTTATTGATTTCTTCTTCACAAGTATTGATTAATGTTTTAGAAACAACATCAAATGGAATTGGTTTATCTTCATCAGTATAATGAACTCCAAATCCACCACCAATATTTAATACTAGAGGATAATTATAATCCTTAGCGTAACCAATTAATTTAACTAACGCAGCTCTAAAGGCTTCTAGATCAAATATTTGAGATCCTATATGAGAATGGAATCCACTGAAATTGATATATTTTGACTTATTAACAATATCCATCATTTTCCTAAAATCATTAGAATCATACATTACACCAAATTTAGAATCTACATGAGCTGTAACTATAAATTTATGTGTATGTGCAGAAACACCAACATTTACTCTAACCAAGATATTTTGTTTCTTCTTTAACTTATTACATAAATCATTTAATGTTTCTAATTCCATTAAATTATCAACAACAATATAACCGATATTATTATTTAAAGCATATTCTAATTCAGCTATACTTTTATTATTTCCATGTAAATAAATTTTACTGAAATCAAAATCAACAGCCTTAGCAGTATACATCTCACCTAAAGATACACAATCTAAGCTTAAATTCATATCTTTAGCTATTCTATAAATTTCTTTAACAGAGAATGCTTTAGATGCATATAAAACTTCTGTTTTAAATTGGTTAGATTTAAAATAATTTAGATAATTACTAATATTATTCTTAATATGGTTAGCATCAAAAATATATAATGGTGTACCATATTTTTCTTTTAAACTTCTAAAATCAATCATAAATTCCTCCTCAAAAAATAAAAGGGTGCTGGGCACCCTTTAATAACATTAATTAAATATTATTTAGCGCCTCTACAAAAATTGTAGGAGTGATATAAGTATTTCCTATATCCCCATAGATTAAATATGCCTATTTAACCTATTCGGCAATGATTACCTTTCATATGCTTCATAGAATGCCTTCTTCACATATTACTAATTTACATTGCTACCTCTAAATTTAATTTACCTTATTATAACACTATTGTTTATAGTATTCAATAACTAATTTTTTTGGTCTTCAGATAAGACAAATTCTTTATATTTTTCAACTAAATCACCATCTAGTTTACCTTCTCCCACCATCTCAGTTAATATCTTACAAGCGATTGGCTTTGGAATAGGCTTTTTATATGGTCTATCAGTTGAAGTTAAAGAATCATAAATATCACATATAGTTATAATTCTAACTAAAATTGGAATATCCTTGTCACATAATTTATTAGGATAGCCAGTACCATTTAAATATTCATGGTGTGATCCTGCAATAAATTTAACATGAGAATATTTTTTTCCAAATTTAATACCCTCAAGAATTCTTGAAGTATAAACTACATGCTTTTCTATTTCTAATCTTTCTTCAGGTGTTAGTGTACCTTTAATAATTAAAGCATCATCCTTTTCATCATCTTCAATTATTTTTAATACACCAAATGAAGTATTATATTCTTTATCAAATAAAGCTTTAATAAATTCTCTATCCTCTTCACTAACAAATCCCATAGAATCTAATTTAATAACAAATTCAATTGCTTTATCTAAGAATTCTATTTCTTTATTATATTCATCTAAAGATATTATATTTTCTAGCTTTGAAACATTAAGCTCTGATTTGATTAGATTCCATCTAATCTTCATTATTTCAAGTTTTCCTTCAAAACGAGTAGCCTTATTTAATACATTAAGTGGAGTTATGATTTTACCAATATCATGAAGCATAGCTGCTAAAACTAATTCATCCTTATCATCATTTGATATTTCATAACCATTATTATTTAAATAATCTACAAATTCACCACATAATTTCGCAACATTCATTGTATGATAAGCATTATATGGTGTTCTAGATTCAATTGCTTTAACCATAGCTTGAACAAATGAATCTAATAGATCCTTGATATTTTGATATAATTCTCTATTAGAAAGTAATATACCTGATTCAGATGCTAGTGCGAATATTACTTCTTCTAGATTCTTATCAAATGCTATAACATTATTATTTTCATCTATAGCATTTAATAATTGCATAACACCTATAACATTATTTTCTCTATCAATTAGAGGAACAACTAACATAGATATAGTTTTATATCCTGTAATTGCATCATATTTTTTAGGACCAGAAAATCCTAAATCATCTTCATAAACATTAGATATATTTAAAGGATTCTTTGTAACTGCAACATATCCAGCTACAGAGTCTTTAGTAATATCAAGTGGAGGAAGGTTTAATTTTTCTTTTTTACCACCTTGTGATACACCTAATGTTTTATTTCTTGTAATATAAAAATTTAATTTATTATCCTTAACAATATATAATGTCGCTGCGTCACAATTAGAAATATTCATAGATTCATCTAGGATACGCTCTAATATGATATCTACATCTTCTGTAGATGACATGGAGATTGTTAAATCTAGTATCTTTTTAATATCTAGCATTTATATTTCTCCTTTATATATTTATAAGAATTCAATACTTTATTTAAATCATTAATTTCAATTAAAACAGTAATATCCTTATCCATCTCATTTATTAATTTAAAAATTAAATCAAAATCTAAAATGCCTTTACCAATTTCTTCATGCATATCTCTAATCTTATCATTATCATTGATATGAACATGACCAATAAATGGTTTTAATTCATCAAACCAAACATTAATAGGTGTTGGTGATATAGATGCATGGGCAAAATCTAAACAGCATCTTAATCTAGGATGATTAGCCTCACTTAATAATCTTTTTAATAAATAAGGATTTTCATCAAACATATTTTCAATATAAATAGTTATATTAGGATATTTAGAAAGTAAATCTAAATATACTTCCTTATTCTTTTTAACCCAGTTATCGGCATAAAAATCACTCTTAGCCATAAAATTAATATAATTTGTATGGAATATTACCTTATTAACATTTAATTTGCTAGCTATTTTTAAAGATGATTCTACTCTTTTAATTGATATATCTCTTATTTTAGAATCACAAGAATCTAAAACAATGTCAAAAAATACACCATGTAAAGTATCATTTTTTCTATTTAATGATTTATATTTAGAAATAATTTCATTTAATAATTTTTCATTATCTAATATCTCAGGCTTGAAAAATTCATTATATTCAAAACCAAAATCATATTTTTTAGATACATCTAAATATTTATCTAATTCATTTAGATTAGGTATAATATGAAATCTCATATAATATCCTCCTTTTTTGATACTTTACACTATAATATGCTCAAATATTATGAATTTTCTTGAGCATCCATATCCTTTGATAAATCTTTTTGTTCATCTACGAAAGCTTGAGCTTCTTCTTTCTTTTTCTTGCTAGTTTTAAATTCAGTTGGCTTGTAATTCTGAATAACAACTTGATTGAATGATAAATCAATACCAGCTTCAGTAAATACCATACGATATTCTCTTAATAAATCTCTTTGAACTTGGTATCTATCTTCTTCTAAACATTTAGCAACAATCTTAACAGCGACATTTGAATCACCATATCCAGAAACACCCTTATAGAATGGTCCATCTACGATTGCAGGAATCTTTTCTTTAAATCTTTCAAAATTATCCTTTAATAATCCTTCAATAACCTCGATAGGTACATCATATGGGAATTCACAGTCTACAACAGCTAAAGATAATTCTCTAGACATGTTAATAACATTAGAAATATCAGAATTATTGATAATTTTAATATTACCAGCTAAATCTAATATTTTAGTTGTACGAATACCAATTTCTGTAACTGTACCTCTAAAGTCACCTATTGTGATTATTTCACCAACATTATATTCATTTTCAAATACAATAAACATACCAGCTACTACATCGGCAATTAAGCTTTGACAACCTAAACCTATAACTAATGTTAAAATACCAACAGATGCGAAAATCGCAGTTGAATTAACACCTAATGCTTGTAAGATAAATATAATAATTGCGATAGCACAAGCATATTTAACTAAACCATCAAGTAAAGTTAAAATAGTTCTTGCTCTATTTGATTTAGCCATTGTTTTATGGAAAATCATTCTTATAAGCTTACATACAGCATATATAACTACTACATAAATAATACTTTGCATTAATACAGGTAGATGAGACATGAAATCCTTTCCTGCTTTTTCAGTATCCCATACATTTTCTTTTACCCATTCACCAACAGATGAAGCTGGGGCAGCCATTTCGATAATTAAAAATACTAAGAATGATATTAATACCACTCCAATAATAATAAATTCTGCAATAGTAAATCCTTTTTTCTTTTTACTTTTCATTTCCTTTTCCTCCAAACTAAATTGAATAAGTTACTTCTGTGTAACCTATTGAATCATTACCTTGTTCAATAACTAAATTACCTCTAGCATTACTTGAGTCGTTTCTACCAATAATGCTTAGCTTTAATATTCCATCACCTTGATCTTCAACCTGTGCACTAATTACGCCAGATAGTGTTTGTTCAGTTGAAGTATTACTCAAGTCGATATTATATGATTTAAATACTAATGATTTAGAACCATCTAAATAATCAGGATTCATATAATTTGTATCTAGATAGTATATATTTGTATATGTTTGTGCTGTAGAATCATAGCTCCAACTCTTATTAACAATAGGGCTATTAGCCTTACCTAAAGATATACGACTACTTTCAGTAGTTGTTACAGGAACATATATACCATCTTGTAAATAGAATATTTTTAGATATACTTCATAATTAGTATTTTCTAAATTCATTATATTAATACTTGGTGTATCAACATAGTCTGATTCATATACAGACTCTTTACCCGTAGAACTATAATAATTTAGTTGCTTTTCTAAATATATCTTATACTTATAATCTGGATATAAGCTAGAATCAAATCCAGTATTAATTGATAGATTAATAGTATTATCTAAATTAAGAGTTACCGAATTATTAGTTGTTGTTCTATCATAACTAAATGCACTAGAATCAGGAACACCTGCCGGTGCTGGTTCACTAAATTCTATTGTCTTAGTAATAGCTACTCCATCAGCGTTTACTAAATCAAATACTAATTCACATTTACTATATCCTTTAACTATGTTGTTTGAATAATTATAACCTAATTCAGTATGTAAGAATGTTAAATATACACCTGGTATATTTTCACCATTCAAGCTAAATTCATTTTGTAATACATTAGCTTCGGCATTAGTATTATCATATAATTCACCAGTTGATGAATTTACTACACTACCACCAGATTTTTTAACATTGACAGTATATGATGTTGTTTCAAAACTATATTTACCAATTTTTTCTACAACATTACCTTTTATATAGTAAATTGTATGTTCATAGTTTGCACTTGTTTCAGTTCCTGAATATTGATTACCATCTGAATCATAATATGAACCATCTCTATAATAATAAATAACATCATTATCAACATCATATCTTATATCTTGATTCATTGAATAATTACCATATGATGAATTGGCTAATACTGAATAAACATCATATGTGAAATCTAAATCACCATGTAATTCTTTAGATACTAATAAATTATTTACTGTAATAGTTATTCCATTATTTACATATGAATAATCAAATATTAAATCAACAACATTAGAATCTAATTCATCAATTACAACTAAACCATCAGATGCACTAATTTCATCCTGCTTATATGTAACATGACTACTAGGAGATAATGTCACACCATCAGGTGTATTTAAATTGAATGATAATCTTATTTGATCATTTAAATCATCGTATGAGTAATTACCAATTGATGGTATATCAATTGAAATAATTTGACATACCTTTTCAATGCTTCCCATACTAAATATAATATGAACATCTAATCTCTTAATTGCAGAAATAGCTTCATAAGTAAGTGTAGTCGCGCTAGTATATTCAACCATATCACTTATAGCACCATCAAGTAAATTACCATCTTCATCATATCCATATGCTTGTATATAATATGTATAATTTTGTCCTTGGTTAGCTTCACTATTTGGATCATATTGACTATTTAATTCATTAACAGCTATAGAATATGAAACACCTTCCATCGAAACTGAAATATCTTTAGCTACATCCATCTTTCTTAAGGCTACATCCTTGACAAATACTGGTTCTCCATCATTACATACTAAATCAACATTAGTATCTCCTGCTGATGGATAAGAATCAGTATCTATAATATCTATAGTTGCTTGTTTCTTAATTTCATAGAACTTAATTGTTAAATCTGCATAGCCTGGTTCAAATGAATGATAATAATCAGTTTCATTAGGATTTAAAATATATTTATCAATTTCATTTCCTTTAAAATATACTATCGCTTCAATTACACTATTAGAATCATTTGAAACAAAATTCAAATTATTAATTGAAACAGAATTAGAATACCAGCTATCTGATAAATAGAATGTTGCATTATCAAAATCATAAGATCCTTCAAATTGACCTATTGTCTTAGTAGTTAATTCTCTATAATCAGCTGGATTCATTCCTGCATAATTATCCAATACTGTCTTAGGTTCAGCCATATAAGTAACTGTTGCAACACCAGGAGAATTATATGAAACATTATTAATTATAAATTCTACATGAATATAGCTTGAAGCTCCTTCATTGTTATATACATAGACCTTATAGCCATAATCATCTGTTTCATCATGATAATAATATGAATCATCAATAATTTCTACACTTGAATCAGTTGAATATTTAAGAGGAATTCCATATTGATTACCCTTATAATTAATTTCAATTGGTTCATCAAATATTATGTTATTATAATCTAATTTAAAATTAATTACTGTATCTTTATTTCCTGTATTTATATTATCTAATACAGCAATCGCATCATCATAGATTACCTTCTCATTAGTTACTTCCTTTAATAATCTATAAGAACTATCATCAAAAGGAGAATCAGTTATCTTATCATCATAATATAAACCATCTTGAGATTTATAATATACTCTAAATTTGAAATCATAATTCCTATCTGGAATATTTAATAATTCATATGTAGGAGTATTTACAAAATCAGTATATCTATATTTTGTTCCATTATCATCATAAGTATATTCAATTCTATAGAAATGTTTGTTTGTAGCATTATCAACAAATTGAGGATTAAAATAATAATTTACAGTTCCATCTTCATTTGTTGTTTTAAAATATCTAATGTAACGCTCATTAGCATATTGACTCACTGGTTTTACAATATCATCAACTGAATATTTACCTAAATCAGAATCATAAGATGTGCTAGATGGATCATTAATATATTCTACTACCTCAACGAAAGTTTCTTCAGATTCATATCCAATAATTGATAATTTAAATTTGACACCTGTTTTTCCCGTTTCAGCATCATAAGTTAATTCACACTTATAATATTCACCACTCATTATAGTTGGTTTAATTTCTTCTCCATTTTTTATGATTGTTGGAACTACTGCTGAATTAATAAGCTTATCATTTAATGTCGCGTCATATTTCAAATAGAATGTATCATATGAGCTATTAACATGTGCATAATATTCAGCCTTAAATTGTGCACCTATATCAATATCATCA
>JAEEGL010784002.1_pt1 | contig 11204 bp, 8 predicted proteins | sample 9134231 | NCBI WGS metagenome assembly JAEEGL01 (sample SAMN16246548, study PRJNA631951) | gut metagenome | biome: gut microbiome; feature: rumen; material: fiber-attached | host: Bos | place: Iran: Karaj | collected 2018-10
GTTCGGATTCGGTGGGGGCTATGGCATGCTCTCACTCATTCAAAACGAGACCGTTGAGCATTGGCACTGGATTAGCTCATCAGAGTTTACCGACATCGTTGCAATCAGTCAGATGACGCCAGGTCCTATAGGCATCAATTCTGCCACCTACTGCGGTTATCAGGCCGTAGTTAATGCTGGTTACTCTTTGCCTATGGGCATTCTTGGTTCTACCATAGCAACTTTTGCATTAGTACTTCCCTCCCTTATCCTGATGATCTTGATTAGCAAGATGTTCATCAAGTACATGCATACCCAGACTGTACAGTCTGTCTTCGGAGGATTGCGTCCTGCAGTGGTGGGTCTTTTAGCAGCAGCTACCCTCTTGCTCTGCACAAAGGAGAACTTCTCTACACCAAGTGAAGATCTATGGCAGTTCTGTATCAGTATCTTCCTTTTCGTTGCCACCTTCGTCGGCACCATGTTTTTCAAGGTAAATCCCATTAAGATGATAGTTATGGCAGGCTTTGCAGGCTTGCTGCTACTCTATTAGCACAAGCTTTTCCTATACTCTAGCTATACCCTTTCTTCGCTCTAGCCATACTCATGGCATACCCATTGGGTATGGTTTGGGTATAGTTTGGGTATGGTTTGGGTATAGCTAGAGCGAAAGATGTCCATTTGAGTTACTGTTTTTTTCCTTCATACCACAGGCTGCTTCTAAGCATACTCAAGTAATATGATGGGAGATATAGAGAGTGACAAAAATACGGGGAAGGCAGACTTTTTCCTTTTTCCTACAGTGAAAAGTTATGTTCAAGGCCCGTAGACATAAGTTCATGGGCCTTAAACATATATCTACGGGCCTTGAACATACGTACACGGTGCGCGAATATAAAATTACACGTTAAACACAAACATTTTATTTATTTACAGCAATAAGTTGCTAAAATGCAAAAAAAGAGAGGGGAAGGGTAAAAAAAGGTTTATTTCCTTGCAGTGTATTAATATTTTCTCTATATTTGCAGTCGTTCTAACAAAACAACTGATTAACTTTAAAAATCCTAAGACTATGGAAGTTGAAAAAATCATGCAGGCCCTTGAGCATAAGCATCCGGGCGAATTAGAGTACCTTCAGGCTGTAAGGGAAGTACTGGAGTCGATCAAAGACGTATACAACCAACACCCTGAGTTTGAGAAGGCTAAGATTGTTGAACGTATTGTGGAGCCAGAGCGTATTACCACGTTTCGTGTGCCCTGGGTCGACGACAAGGGCGAGGTTCAAGTAAATATCGGCTATCGCGTTCAGTTCAACTCGGCTATTGGCCCATACAAAGGCGGTCTGCGTTTCCACCCATCTGTCAACCTTTCCATTCTGAAGTTCCTCGGCTTTGAGCAGACATTCAAGAATGCGCTGACCACACTACCTATGGGTGGTGGTAAGGGCGGCAGCGACTTTGCTCCCCGTGGAAAGAGCGAGGCAGAGATTATGCGTTTCTGTCAGGCCTTCATGATGGAACTGTATAAAGTGATTGGTCCAGATATGGACGTTCCTGCTGGTGATATTGGTGTAGGCGGCAGAGAGATTGGCTACTTGTTTGGTATGTACAAGAAGTTGACCTCACAGTTCCATGGTGCTACCCTAACCGGCAAAGGTATTGAATGGGGCGGTAGCATATTGCGCCCGGAGGCTACTGGCTTCGGAGCACTCTACTTTGTAAACCACATGCTCACCACACACGGATTGGACATAAAAGGTAAGACCATAGCCCTTTCCGGCTTTGGCAATGTGGCTTGGGGTGCTGCAAAGAAAGCTACTGAGCTGGGAGCCAAGGTGATTACCATCTCTGGTCCTGACGGTTACATCTACGATCCAGAAGGCTTGGACGACGAGAAGATTGAATACCTGTTGGAACTTCGTGGCTCAGGCAATGACATCTGTGCTCCTTACGCTGAGGAGTTTGAGGGAGCCCAGTTCTTTGCAGGGAAGAAGCCTTGGGAGCAGAAAGCCGACATCTACCTGCCATGCGCAACACAGAATGAGCTTAACGGCGACGATGCCGATAAGATTCTGGCACAGAAGCCGCTTTGCGTGGCAGAGGTTTCGAACATGGGATGCACAGCAGAGGCAGTGAACAAATTCATTGCTTCCGGACAGTTATTTGCACCAGGAAAGGCTGTGAATGCTGGCGGTGTTGCAACCTCAGGGTTGGAAATGACGCAAAACTCAATGCGTATGTCGTGGACTGCTGAGGAAGTTGACCAGCGTCTGCACCAGATCATGTCTGGCATTCACCAGCAATGCGTAAAGTACGGCAAGGAGCCTAATGGCTACATTAACTACGTAAAGGGTGCCAACGTGGCCGGCTTCATGAAGGTTGCCCATGCAATGATGGCACAAGGCATTGTATAAGAAGTAAGAGTTGAGAATTGAGAGCTGAGAATTATGATTAGACTGTTTAACAGGAAGACAAGATTTGTTGCAACAATTAAAAAGTTGCCTCTCCTGCTATTCATATTTCTAAATTCTCAATTCTCATTTCTCAACTCATATGCCCAGATTGAGCGTGGCTACGCCTCGTTCTATGCAAGGAACGCTACAGGTAGCAGAACGGCAAATGGCGAGCGGCTACACCACGACTCGCTCACCTGCGCACATCGAACACTACCCTTCAACACCTATTTGAAGGTGACGAACCAGAACAACGAGAAAAGCGTGGTGGTGAGGGTGAACGATCGAGGCCCGTATGTGAAAGGGCGCATCATCGATCTGTCGCATGCTGCAGCACAGGAAATCGGCATGATGGCACAAGGTATTGTGCCAGTAACGGTGGAACAGGCCTACCGCATCACCATTCCGCTGAAGGCACCCAGCATCAGCATACCTATTCCCAAGATGGAAATTACCAGTATTGAGATTCCTGACACGCTGCAAACCATTTGGCAGGAGGACATGCTGATAGAACACAAGAAAGCCTCGAAGAAGAAAAGGTAACGCTTACTGCGCTACCTTTTTTCTTGTTGGAAGGGTGAACTCCTGCATCTGCGACGTAATCTCCGTGTCGCGTTGCGCCACACTGACTCGTATCACAATCTCACCATCCTTCAATCGCTTGTCGGCCAAGATAGTGGCTGTATAGCGCACACCCTGGTAAGGTGAAATACTCTCCACCCGAAGGTTTGGTGATACACACACATGCTTGTTGCCAGTAACATCTGATACCAGCGGGTAGATGTCGAACACAGGAGAAGAAGTATTATTCATAATCTCAAACGTCACGGTACATTCCTCGCCACGAGTCAGCACACCATCATGAGTAGCATCAATCACATGGGCATTGCGAATCTCGATAGGTGGGCGTTTCCCCAAATCAGCAGCACGGACACTCTGCGTGGTAACAGGTGCCGACGGATGACTGCCAATATGTATGCTGCCCTGCGCAGCGGATTCGTCAGGATAAGAAGGTGTGCCAGGATCGAACGTGATGCGGTCGTCGCCCTGCATGGTGGGGTCGTACCCATCGTAACCGCGCTGCTCCATTGCACGCTCATACCTTCTCTGCTGGGCTGCATCGACAGCAGCACCTACAGCAGCACCAGCTACTACACCTCCCACCGTACCAATGAGCGAACCCATGTGGTGGCCACGCCAGCCACCGTTGATGCCACCAATGGCAGAACCAATTACATGACCGAACTCACCACCCATATAGGCACCCGTAGCTGTGGCACTTCCACAACTGCTCAGCACTACTGCAGCGCCAACTATACCTACTATTATTTTCTTCATCATAGCTTCTATTTTTTGATTACTTCCTGCTGCAAAAGTAAAGATTTGATTTCATATCACAAAGAGAATATCCCGAAATCGGAATAGGGAATTCCCTAAAACAAAAATCCTGCAGGTCAGCTTAGCGCCAAACCTACAGGCTTGTGTGTCCTATCCAATAGACCTAAGCATGTGTTGGGATTACATGTACAGTCGCACGCTTGCGAACAGGGTCTAATAAAGATGTTCATGTTACGTTGTTTTAAACGATTAAGGTTTACGGCTTTCACAAGCCAGCATCTATTTGATTGATAGAAAAATAGGCATTAAAAAATGCATTAAGTAATAATTCGGATGCAAAAGTAGTAATTATTTTTTTTACAAAGGTGTTCAAAAACACGAAATCTATATCGAAATTAAGAAAAATTCTAATTATGAACAAATTTATTCACATATACACACCCTTTATTTGAAAAAAAAGCATGATATTTGTAACGGATTAAAGAAACATATATGACCACTCTAACACAAAACGTCCAGAATAAATTTATCGACTTCGGCGATTTCATCATCAATTACACGGATGGAGATATTGTTATTTTTGACCATCTTAAAGATTTATCAGTGCTGTATCCGTTAAAGCCGCACATGAATCTCTTAATTACATGTTACTCCGGAAGTGCAAATCTTATCATCTCTGATCGACAAATTCAGATTAACAAAAACGATGTGCTTTTCTGTGCTTCACATGCTAACTGTGAGAAAATTGAAACATCGGAAGATTTCGAATGTAAAGTTCTTAGTATATCAGAAAATCTGGTACATGGGATGCTTTTTGACAAGTTGGACATTTGGAATCGTTCTATCTTCAACAACCGTTTCCATTTGATTCACATGTCAGAAACTTGCCAAAAGGATCTCTCTTTTTACTCAGCACTGATTCTTTCAAAGCTAAAAAACAAGGATACCTCAACTGAGATTATCCAAGCACTTGTGAGAGCCATCCTGTTGGAGGTGTGCTTCATTCTGGAAAATGAAACGACCACTGATGATGAAGAAAAAGTATCACAGGGTAAGAACTTATTCAATCGTTTCCTGCGCCTTGTATCGGCCAACGAGGTAAAACGACAGCCAATTACCCAATATGCCAGTCAGTTGGCCATCACACCCAAATACTTAACCATGCTCTGCCTGAAGTACAGCAATAAAACAGCCTCCGACTGGATTGTGCAGTACACGACAGAAGACATACGTTTCTACTTGAAGAACTCCAACATGAGCATCAAGGAGATTTCAGCAAAGTTGGGCTTCTCCAATATGAGCCATTTCGGAAGCTATGTAAGAAAGCATTTGGGAAAGTCGCCCAGCGATTTCCGACGCAACAAATAAACTACACAAAAAAATGCCACATAGTAGAGCAGAGAATATGCAGTAAGCAAATTCTTTGCTCTACATTTATTTTACTTCATTTCTTTTTTGTATTTTTGCACAAAATTTCGTGTATATGGCAAACATACCAAAAGAGTTCAATAACTTCTTTCTAAAAGACGTGTCGTTCGTGAACCTGATGACACGACGCATCTTCAACGTATTAATTGTGGCCAATCCCTACGATGCATTTATGTTGGAGGACGATGGGCGTGTAGACGAGAAGGTGTTCGATGAATACACAGAACTTGGCATGCGCTATCCCCCCACCTTCACACAGGTGTCGACCAGCGAAGAGGCAGGGAATGTACTGAAAAGCACCAACATTGACTTGGTTATCTGTATGCCAGGTACTGCCGATAATGATGCGTTTACAGTGGCGCGCGAGGTAAAGAGTCAGCATCCTAATATTCCCTGCGTGGTGCTTACACCGTTCTCACATGGTATCGCCAAGCGTATGCAAGACGAGGACATGTCTATCTTCGATTTCGTATTCTGCTGGCTGGGCAATACCAACCTCATTCTGTCTATTATCAAGCTGATTGAGGACCGCATGAATCTGGAACACGACATCAATGAGGCTGGTGTACAGATGATTCTGCTGGTGGAAGACAACATTCGTTTCTACTCCAGCATTCTGCCCAACCTATATAACTATATCCTGGCACAGTCAAAACGATTCTCGACCGAAGCACTGAATCCACACGCAGCTGCCCAGCGTAAACGTGGCCGCCCCAAGGTAGTGCTAGCTACGAACTACGAGGAGGCCATGCAGATTTACGAGAAGTATCACGATAACGTGCTGGGTGTGATTAGCGACACCCGTTTCCCGTTGAAGACAGAAGCCGGACGCCTATCGCACATGGACGAAGGTGATGCTGAGGCAGGTCTAAAACTGCTAAAGAAGATTCGTCAGTGCGACGAATACGTACCCCTTATTCTACAGAGCTCAGAGGTGGAGAACAAGCAGAAAGCATGGGATGCCGGCTACGACTTCCTGGATAAGAACTCGAAAAAGTTCAACGTAGACCTGCGCCACCTATTAGAAGAACACATGGGCTTTGGCGACTTCATCTTCCGTGACCCAGAGACCAAACAGGAGGTTGCACGTGTCAGTTCACTGAAAGAACTGCAAGATAACATTTTCAAGATTCCACACGACTCACTGATGCACCACATACGGCGTAACCACATGAGTCGTTGGCTATGTGCACGAGCCATTTTCCCAGTTTCCAACTTCCTGAAACATGTCACGTGGCATAAACTGCAGGATGTGGATGCACACCGTCAGATTATTTTTGATGCCATTGTACAGTACCGTCGTATGAAAAACATCGGTATCGTTGCAGTATTCGATCGTTTGAAGTTCGACCGCTATGCCCATTTTGCCCGTATTGGCGACGGCTCGTTAGGTGGTAAGGGACGCGGCCTGGCATTCCTCGACAACATCATTAAGCGCCATACCGAACTGAACCAGTTTGAGAATGCTTCTGTACAGATACCCAAAACAGTGGTGCTCTGTACCGACTTCTTCGACGAGTTCATGGACAAGAACAATCTTTGGGGTATTGCATTAAGCGATGCGCCTGACGATGAGATACTCGAACACTTCCTTCGTGCACAACTGCCCGATGCACTGATAGCCGACTTCTTCACCTTCTTCGAAGCCATCAAGAGTCCGATTGCCGTTCGTTCCAGCTCATTGCTCGAAGATAGTCACTACCAGCCTTTTGCAGGCATCTATTCTACCTACATGATTCCCTACCTCGAAGACAAGTATGAGATGTTACGCATGCTGGCCTGTGCCATCAAGAGCGTATACGCTTCCGTCTACTATCGCGACTCGAAGGCATACATGACGGCTACTCAGAACGTGATCGACCAAGAGAAGATGGCTGTAATTCTACAGGAGGTGGTAGGCAAACAATATGGCGACCTGTACTACCCCACCTTCTCTGGTGTGCTACGCTCACTGAACTACTACCCCATTGGCGATGAAACTGCCGAAGAGGGTATTGCCTCACTGGCACTGGGATTAGGAAAATACATTGTTGACGGTGGACAAACCCTGCGTGTATCACCCTACCACCCACACCAAGTACTACAGACCAGCGAAATGGAAACAGCACTGCGCGATACGCAAACACGTTTCTATGCATTGGACATGAGTCATGTGGGCGACGACTTTAAGGTAGACGATGGTTTTAATATAAAAAAGGTACGTGTGAAGCAAGCCGACCAAGACGGATCACTCAACTTCATTGCCTCCACCTACGATCCCGTAGACCAAATGATACGCCCGGGGCTCTATGAAGGCGGGCGGAAAATTATCTCGTTCGACGGCGTACTGCAACAAGGAATATTTCCTCTGCCCGAACTGCTGCAACTGGCACAGAAATTCGGAGCCGATGAAATGCGACGCCCCGTTGAAATAGAGTTTGCCTGCAACCTGAATCCTGATCGTACAGGCGAACTGTATCTACTACAAATCCGTCCTATTGTCGATTCGAAACAGGTGCTGGATGAAGACCTTCAGGCCATTCCCGACGAACAGTGCCTGCTTCGTTCATACAACTCGCTGGGGCATGGCATCAGTGAAGATGTGGTCGACGTGGTTTACGTGAAGGCAGACGAGACTTTCACTGCCGCCAACAATCCACAGATAGCTTCTGAGATAGAACAAATTAACCGAAAGTTCCTTGATCAAGGCAGCAACTATGTCTTAATAGGACCTGGCCGTTGGGGATCGAGCGACTATTGGCTTGGCATCCCCGTCAAGTGGCCACATATCTCTGCCGCCCGTATGATTGTGGAAATAGGACTAAAGAACTATCATGTAGACCCATCACAAGGCACGCACTTCTTCCAGAACCTTACTTCGTTTGGCGTTGGATACTTCACCATCAACACCTATACAGGCGATGGTGTTTTCCAAAAGGAGTTGCTTGATCAGATGCCTGCTGTCGAGGAGACAGAATACGTTCGACACGTTCGCTTTAAGCATCCGCTGAAAATGATGATGGACGGCAAGAAGCAACACGGTGTTGTAATCCTACCAAACGAATAACGGTATAAATATAAATCTGCTCACTATCAAATAGTTATAAAATTGTATTAAAAAACAAGGAATCGGCATTAATTTTCGAAAAATATACATTTTCTTTTGGGCATACGCAGAATTATGTTTAATTTTGCAGCGATATTCTGTATAAATATGCTTTTCCCTTCAGGGAAGCTTATAGCAAGTAGTACTCAATATGAAAGTTAAAAACGACCGACTGGAAGCGCTTCGGCTCATTATTTCCAGCCAAGAACTGCGAAGCCAGGAAGAATTGCTTAACGCGCTTCAAAAAGAAGGATACAAACTGACACAGGCCACACTCAGTCGTGACCTAAAACAGCTAAAGGTGGCTAAGGCTGCCTCAATGAATGGCAACTACGTCTATGTACTACCTAACGAGTCGATGTACAAACGGGTTAGTACACCAAGTACCGTACGCGAGATGATGCAAATGTCTGGCTTCATCAGCATGGCCTTTAGTGGCAATCTGGCTATTATAAAGACCAGGCCAGGCTATGCCAGTTCGCTTGCATGGAACATTGACAACAGTGAACTGCCCTACGTGCTGGGTACTATCGCTGGTGCCGACACCATTTTTGTTGCCCTGAAAGAAGGTACAAAAGAAAAGGAGCTGATTCGCGGATTGAACGAGGCGATGCCCAAACCGAAAGAATAATTATTGACACAACGATATAATAGACTGTATTCAAATGGATAAAGAGAACATAAATGCCTCAGTTCCAGACCGCAACAGCATTGAAGTGCTGGTTGCGGCTCCTGAGCATGAGAAATATGTGGACACCATCTTGGAAACCATTGCCGAGGCTGCCAAGGTGCGCGGCACTGGTATAGCCAAGCGTACACACGAATACGTGGCAACAAAGATGATGGAAGCGAAAGCTGTCATTGCGCTGAGTAAAGAAGGGCGTTTTGCAGGCTTCAGTTACATTGAGACCTGGGGTAACAAACAGTATGTAACCACCAGCGGACTGATTGTACATCCCGACTTCCGTGGTTTAGGACTGGCCAAACGCATCAAAGATCTTACCTTCACATTGGCTCGCACACGCTGGCCCAATGCAAAAATATTCTCTCTTACCAGCGGTGCTGCGGTTATGAAGATGAATACTGAACTGGGCTATAAGCCTGTAACCTTTGCCGAACTGACCGACGACGAGTCGTTCTGGAAAGGCTGCGAGGGTTGCATAAACGTGGATGTGCTACATCGCACTGACCGCAAATACTGCATCTGCACAGGCATGTTGTTCGACCCAACAGAGCAACTACCTGCCAAACTTACCCCACAAACCATTGCACGTATCAAGCAATTGGAAGAATTAGAAGAAACAGAATAAAGAATATAAACATGGAAAAGAAGAAGAAAGTGGTAGTCGCCTTCAGTGGCGGATTGGACACATCATACAACGTGATGTACCTGACTAAGGAGTTAGGCTATGAAGTGTATGCAGCCTGCGCCAACACTGGTGGTTTCTCAGCTGAGCAACTGAAAAGGAACGAAGAGAACGCCTATAAACTGGGTGCAGTGAAATATGTAACCCTCGACGTGACACAGGAATACTATGCCAAGTCGCTGAAATACATGATCTTCGGTAATGTACTGCGTAACAACTGCTACCCCATTTCAGTAAGCTCAGAGCGTATCTTCCAAGCTATTGCCATTGCTCGCTACGCAAAAGAGATTGGTGCCGATGCCATTGCACATGGTTCAACAGGTGCTGGAAACGATCAAATCCGTTTCGACATGACCTTCCTCGTGATGGCTCCTGGTGTTGAGATTATCACACTGACTCGCGACAGGAACCTTACCCGTAAAGAAGAGGTTGACTATTTGAATGCTAACGGCTATTTTGCCGACTTCACAAAACTGAAGTATTCATATAATGTAGGTATCTGGGGAACCTCTATCTGTGGTGGTGAACTGTTAGACCCCACGCAAGGTCTGCCCGAGGAGGCTTATTTGAAGCATGTAACAAATCCTGAGAAGGAGTCACTACTGAAAATTCAGTTTGAGAAGGGTGAGATTGTTGCCGTGAACGGCGAGAAGTTCGACGACCGCATCAAAGCTATTCAGAAAATCGAGGAGATTGGTGCTTCTTACGCCATTGGTCGTGATGCCAATGTTGGCGACACTATTATCGGCATCAAAGGCCGCGTAGGCTTCGAGGCCGCAGCTCCTAAACTCATCATTGAGGCACACCGCCTGCTGGAGAAATCAACCCTCTCTAAGTGGCAGCAGTACTGGAAAGACCAAGTGGCCAACTGGTACGGCATGTTCCTGCATGAGAGCCAGTACCTGGAGCCTGTAATGCCCGATATTGAGGCGATGCTCACCAGCAGCCAGCGTAACGTTACTGGTACAGCCATCCTGAAGCTCCGTCCCTACGGTTTCGAGACCGTGGGCATTGATTCCGTCAATGACCTGACCAAGAGCAAGCTTGGCGAGTATGGCGAGACCCAGACTGGTTGGACAGCCGACGAGGCAAAGGGCTTTATCAAGGTATCAAGCACACCTCTGCGTGTTTACTACGGTATCCATAAAGACGAGAAACGCTGATCCTTTCGAACACGTATTTCACGAATTTTACGAATTATGATAAAGGTTGGTATTTTAGGTGCTGCGGGATACACTGGTGGCGAATTGATAAGAGTATTATTAGGGCATCCTGAGGCAGAAATTGTCTTTGCCAACTCAGAGAGCAATGCAGGCAATCTGGTTTCTGACGTACACGAAGGTCTCATCGGTGAGACCAGCTTGAAGTTTACTGACGAGATGCCATTTGACAAGGTCGATCTTGTATTCTTCTGCTTTGGTCATGGCAAGAGCGAGGCGTTCCTCAAAGAGCATACCATTCCTGAGAACGTGAAGATTATCGATCTGGCTCAGGACTTTCGCATCAAGGGCAATCACGATTATGTATATGGTCTGCCCGAAATTAACAAGGAAGA
>JAEEGL011242552.1_pt1 | contig 11204 bp, 8 predicted proteins | sample 9134231 | NCBI WGS metagenome assembly JAEEGL01 (sample SAMN16246548, study PRJNA631951) | gut metagenome | biome: gut microbiome; feature: rumen; material: fiber-attached | host: Bos | place: Iran: Karaj | collected 2018-10
AATTGCATCATGGAAATATCGAATAATGAGATCCCACAAATACTAAAATACTTCCGCGTTGACGATTTAGGCTTGGTGTTTGATGGTTATGAAAAAATTAATCCAGATAGTTTCTTGTACTATTTTCATGATCCAAAAAATGAGGACCTTTATGCAATTCTTTCGGCTGATTACTTCGGTTGGGGTATCGGTGAAGGGGAGCCCGCTACAAGAATAATTGAGAGTTATTATCCAGGCCATGAATGTGAATGGAACGTAGACCATTGGTATACCTGCAGGGATGAATTAGACACAACCGTTGAAAATGGCGATTATGAGGGTTGGTTTTATGTACTTAATCAGGTTTATAGTTGTGCGTTTGCAAAACTAAAAGAAAAACATTCCGCGTTAAGCGGACAGAGCCTGAGTGGTGGTGCTCACAATATCGGCGAGTAATTCTTTGTTGTCATTAATAAATAGTCCTGTCTTTTATGTGGTTATATTCATCAAATAGATCCAAGCAGGCGGCGCGATCTTGCTCTTCTAATAAATGATCGTCTTTTAGATCGTCGCGATCCTGGGCGGCCTTTTCGAATTTTACATCGCGAAAACCGATTTTGCCGTTGTCCTTCAAAGTACAGCCGTAATAAACTTTTTTGATGTTAGCCCAAAGGATAGCGGCGAGACACATTGGGCATGGCTCGCTAGTGGTATATAATTCACAGCCGGAAAGATCGTAGGTGCCGAGTTTTGCCTCAGCTTTTCTGATGGCGTCGATTTCACCGTGGCAGGTAGAATCGTTATTCTTTAATACACAGTTGTGGCCGGAAGCAATAACTTTGCCGTCTTTTATGACGACGGCGCCAAAAGGTCCACCGTGGCCATTCTCGATGCCGGTTTTAGCTTCTTTGATTGCGAGGTCCATAAATTCTTTGTTGTACATAATGTTATTATACCATCTAAAAATCAGTATAATTTATTGACACTTTTTGGTATTTATGATATAATAGATATATTGTTTTTTGCTCATTACAATATTTAAGGAGGTGAAAAAATGAGTAGTACATTAACCAAAAAGACTAATAAGAGTGAACCCGTAGTTTTTAGTGAGAGGGTCGATATCCCCAAAGGACCATCTTACATTTCAGGCTCAACGAAGCTAATCATTCTGGAGGTTCCAGAGAAAAAGGAATCTTGCCTTGGCAACAAACCTTGTGCACTGGTTATGCTGAATGGCAAAGTGATTGGCAGTATCAATAATGACGGCGAATGGATCATGGAAGCAAGCGACTTAAATATTCGCGAAAAAGCCGCTGTAAGAGATTTCGCTATCAAACGTAGTGATGCAATTGAGGCTGCATATCGCTATACACTATCTTGTGGTTAATGCTCACAGTCAAATTTGACCCTAGGCTTAGTGCCTAGGGTTTTTTCATGTTATAAGCTTTATGGTATAATATATATATGCAGAAAAAGTCTGATTATATCTTAAGACTCGCGCTTATTATTGGTGATGCAGCAATGCTAATTCTATCTTTTGCTGCGGCATATGCAATCCGCGTACATGTGGATCCACGCCCGTATGTATTTGAATCACAACTGTTTGAGTTTGTTACAACTACTACTTTTGTGCTTCCTGTACTTTTGATTATCTTGGCAACTCTTGGGCTTTACAAGAAGACATTCGTGATGGGCAAAGCTAGACTTTCTGAGGCCGGCCGTCTTGCAATCGCGGCGGTTCTTAGCGTAGCTGCGCTTATCGTTTACGATTTCTTTACTGGTGAAAATCTTTTCCCGGTACGTGTAATGGCGCTAACATCTGTGGCTCTTTGTTTTGTATTCTTGATGCTCGAGAGGCTTCTTATTCGTTTCGTTGCAAAGCAAATTTTCCGCAAGGATTATGGTACAAAGCGTGTAATCATTATTGGTAATCACAAGAATACGGAATATCTTGCAGACTATATTACATCTACTCCAGAGTCTGGCTATAGGCTTGCCGGTATTGTTGCGGGCAAAAAATTCGTTCCAAAGGACCTATACGAAAAGCAATATTCATCCTTAAAAGATGCGTTAAAGAAAGTACACGCAGATGTAATCTTCCAGACCGATGAAAAGTCTACTGAATATGTATATCGCCAGGCGATTCAAAGACATCTTCTATATTATTTCGTACCAAGCGAAACTGCACTCTCTTCGCACTTTGGCGAGTTAGAGCTCGTAGGAAATACTCCAGCTGTGCTCGTAAAGCTTACTCCACTTTCTGGTGGCATGGCAGTAATTAAGCGTCTATTTGATATTTGTTTCTCCCTCGTTGCAATTATTCTCGCTGCAATTCCGATGCTTATTATTTGGATTATTTCAAAACTAAGCGACATTCGCCACTCGGCATTTTATGTTGATGAAAGATTGACGCAGTATAACCGCAAATTTAAGTGTTACAAATTCCGTTCTATGAAGTCTGAATATAGCGGCATGACAGCCGAAGAGGCATTTACAAAAATGGGCAAGCCGGAACTAATTAAACCTTATCGCCAAAATGGTGACTACATGAAAAATGATCCACGCATTACCAAATTTGGACATTTTATTCGCGCAACTTCGCTCGACGAATTGCCGCAGCTATTTAATATTTTGAAAGGCGATATTTCTTTGATTGGCCCAAGAGCTCTTCTTCCTGGCGAGCTTAGAGACTATGGTGACAGGTCGCTCATTCTTGCCGTAAAGTCTGGTCTTACTGGATTTGCGCAGGTATCCGGCAGGCGTGATATTCCATTTGAAGAACGCAGATCCCTAGATATTTATTACGTGATGAACTGGTCACTCATGCTTGATCTTTCCATCTTTTTTAAGACAATTGCTACGGTTCTTAAGCGCGACGGAGCAAAATAATGAAAGTTGCAATTGTTTGCGATTGGCTTACGAATATTGGTGGAGCAGAGAAAGTCCTTCTTCGCGTGCATCAGCTATACCCAGATGCACCGATTTACACTTCTCAGTATGATCCAAAGGGAATTGATTGGTTTCGTGACGCAGATGTGCGCACTGGCAAAATGCAAAAATACCCAGCAAAACTTCGCAAGTTTTTGGGCCCACTTCGCCAACGTTATTTTAATAAACTAGATCTTTCTGAATACGATCTTGTAATTTCTGTGACTGGCGCAGAAGCAAAGTCTGTAAATGTGCCAAATGGCAAGCATATTTGCTATTGTCATGTGCCAACACAATATTATTGGGGCATGTATGACGCGTATGTAAAAAATCCTGGTTTTGGTCTTCTTAATCCATTTGTGAGATTTTTCTTTAAGTTATTTGTCGGGCCGCTTAGAAAAGCCGACCTAAAGGCTGCACAAAAGCCAGACTATTTTGTGACGATTAGCGAATATGCAAAAGAGCAGATCAAAAAATATTATGGTCGTGATGCCGTTGTAATTCATCCACCGGTAGAAATAAAAGACTTTAAAGTTAAGGCTGCTGAAAAGAAAGATTATTATGTAGCTACTTCTAGGCAAGTGAACTGGAAGAGAATTGATCTTGCTATTAAGGCTTGTATGATGACGCAAAGACATTTAATTGTGATTGGCGAAGGTCCAGAAAACAAGAGGCTAAAGAAGCTTGCCGCTGGGTCTAAGCATATTAAGTTTTTGAATCTTATGAACAAAGAAAAATTGGCTGGTTATTTGGCAGAAGCAAAAGGTTATATTTTCCCAAGTCTTGAGCCATTTGGCATCGCACCAGTTGAGGCGCTTGCAGCGGGTTGTCCGGTAATAGCATATAAAGAAGGCGGTGCACGTGATTATGTAAAAGATGGCAAGAATGGAATTTTGTTTGAGGAACAAACTGCAAAGTCTCTAGCCGAAGCAATTTTGAAATTCGAGAAAATGAAATTCGATCGAGAAAAAATACCACAGACTGCAGATGCATTTGACGAAAAAAGGTTCGACAAAGAATTAACGGATTTTGCAAATGAAAAAGTTAAGTAAAGTATATAAATATTTATTCTTGGCATTTCCGGCGATACTTTATTTTTCGTATTTTCCAATTATCGCGCTAGGCGGTAACGAAACAATGAATTTTGAACTTTCTATTCCTCTAATTTTCTTGGTAGTTTTTGACATTATTGCAGGGGTTCTAATTATTGCAGAAAAGAAGTTGAAATATATTTGGCAATACAAATGGTGGCTTCTGTATCCAATTTTCGTGCTTTTGTCTGTGGCGTGGTCACTTAACGCTACGCGCGGAATATTGACCGCTGTGATTCTTTGGCTTATTTATATTGCTGGGTTTTCGGTGGTTGTATTTAGAAATACGCTACTTAAGAATACTTGGCAAACGCTAAAAAAAGTAATATACGTTTCTGGAATTGTTGCGGTAATTTGGTGCGTGGTCCAATGTATTATGGATCTCGCTGGTGTTCCGCAAGAAGCAAGCCTTCTTTGCGATGGTTGTATAAAAGAAATGTTTGGATTCCCACATCCAAATGGTTTTGCGATTGAACCACAATTCATGGGAAACCTTTTGCTTGTTCCGGCAGTGATTAGCTGTTATGACTTTTTGAAGAATAGAAAGAACCTACTTCTCATCGTCTTTTCTTTTGGCATTTATCTTACATTTTCACGTGGGGCGATTTATGCGTTTTCACTTGCACTCGTAATTACGATTGCGATTAGAATCATCAAAGACAGAAATGCTGCTTCACTTGCACTGATTCCAGTGGTTTTATTCTCATTTCTATTTGTCCTAAATACACAAGGCCTTATGTCTGCATTTTCGGGCATGGGTGAGACTTATAATTCTGGTGTAGCAAAAGTTATCAATCATTTATCGCTCGGCGTAATTGATATGCGCGGTAAGGAGCAACCAAAAGAAGAGGCTCCTGCCGTAGAAGAAACAAAGGATCAAACCGAAGAAGTGAAAGAGCCTGTGTTCGATGGTTATGTAGAAGAATCTACAGATACTCGCGTAAGGCTTACAAATTCTGCAATTGAAATCTGGAAAAAGGATACAAAGAACATGGCGGTTGGTGTAGGCGTTGGTGGGGCAGGACAGGCATTATTTAATAACCAACTTTCTGCGGCGCCAAAGGAAATTGTACAAAATGAGTATGCGAGCGTGCTACTTGAAACGGGAATCATAGGATTAGTATTATTTGCGTTTGTGATTGCGCTTGCTGTAATGGCTGTACTAAAAACTGCTGGCGCAGAAATGACTTTGACTCTTATGGCTGCTTTTGCCGTGACATTATTCTTTTTCTCTGGATTTCCGAATGCGCTACATATTTATCTAATACCAGTAATGATCGCGGCGATTTATAAGCAGAAAAAAATATAACCCTCGGCTGAGGGTTATATTTTGGCGGGTAGATTATTTATCTACTACTTCGCCTTCGACTGGTTCGTCTGAATCAGAACCTTTGTCTTCTTTTTTGTCGTCAGACTTTGCATCTTCTTGTGCGGCTTGGTAAAGCTTAGCACCGATTGGCATGATTTTATCTGAAAGCTCCTTAGTGGCAGCTTCGAGTTTTTCTTTATCTGCGTTAGTGTCTTCTAGAACTTTCTTTGCTTCTTCGACAGCTTTTTTCAAAGTTTCTTTGTCTTCATCGCTGATCTTGTCTTTGTATTCATCAGGCATCTTTTCGGCTCTATAGATTGCGTTTTCGAGTTGGTTCTTGGCGTCTACAGAATCACGTTTCTTCTTATCTTCTTCGGCGTGAAGTTCAGCTTCTTTTTGAGCCTTTTCAATATCTTCCTTGCTCATGTTGCCAGAGTTTTGGATGGTGATTGATTGCTCTTTGCCGGTGCCTTTGTCTTTGGCGGTTACGTTCAAGATACCGTTGGCATCAAGGTTGAAGGTAACTTCGATTTGTGGTACACCACGAGGAGCTGGTGCAATACCGTCAAGGATGAAGCGACCGAGAGATTTGTTGTCTGCTGCGAATTCGCGCTCACCTTGGAGAACGTGGATTTCTACTTGTGGCTGGTTGTCACTTGCAGTAGAGAAAACCTCGGATTTTGAAGTAGGAATGGTAGTGTTACGATCAATGAGTGGGGTACGTACGCCGCCCATAGTTTCGATACCAAGGGTAAGTGGGGTAACGTCGAGAAGGAGAACGTCCTTAACGTCGCCTTGGAGAACGCCACCTTGGATAGCTGCACCTACGGCTACAACTTCGTCTGGGTTTACGCCTTGCATTGGGTCTTTGCCAAAGATAGATTTAACTTTTTCGACAACAGCTGGCATACGGGTCATACCACCTACCATGACGATTTCGTCGATATCTTTGGTAGTAAGCTTTGCGTCTTTCAATGCTTTTTCTACTGGGCCAGAAAGACGATCGAGAAGGTCTGATACAAGCTCTTCTAACTTTGCGCGGGTAAGAGTGGTTTCAAAGTGTTTTGGACCATCTGCATCGGCAGAAAGGAATGGAAGGTTGATATCGGTAGAAGTAGAAGATGAAAGTTCCTTCTTGGCTTTTTCAGCTTCATCTTTTACGCGTTGCATAGCAGCAGCGTCACCTTTGATATCGATACCAGATTCTTTCTTAAATTCATCTACAAAGTAGTTTACGATAATGTTATCGAAATCTTCACCGCCGAGGTGAGTATCACCGTTGGTGGACATAACTTCAAAGACGCCATCACCAAGCTCGAGTACGGAAACATCGAAAGTACCACCACCAAGGTCGAATACTACGATCTTTTCGTCTTTCTTGGATTCGAGGCCGTAAGCTAGGGCAGCTGCGGTTGGCTCGTTAATAATACGCTTTACTTCGAGGCCGGCAATTTTACCAGCATCTTTGGTAGCTTGACGTTGTGAATCATCAAAGTAAGCAGGCACAGTAATAATAGCTTCAGTTACTGGTTCACCGAGGAATGCTTCGGCGTCTGCTTTGATTTTTGATAGAACCATTGCAGAGATTTCTTCTGGGGTGTATTCTTTGCCGTCCATTTCTACGGCTACGCCTTGGCCTTTTTTAACGATCTTGTATGGGCTAATTTCTAGGTCGTGCTTTACTTCTTTGTCTTCGAATTTGCGACCGATAAGACGCTTAATACCATAGATGGTATTTTTTGGGTTGGTTACACGTTGACGTTGTGCAACTTTACCAACTAGGCGCTCGCCTTTTTTAGTAACAGCAACAACGGATGGGGTAGTGCGGTCGCCTTCAGAGTTTGTGATAACTTCTGGCTTTCCAGCTACCATATAAGCAAACGCAGAGTTTGTAGTACCGAGGTCAATACCAATGATTTTTGACATTTTTAACTCCTTTTTCGTTAATTTATCTAGCACTCGTTGATAGTGAGTGCTAATTTAATCTAATTGTAGTCCTTTAGCACTCGATTGTCAATAGTGCCAGCATATTTTTTAAAAGGGTTGACAGGCATATTGTTTGTGATATAATCATAAGCACAATTAGGCCAACACAAAAAAAAGAAAACAAAATGATACTCCACACTCAACTTGTTTTTAATAAGTATTTTAGACGTATAGCCTATTCTGCGATGGTTATATATATTATTTTGACTCTTGCTATTATTTTCCCAATTGATTTCTATGGATCGAGAGCGACGGAGGTGCCGGTTGAGGCTGAGACTACTCTTGATGTGACTTCTACTAGAATAGATATTCCTGTGATGCTCGACGAAGAAGACGAAGTTGGCCAGTTCTTTTCTGCATCAACAGACGTATCTGTAGCGACGAATAATTACACCGGATACACCGCAAGGCTCTCTGCAATGCGGGACGAAGACCATGACAAGATGTATGCGGAAGATGGTGAGAACTATATCGCATCGATTGAAGAAAATGTTTCTGCCGAAGAATTTAGTGAAGATACAGAGTTTAACGGAAGATTTGGTTTTAAACCATCGAAATTAAACTCTATAGATAATGAAGACTATGTTCCTGCTCCGAATGCAGAAGGAATTGTAATCGAAAAGACTACAAGCGCGAATGACGAAGCAAATGAATATAATGTTGAATTTGGTGTAAGGCTGGATAGATCTGCGCTTGTTGGCACCTATTCAAATTCTTATTCTGTGACCGCAACGGTAAACCCGGTTCCATATTTGATTACTTATGGTGATGGTGTGGAAGACGAAGCAATTGAAGTTCCAGATCCGCAGGGTGATATTACGACTACTCCTGTGGTTACACTCAGCCCAATGGTTCCAGTAAGAGAGAATTATATATTCCGTGGTTGGTGTAGTGGAGAAAAAGAGGAAGAAAACTTTGTAGAAACTTGTAACGGATGTACTTATCAGCCAGGCGATCCGCTTGATCTTAATATGACTTCCGATAACGATGTGGGTCTTGAAGCAATGTGGGAAAGAGTGTACGTAGTTGGCTTTGATATTAATGGTGGCTTTGGCGAAACTCCAGACGATGTTGAGGTAAAAAGAGATGATGATATGCCTAGGGTTGAAAACGCGATGCCGACCAAAACTGGCTATACTTTGACGGGTTGGTATGATGCTCCAAATGGTGGTAGCAAGTATTACAATGCTGATGGTACTAGCGCAAAAAAATGGGACAAGACCGATGACGGCGTGATTCTTTATGCAAACTGGGTTGCAAATAATTATTATATTGCCTATGCGGGGAATAATAATACCAGCGGTATTATGGCAAATACTACATGTACTTACGATCAAGAATGTGTGCTCCGCACTAATACATTTGCGAGAAATGGCTACAACTTTAATGGCTGGACTTATGGTGGCGTAGCTTATGGTGATGGACAGACGGTGTTTAACCTTGCGACGGAGGGAACGATTACGTTTACTGCGCAGTGGGACATTGTATACTATTCAATTACTTATTATGGTAGTAATGCTTCTAATCCTACTTCATATTCGGTGGAAACGGCTACCATCACCCTTAATAATCCAAGCCAAAATGGCTATAACTTTGCCGGATGGACTGGAAGTAATGGTAGCACTAAACAGACTACTGTAACTATTCCAAAGGGCTCAACCGGAGACAAATCATACACAGCAAACTACACCCCAATAAATTACACGATTTCTTATAATTATAATGGCGGTTCGGCTTCGAATACGACTTCTTATAATATTGAAACAAATACATTTACTCTAAATAACCCTACCAGAAATGGCTATACATTTGCTGGGTGGACTGGCAGCAATGGCTCTACAAAACAAATGACGGTTTCAATTACAAAAGGAACAACTGGCGATAAGTCTTATACTGCAAACTGGACACCGGTACCATATAGTATAACTTATTATCTAGGTGGTGGGACGGTATCTCCAGCAAATCCAACTTCTTATAATATAGAAACTGCTACATTTGCCCTTAGAAACCCTACCAGGCCTTACTATAGCTTTAGTGGGTGGACAGGCAGCAATGGTAGCACCGCACAAACTTCGGTATCAATTACAAAAGGTTCTACTGGAGATAAAACATATTATGCATCTTATACGCCAATACCATATGGCATAACTTACAACTATGACGGTGGTACTGCTTCTAACCCTAGCTCTTATAATTATGAGACGAATACATTTACCTTGAACAATCCGACTAAGCCAGGGCATACGTTCATTGGATGGTCTGGCACTGGGCTTTCTGGATCTAATAATATGACAGTAACTATTGCAAAAGGCAGCCATGACGCCCGTAGTTATACTGCCCATTGGCAGCAAAACTGTGATTTTACTTCAAAAACTTTCTCATATACCGGCGGCACACAACCTTGGACGGTGCCGACTGGGTGCGGCGGCACATATAAGTTGGAAGTGTATGGTGCTGAAGGTGGCAATGCGCTCACAGGAAGTGATAGATATACTTCAACAACGGGTAAGGGTGGATATGCAACTGGAACCGTAAGTCTATCTGCTGGAACTACACTCTATGTGGTTGTTGGTGGTAAGGGTGCTACAGCGAATGAAAATAATTTTTCTGCCGGTGGGTACAATGGTGGTGGCCAGGGTTCATGGTATAACGGTGGTGGCGGCGGCGCTACACATATTGGTAAGTCTAATGCTGTCTTGAAGAGTACTACTTCTGGTAATTTGTATATAGTTGCCGGTGGCGGTGGCGGTGCTGGTTCATCTCATATTAGTACTAATGACAATCCTGGCGGTCATGGTGGCGGTACGAGCGGTGGGAACGCAGTACAAAGTGGTAGTGCCACTTATGGGTATGGTGGTAGCCAGAGTGCTGGTGGTACAAGCTCATGGAATTTTAATGGTGCATACGGACAAGGTGGAGATGTAACTGATCGATGGGGCGGTGGTGGTGGCGGTGGCGGCTATTATGGCGGCGCTGGTACTGGCAATGTTAACGGCGGCGTAGGTGGCGCTGGCGGCTCTGGATATACTGGTGGTGTATCTGGTGGTTCTATGTCTAGTGGCGTACAAACAGGAAACGGCTACGCAAAGATTACGAAACAATAGTTGCTATATTCTGTAAAATGTGATATTATATTTCTTACCTAAAGAAAATGAATGCACATTAACAGGAGGTGGTAACAAATGATAACGACTAAGTATTTTGTGTACACAGAAGGTGTAATTTGGTCTTGTCACTCAACGAGAGAGGACGAGGTTAAAATTGTAAAAGTTACTGTTTACAAACCGGTAGGTGATCCGGATGAAGTCCCCGTTGAAGACCTGCATCAGTATTTGGATTTGTCCAATGAAGAGGATGAAGTAGCTAAGTATATGTCTGAGAACCATTCTGAGATTAAAAGGATTTTGTGTGGAGAGCACGAAAAATACAAATTTTACGGCGTAGTTATTAAAGCGGATGGTAGAATAGAACTTGCTTTTTCGATCGACGGTGTGCTTAACATAGATAAGATCCCCGTAGTTCTTGATAACAATCCTTGTTTTACTGTCGAGACGGATGAGGTTTTGCAACGTTATGTTACCATCACGGTGACGCCTGTGCAGGGTCGCCACATGACGGTTATTACGGAATCACAGCTTGGAATGACATATCGTCATATCAATACTGGATGGCAAAATCAAAAGACCGTAGCATATTACGAAAACATCGAATAATACACATCATTTTCTCTCAACCCATTTTCTCCCCGGCTTTCCTGGCCGGGGTTTTTCTTCTTGACATTTTTAACCATAAGTGATATTCTTAAAGGGACATAAAGTCATACACAAACACATAAAACAAAATGAAGATACAACAAAAAAGAGTAAATTATTTTGTACCGGCTACTTTCTCGCTTCTTGCGATACTTACTC
>JAEEGL012245635.1_pt1 | contig 11204 bp, 10 predicted proteins | sample 9134231 | NCBI WGS metagenome assembly JAEEGL01 (sample SAMN16246548, study PRJNA631951) | gut metagenome | biome: gut microbiome; feature: rumen; material: fiber-attached | host: Bos | place: Iran: Karaj | collected 2018-10
AACCGCAACAAGGATCAGCCAGTCAAGCACGCTCATGCGAACAGTCCTCCTATGTTATACACAAGGAAAGCAACTATCCACGCGACTGCGCACTGAGCTATGACAATTAGTATGGTCTTGAAGGCTGAGCCGTATTCACGCCTTATGGTGGCAACTGCCGCGGCGCAGGGGGTATAAAGCAGGGTAAAGGCGAGGAAGGAAGCCGCGGAGAGAGGCGTAGACAGGGATTTGAGCACCGGGGTGAGGTTTTCCGCTCCGGTGTTCATGATCACCGAGAGCGTAGACACCACGGCCTCTTTTGCGGTTATGCCTGTCACAAGCGCGGAGACCATCCTCCAGTCGCCGAAGCCCAGCGGCCTGAAGATCGGGGAAACAAGAGCCGCGATAATGGCGAGCAGGCTCTGCGACTGATCCTCAACGACGTTCAGCCTCGTGTCAAAAGTGCGGAGGAACCAGATGATGACAGTGGCAAGGAAAATAATGGTGAATGCCCGCTGCAGGAAATCCTTTGCCTTTTCCCAAAGGAGCAGGCCCGTGTTCTTAGCCGAGGGAAGGCGGTAGTTCGGAAGCTCCATAACGAACGGCACAGGTTCACCTCTGAATATGGTGCGCTTAAGGATGGAAGCCACTATAACTCCGGTGACAATACCGGTAAGATAGATGATTATCATGGCAAGGGCACTCTGTTTTCCGAAGAAGGCGGCCACAAATACGGAGTATATCGGGATCTTTGCCGAGCAGCTCATATACGGGGTGAGCAGGATGGTCATCTTTCTGTCCCGTTCCGAGGAAGATGTCCTCGTGGCCATAATGGCGGGAACGGAACAGCCGAAGCCGATGAGCATCGGCACGAAGCTCTTTCCCGAAAGGCCGAGCTTACGGAGGAGCTTATCCATGAAAAAGGCGATCCTCGCCATATAACCGGTATCCTCAAGAATGGAAAGGAAGAAGAACATCACGACGATGACCGGCAGGAAGCTCAGCACGGAACCCACTCCGGCAAATATCCCGTCGATCACAAGGGAATGCACCACGGGATTGATGCCGTAAGCGGTGAGACCCGCATCGACCACGCCGGACAGCCAGTCGATCCCGGCGCTGAGCAGATCCTGTAGCCAAGCCCCGATGACGCTGAATGTCAGATAGAAGATCAGGCCCATGATCGCTATGAACACTGGTATTGCGGTATACTTCCCGGTGAGTATTTTATCAAGCTTTACAGATCTTGCATGCTCCCTGCTCTCATGCGGCTTCACCACCGACTCTGCAACAACATTTTCGATGAAGGTATATCGCATATCCGCAAGAGCCGCGTTCCTGTCGAGCCCTGTTTCGGTCTCCATCTGGACTATGCAGTGTTCGAGCAGCTCACGCTCGTTCTCATCCAGTCCAAGCAGATCCTCCAGACCTGGATCGCCCTCAATGAGCTTGGTGGTGCAGAACCTTGAAGAAAACCCAAGCCTGTCGGCATGGTCCTGAATGAGGTGTATCACGGCATGGATGCAGCGGTGCACCTGGGAATCGGCATCGCAGAAGTCGGTCACCGAGGGGAGGATCTTTTTTGAGGCCACTTCCACAGCCATTGCTGTCAGATCGCTGACGCCCTTGTTTTTGACGGCGGATATCGGGACAACGGGAACTCCGAGCGCGGTGCTCAGTTTTTCGATATCGACGGTGCCGTTGTTCGCGGTTATCTCATCCATCATGTTCAGAGCCACTACCATGGGGATGCGCAGCTCGAGCAGCTGGAGCGTGAGATAAAGATTCCTTTCTATATTCGTGGCATCGACTATGTTTATTATTCCGTCCGGGTGATTGTGCAGGATGAAATCCCTTGACACGATCTCCTCCTGTGTATACGTGCGCATGGAGTAGATCCCCGGAAGATCCACCACCTCACAGTTTTTATAGCCCTTTATCTCGCCGGTCTTCTGGTCTACAGTAACTCCGGGAAAATTGCCCACGTGCTGATTCGATCCCGTGAGTGCGTTGAAAAGAGTAGTCTTGCCGCTGTTCTGGTTGCCTGCCAAAGCGAATATCATTCGACCGCCTCCAGTTCTATCTTCTCAGCATCTTCCTTGCGGATCGTGAGTTCATAGCCTCTGATATATATCTGGATGGGATCGCCGAGGGGGGCCATTTTGATCATTTTCACCTTTGTCCGCGGGATAAGCCCCATATCCAGGAACCTGCACCTGAGCGGGCCTTCGCCTCCTACAGTCTTTATAACGCCGCTCTCTCCTATTCCAAGCTGGTCAAGTGTCATCCGGAACATCCCTGCCTTTCTTGATCGGATAACGTTAAACATCTCTAACATTCGTTAGCCAAATTATACTCAGCTGTCCGCAGCTTGTCAATGGTCATTCAGCGTCTTTACTCAAATAAAAAAAAAGCGCCTGAACGACGCTGTGCTGCATTCTTACTATATATACCAGGAAACACCGGCGCTGCCGTTTTACAGGTAAATGATGAGCAGGCCCGTAAGTATCCCCATGATCGCCACCATGGCAGGCAGCTTGGATTTCCACATGAGGATGGATTCGGGAAGCAACTCTCCGAAAACTACATACAGCATGGCGCCCGATGCGAAGCTCAGGGAGATCACCAGCGCGGTCGGGCTGATCGTACCGATTAGAAAGCCCATCACTGCCCCTATTACCGTGGGTGCGCCGGACAGAGCCGTTACTCCTACAGAACGCCATTTGCTCATGCCGCCCGAGATGAGCGGTACTGCCACAGCCATGCCCTCCGGGATATTGTGCAGGCCGATGACAAGGGCCATGGTAAGTCCGCCGCGGTTGCTGAGGATCTGATCCACGGTTCTGGCAAAGGACGCACCGATCACCATGCCCTCGGGGACGTTATGCAGCGCTATGGCGGCAGCCATCACAAGCCCGGCCAGAAAAAGCCCGCTTCGGGGCTGGCGGCCTTCCAAATGCTCATACAGATGATTGGCATGGGTCAGCTCCTCAAGAGTATCCGCAGTGCGAGGGTGGTTTTCATCGATATGCGGCACCTCGGGATCGGTCGTTTTGTCTATGAGCGCGTTGAGAAGCGCGATCACAGCAAAGCCGGCTATCACCCCGCACACAACAAGCCAGATATTTGAGGCGTTCGCATCCGTGTTCAGAGCTTCCGTCAGCAGATCAAAACAGACAACGGCGGTCATGACACCGGCCGCAAAGGAAAGCAGAAGGCTGACAGTCTTATCCGAATCCTTGCGGAACATACAGGCAAACGCTCCGCCCAGCCCTGTCCCGCCTATGCCGGCAATGGCTGTGATGCCTACAAGAAGCAAAATCGAACCCATGCAATACCCCACTTTATAATCGCAGTTGTTAAGCAAATCTAACTGTTTTCTGTTTGATTATAATTCCGTAAAACACGCGTTGTCAACGGTTTGCTGATCGTTATACAAAAAGAAAAACAGCGCTGTCCACGCGCTGTTTTTCTTTATAGTCCTGCCAGATCCTTTACGACGTATTTCCAAAGCAGCATCCAGATAATGAACACGAATGCAAGGATCAGTATGAGTCCTGTGAGGGCCCAGCGGTCTCTCCTCAGGCGCCTTGCTCTTTTCCCGTATACTATCCTGCGTACTATGCTAAGGAAAACGTCTATAACAAATGCGGGTGCAAGCAGCATCATGGCATATTGGGATAAATGCTGAAGTATGGGCTTTCCCGGGAGATCCGTCCAGAGCCTTATGCATGTAAGGACTGACCAGCAGATATAAGCAAGGTACAGTATCAGCCGAAGGATCTTATAAACGGCTCTCCCTACTTTGGAACCACCCTGAGGTTCCTCTTCAGCCGGAGCCGGAACAGGTTCGTATACACGGCTTTGTTCAGCAGCGGGTGCTGTCGCGGGATAACTGACTGCGGGGCGGCCCGACGCAGAATCCTGTTTCTTATCTTCTAATATTTCCGGATAATCATAGCTGTTATCTGCCATAGCATCTCCTGTCACAAAGAGCCGGTTTAACACCGGTCTTCCTTTAATTCTTTCTTCAGCTGTTATTCATAATCTTCAACACTGAATTCGTAGTTCCAATACCCCGCATTCGGATCGGCTCTGAAAACGATCTTTGTAGTTTCATGGGGTGGAAGAACTGCTGTCACTTCATCTTTATTAGCCAGTTCATTATTATCATCATAGTCATAGAACCATACCCTGATACTTACCGTATAGTCAGTGTTGTTCGGGAGTTCTATATACTGCTGAGTATCTGATTCGAGTTTTGAGTCACTTATACCTGAGAAATCCTTTGATATCTGATCAATTATGAAGATATAACCGTTCCAGCGGTCGGCAGATTCAAAGAATCCGCTTATTTCTTCCCAATCCTCTTTTTCAAAAGGATACATCTCATTGATTATCTCGAGACATTCACTTTCCAGTCCATAGTATTTATAAAGGTTTTTCTGATAATCCTGATAATCTACTGAACCGTATTTCTCTTCTGCCTCGCATTCTCCGAGGAATGCGTTTTTCATCTCATCGGCAAAAAAAGCAAGTTCGGAGTCGTTGAACAGCTTATCCGCGTACGGGCTGAGCTTTTCGGCCGCTGCCTTTACACTTTCAAGGCTCGCCTCTTCTTTAATTATCTCTAAACAGACGTCCTTCAGGTCGCTGAGGAATGAATAATCAACAGAGGTCCTGAAATAGCACTCGCCGCGGAGGTCATCGCTGTCAGCAAAGGAGGTCTGCTCAAACTGCCTGACAGCTTCCTCATACTTACCATCATTCATTAGCGCAACACCGTAATGATAGCGGTATTCCCCAAGAATATCTTCTGAAAGCTCGAAAGTGTTATTCTCGAGCAAAGCGATAGCTTCGTCGAACTTCTTTTTCTCTGCCGCTTCTACCGCAAGATAGTAGTTCGCTTCATCTGCAAGCTTTTTCGCTTCGTCGCCGCCAATGCCTCTCAGGCACTCTATGGCCCCCCGCCAGTCCTTGTTTGCGATAGAATCATTTGCAAGCACTATAGCAGCCTTTTCGGCAAGGCCGTCAGCCTCCGGACTCTTTTCCGGCACACTTCTTGCATACATCAGCGCCTTGTCTGCATCGCCTGCGCTCAGTGCATAAAGGGAAGCCTGAGTATAGGCTTCGGTGCTCTTATCTCCGCTCCGGCTAAGATACTTCTCGTAACTTTCAAAAGCACCTATATAGTCTCCCCGGCCAGCTTTTGCTGTTGCAATCATCTTATCCATATTTCCCGTGAAGAGCATTATGGCTACGGCAGCAACGATGAGCGCCAGTGCGGCAAGCACTATCACCAGACCGGTCTTCTTCTTTTTCTTTACCGGCACAGGCTCTGCCGCAGGTGACGGTCCCGCCTGCACGGCAGCGGCGGGCTCAGCCGAGGCGGCCGGTATGTTCTGTTCCGCTGCAGGCACCTGAACCGGCTCCGCCGCAGGGGTCGGAGGAAACATCTCTTCTGGGAATCTATTCCCGCATTCGGTGCAGAACTTAGCCTCCGCTTCATTCTTTGCACCGCATTGCGGGCAATATTTAACGCTCATATAATACCTCCTGATCGTTCCTTCATCTTTTACCGTTTTTATCAAGTATATACACTGTCTGCTGCCAATTCAAGAATATTCAATGAACAAATGGACGCAGCGCATATTGCCATGCGCTGCGTCCGTAAAAAGCGGATGATCTCAGTATTCAATGGGGTCCGGGCGCTCACAGGTGGTCTTCATGAAGTACTGCTTTCCCGTTGCGGCGCTCTCAGCAAAGCCGATGATCGCTTCGGTTATGTGCCTGGACATATACATGCTGCATCTGGGCTTGGCTCCGTGAAGGATGCACTCGGCCATGTCATTGATCCCCATGCCCCTGTGGTTTTCGCCTATTGGGCCGGGAGTCGGGACATCCCTGTACAGCGCCATAGGTGCGGGAGAATCAATGAAAGCTACCCTGTCCCAGTAATCAGGGATCGCAAGGGCATGCTCCTTCAGATCTTCATAGGTTATGAGTTTCAGTCCGTCCTTATAGGTGTTCGGATCGGGGCAGATCAGCGCGGCTTTGGTACCGTAGATCTCGAAATAGGGCTGCCTGCCGTGGACGATATCGAAGCTGAGGTTGATATTGCCTATGACGCCGTTTCTGAGCTTGACAAGTCCGCAGCAGTTCGTATCTATCTCCACGTCGACCACGTGGTCCTGGATCGGTCTCCTGTCGAAAGCACGGTTCGTGTAACAGAAGAGACTTTCGATCGGGCCGAGTATGGATACTAGGGCTGAGAGATAGTACGGAGCCATGTCCATGACCGGGCCGCCGCCCTTTTTATAGTAGAAATCGCCTGTCGGATGCCAAAGGTCCGGGCCGGGGCCGACAAAGTTGATGGTCATGCCCGACACTTTGCCGAGCGTGCCGTCGTCCACAAGCCTGCGGGCGGTCTGCAGACCGCAGTCAAGGAAGGTATCCGGTGCATTGGCAACGAACAGTCCGTGAGCAGCTGCGTATTCGACTATCTCGTCCGCCTGTTCAAAGGTAAGGGCCATAGGCTTTTCACAGTATACATGCTTTCCTGCCTTCAGGGCCTGCATGGTGAGAGGATAGTGTGAACCCGGACCGGTAACGATGACTGCAATATCGACGTCGGGATCTGCAAGCAGCTCATCCGTAGTGCATGGATGGGGCACTCCCCACTCTTTGGCTATCTTATTGGCTCTCTCCATGTCGATATCCGAGCAGGCCACGACCTTCACTGTTTTGTACACCGGGCCGAGAGTTGCAAGATAGGCTGTGCAGAAGGTACCGCAGCCTATTATTCCAACACCTAAAACATCCTTTGCCATAATCTTTCTCCTTTTTCTTTATCATATTTGATTCATTAATCTGAATTTCATCCAATAATATTAATATATTATAAAAGAGAATAATCGGCAATAGAAAAGCTGTGGAATCATCAGATATATTCAGCATTTTCCACTTTAATATCTACCCGTTATCTGTTATTATTCTTATATCAAGCGGGAAAAGGAGGCCGTGGCAGTCATGCGAAAAACGATGATAATATCTTTATTTGCCGCTGTGCTGACGGCACTTCTATGCTCATGCGGACTGCCCGGCGGAGCAAACTATTCCCCCAATACTATAAAGGCTGATGCCGTACCTTCAGCAGGCAGCTACAACAGTACACCTGCAACAAACGTTGCTGTTCCGGAAGAGCATTCCGTGCCGGACGGTACAGATCTTGCAATAACGAAGGACCCGACAGATGAGACCGTACCCGTAGGAGAGGGCGCATGGTTTGTGGCCAGGGCAGCAAACTTCACATCAATGAGATGGGAATTCATCGACAATTACGGAGCCATCCATTCCCCGGATGAGACCGGTCAGCTGAACCCCGAGCTTATTGTCTCCTATCAGGGTGATGATACGATAGCTCTCAACAACATACCGCTTTCACTGGACGGCTGGTCGGTGAGGGCCGTATTTGAGGGAGAGAGCGGGCCGTTGACCGGCAAGGCAGCAAAGATCACCGTCATCGATTACGAGAACCCCTATTCCACGATAATCATGCGCTACAGCAAGGCTTTCAGATATGGTGTACCTTCCGGAGATTACTGCAAAACAAACGGGATAAGTCCGAGGATCACGGAGTGCTATTCCGTCGGATATGCTCTTTATGACATCGACGAAAACGGAGTGGACGAGCTTTTCATAGCTGCATATGACAGCCCCGCATACGGATATCAGCGCAATATGATATATGAACTGTACACGGTAGTGGATAATGAACCTTACCGCATATACTGTGCCAAGAACACAAATGAACTGTATCTGTTGGATGAGGGAAGGCTCCTTTCGGTAAGCTATGCCCCCGGAATTACATCCAGCGGGATATATCACCTGGCAAACGACTTCCTGATATATGAAGAGGTCTATACTGAAGAACAGAGCGCTGATGACCCGAACCGGACCGTTTGGAGGCACAGGGTCGACAACAGCATAGGTTATTCCGACGATCAGCCGATAAGTGCCGCGGAAGCGTATGAGGCCATAGATGCATTTCACGAATCGATACGCCTTCCGGATCTCATTCCGATCGGTTGATAAGGTGATACAGCGGGTGCAGGAGGACAGCAGAATGCTTGAGAACTATCTTATTGTGCATAAAAACATACTCCCGGATTACTATGACAAGGTGATAGCCGCGAGGCGTCTTCTGGAATCAGGAAAGGTGAAGGAAGTGAGCCAGGCCGTGAAAATGGCCGGCATCTCACGCAGCACATATTATAAATACAAGGACTTCATCATGGAGCCCGGAGAGATCTCCGGAGGCCGCAAGGCAGTCTTTTCGATGCTCCTGACCCATGAACCGGGCATTCTGAGCGCTCTGCTGAACAAGATATCTTCCGCAGGTTTCAGCGTTCTTACGATCACCCAGAGTCCTCCCATACATGATATAGCAAGTGTAACGCTTTCTCTCGATCTGAGTTCTGCAACATCATCTGTTTCCGAACTTCTGTCATCTATGTCCGAGACCGAAGGGATAGAGAATGTTAAACTCATAGCCATCGAATGAAAGTAACCCGGGCATTTTGACAAATATTGAAATAATTGCCTCGCACTTATTGATTGATTTGATAAATTCTGCTACTATAGTGATCAGAAGCAATACTTCTCCCGTTATCCGGGACTAATCTACGAAAGGAAATAATTGAAATGAACGAAACTGTAAAAGTGATACTCGAGCGTTCCTCCGCCAGAAAATACCGCAACGAGCACGTCAGCAAGGAAGACCTTGAACTGATCGTGCAGGCAGGCCTCAAGGCTCCCTCCGGCGGAAACAAGCAGACCCCGAGATTTGTGATCATTACCAACAAGGCGATCCGCGACCGTCTCATGGTAATGAATGCGCAGGTGGCAGGCGCTCCCGAGGGATTCGACGTATTCTACGGGGCGCAGGATGTCATCGCAGTTGTAGCCAAAAAGGAAGGCGACTGGGTATGTGACGGCTCTCTCGCCATGGGCAACATGCTCAACGCAGCATATGCAATGGGTCTGGGTGCCAGATGGATCAACCGTGCACGTCAGGTGTTCGACACCGAAGAGGGTAAAAAGATCCTTGCAGACGCAGGACTCACCGAGGATGTAGAAGGCATTGGTTTCTGCATAGTAGGTGTTCCCGATGAGGAGCTTTCTCCCAAACCCGTTGTTCCCGGCAGAGTATTCTATATAGAGTGATCAAAAATCTTGACAGACCGGCGGCCACTTATTGTGGCCGCCGGTTGCTTTACTGCATAAAATGTATTATATTAGATTAGTTATTTTTATATTTCTCCCATCGCGAATCTACTGTTCAGGCGGATAAAGGATGAACTCGTCCCAGCAGATGGAAAACAAAAAAGAACGGGCTATACTCGCAGGCCTCAGCGCTGCAAGTATGGATGAAAGTGAGCGGTCCTCCGAAACATCGATGGAAGAACTGCAGGCCCTTGTGGAAACAGCCGGCGGCGAGACCCTGGGCATGATGATCCAAAGCCTGCCCACCCCTAATCCGAGATGTTTCATAGGTGAAGGAAAGGTAAAAGAGCTCAAGGAGCTGGTATCAGCGAATGAGTGTGACCTTGTGGTGTTCGATAATGAGCTCACGCCGTCACAGATGCGTGCGCTAAGTGAGGATCTGGGTGTAAAGGTTATGGACCGGTCGGGTCTGATCCTCGATATCTTTGCCCAGCGTGCCAAAAGCCGTGAAGGCCAGCTTCAGGTAGAGCTTGCCCAGTATAAATATCTTCTGCCAAGACTTACCGGCATGTGGTCGCATCTGGTGCGGCAGACAGCATCCGGCGGTTCATCTCCCATAGGCACACGCGGCCCCGGTGAGACGCAGCTTGAAACTGACAGACGCCATATCAGGCGCAAGATACAGAAGCTGGCAGAGGAACTGGCTGATGTCAGACGCATACGCGGGACACAAAGAAGACTAAGACAGAAAAACAAGATGCCCACTGTGGCTCTCGTGGGATATACAAACGCCGGGAAATCAACACTGCTGAACTGTTTGACAGGCTCTGACATCCCAGCAAATGACAGGCTTTTCGACACTCTCGACACCACTACGAGGCGATTCAGGATAGATGAGACGACTGAGGTGCTGCTAAGCGACACCGTCGGTTTCATAAGAAAGCTGCCTACACACCTCATCGAAGCTTTCAAGGCAACGCTGGAGGAACTGAGTTATGCTGATGTTCTGCTGCATGTGATCGATATCTCAAATCCGGAATGGGAGGAACAGGCCAGGATAGTTGATGATCTTATACGCCAGCTCGGAGCGGAGACAACTCCATGCATCCGTGTTTTTAACAAATGCGACAGATATATCGGTATCCTTCCGCATGGTGAAAACAATGTATGTATAAGTGCAATAAGCGGTGAGGGCTCAGCCCGGCTTGTGGAAAAACTGCAGAAGCTTCTTTCGGCCGACCGCAGAGAATATGTGCTCAGCATACCCTATCAGGATGCCGGGATAGTTGACCTGCTTAAAAGAGAGTCTGTTGTGAAATCACTCGACTATGACAACGAAGGAATAAAGATCAGGGCAGTTGTTACACCGGAGATATACGGACGGATCAGAAAATATATCGACTTTGAAAGCGCCGGCGAACGGGAGTGAAGAAATGAACGGCAACACCGGGTATTACATACCTTCAGGATACGGAAACGGCGAGTACGAAGAGAAAAGATCCCGCTTTATATCTTATCTGGACACAGTCGAGTCTGAAGAAGAGGCAAAAGCTTTTATTGCAGATATTAAAAAGAAGAATTATGACGCCAGACACAACTGCTGGTGCTATATAATCAAAGATGGTCCCGAGCGCTACTCAGACGATGGAGAGCCTCAGGGCACCGCCGGCATGCCGATGCTTGAAGTTTTAAGACATGAAAACCTCACAAATACGGTATGTGTCGTCACACGCTATTTCGGGGGTGTGCTCCTTGGAACAGGGGGGCTCGTTCGGGCTTATACGAAGGCGACGAAGGAAGCCCTGCAGAATGCCGGGATATCGGTCGTGCGAAAGTGGATAGAGTGCAGCATCGAGTGTCCGTATCCGATTTACGACAGGCTTCGCTCGGAGATCGACATTGCGAAAGGGATCGCTAAGGACATAGATTACGGAAAAGATGTTGCCCTCACGCTGCTTATACCGGAAGAATCATATGAGGCATTCAAGAAGGCCGTTTCA